>Ga0182021_10007678_pt1 | contig 12787 bp, 10 predicted proteins | sample 612E3MmetaG_FD_120493 | JGI IMG/M metagenome (GOLD analysis project Ga0182021, IMG submission 120493) | Permafrost microbial communities from Stordalen Mire, Sweden - 612E3M metaG (Illumina Assembly) | ecosystem: Environmental > Terrestrial > Soil > Wetlands > Permafrost | place: Sweden... | reverse complement strand
TTCCAGTCTCCAAACTGTGCAGCAAAGAATCCGGCCAGAGGAGCCCCGATCATTGAACCAATAGCTTTTACAAATTGAGAGAAACTAAGGAAACTTGATGTCCTGTTCCCTGGGACAACATCGACAAGTAACGGATTAGCTGAAACCTGGACAATTGTATTGCCTATGCCAAGCAGGGCGAAACCAACAAGTACCGTAGTAAATGAATATAAGAAGAAGGGAACCAGCAAACCGATTGCTGTTATCACCATTCCGGTATTTAAAATGAACCTTTTCCCGAGTCTTGTTTGAAGTATTCCAACCGGCACCGATAATAAAAAGAACCATAAGAAGACTGCTGAAGGAATGAGCTGTGCAAGGGTGGCACTCAGATGCATATCTGCACTTACCCGGTCGACACCTATGCCCACAAGATCACAGAAACTCATGACAAAGAATGCCATAAGAACAGGGAGTATTTTGGAAATGTTAATTTTGGTATTCATAATTTTTTGGTTTAAGGTTTAAGACGTGGGGCGTGAGGCGTGAGGATGATACCCATTTCTTATTACATTAATGGTAATGCATGCTGAACTGCTTTCCAGAAATCATCATCGAAGAGATAGGCACTGCCAAGAAGTGCGGCATCTTCTTTCAGTTCGGAAATTTCAACTTTGCAGTTGCATTTTTCTTTAGCTAGTCTCTCTTCAAAAACTTTTCCGAAGAGGTTATATGCATATGAAATATTTCCTCCTATCACCAACATTTCGGCATCAAATTTATTCAACCATGGAGAAAGGAAAATACCCATATTGTCACCATACTCGATAAACAGGTTCTGAGCGACCTTATTACTTGAGGCCATTTCGGCAAGCTCTTTAACACCTGTTACATCTTTCCCAGTTATCTTTTTAAAGTTTCTGACAAACCATCTAGTTGAAAATGATTCATCAGCAATATCTCCTTTGAAGGGTAAATGATATACACATCCAAGTTTTGGTACGTTTGGGCCATCAACAACCGGAATCTTATCATTTATAAAGGCTGATCCAAAGCCCGTACCAAGCGTGATGGAGATCGAACGTTTTACCTGAGAAGCTTTTCCGGCCCATGCCTCACCGACTGCAAAAGATGAAGCATCATTCATGAAACGGGCATTAAAGCTATCTGAGACATCAAGACTACTGATTATTGCATCACCAATATTGAACCCATAAAGGTTCTCATATTTTGCGACTCCTTTAATCAGACAAATGCCGTTAACATAATCGAAAGGACCTGGCATTGCAAATCCGATTCCACTGACTTCATTGGCAGAAATCCTGTTTAGTACTTCAGACAAACATGAAGCCCAGATGGAAATTATTTCAGTGGCCTGAGCCTGATTATTAACAGACCTCTCAGAAAATGTCTCCCTGAGCACTTTTCCTGATTTAAGGTCAACTGCAGCACAGCTGATATGGCTGCCTCCGATATCTGCACCTATTGCAATATTCTGTGTCATAATCTGTTATGGTATTGAATCGTTCTTCTCTCTTTCTGGAAATATCAGGAGATGAAAGTATTTAAATTTGTTAATAATGCAAAATAAATTCAATGTTATCAGAGAATAAAATATATCAACTGACTTATTTCATATTAAATCTTAATTAATAGTTGTAATTTCGATGAAATCGATTTTAGTTCTGATTAAAAGATTCTGATTATCAGATTATTAAAATTTCAATAAATATTTCACCTGATAAACTTCAAACTATGCATAAAGTCACAAAAGAAGACGCATTGCTTTACCATAGCAGGTGTCGGCAGGGAAAAGTTGAAGTCATTCCGACAAAACCTTATTTTACTCAAAATGATTTAAGTCTTGCATACACTCCGGGTGTTGCCTATCCATGCCTTGAAATAGAAAAAAATCCCGAGGATGCATACAAATATACTGCCAAAGGTAACCTGGTTGCAGTTATTTCCAACGGGACAGCTGTTCTGGGGCTTGGCGATATTGGTACATTGGCAGGAAAACCTGTAATGGAAGGGAAGGGACTTCTTTTCAAGGTATTTGCTGATATTGATGTCTTTGATATTGAGGTAGATGAGAAAAATCCTGCAAAACTTATTGAATTCTGCAGGCAGATAGCACCAACCTTTGGAGGAATAAATCTGGAAGATATAAAGGCGCCGGAATGCTTCGAGGTAGAGACAGAGCTAAAAAAACTGGTCGATATCCCTGTATTTCATGATGATCAGCATGGAACAGCAATTATCTCGGCTGCAGGTCTGCTTAATTCTCTTGAAATAATTGGCAAGAAGATAGAGAACATCAAAGTAGTGGTCTGTGGTGCCGGGGCAGCTGCTATTTCCTGTTCCAGATTATATGTTGCTCTTGGTGTGCAAAAGCAAAATATTGTAATGGTAGATACAAAAGGAGTTATTAACCTCAAAAGGAATGATCTCAATAAATATAAGCAGGAATTTACAACTGACAGGAATATCGATACTCTGGAACAGGCTGTCAAAGACGCTGATCTTTTCCTTGGGCTTTCAGCCGCCGGCCTGATGAGTAAGAAGATGCTGGCTTCCATGGCAAAAAATCCTATCGTTTTTGCCATGGCAAATCCAAATCCTGAGATCTCATTTGAAGATGCAATGGCGACAAGGGATGATCTCATTTTTGCCACAGGAAGATCGGATTATCCTAATCAGATAAATAATGTTCTTGGATTTCCGTTTATCTTCAGAGGAGCTCTCGATGTAAGAGCTTCCACAATTAATGAAGAGATGAAACTGGCAGCTTCCAAAGCGCTTGCAGGCCTGGCCAAGGAACCCGTTCCTGATGAGGTTGCAAAAGCCTATGATGTTGATAAACTGGTTTTTGGAAGGGATTATATTATTCCAAAACCGCTCGATCCAAGACTCATCTCCAGAGTTGCGTCTGCTGTAGCAAGGGCTGCAATTGAATCGGGGGTTGCCAAACACATTATTACAGATTTTCCGGCGTATGAGGCTTGTCTGGATAAGCGCACAGCTGAACACATAAAGAGGATTGGAAATATAAGCGTACTTGAGGACTGCGGATGCGTATAACAGATTCTGAATCTTATTATTTCCGGCTTTTCCTTACACTTATCTGCCTGGCAACTTTTTTTTCATACATCTCTACAATCAGGTCTGCGGTTTCATTTATTGTAAATGATTTGCGATTAATTGCAGAGTCGAACAAGTAATCAATATTGAGAGGTTTTTTATCAAGAAAGGTCAGGATCACGTTATATCTTTTCTCATCGGTATCAACCACAAACTCCTCCGCTGGTTCGATGTCTATATTCTTTTTCTTCATGACATTTTCGACTCGCCAATAGAAAGGGGCAACCAGCCGGATATGCAAGGCATCCTTAATTTCCTGTGCAATTGAAACGCCTGCCCTTCCGACAAGCACAATAAAACCCTCTTTGCACATAGTCAGTACAACATCTTTTATTGCCTTCTTTACCCTCAGATCGCTGACAAAGTTCCCGGAAAAGGCCATAATCATTTCGGACACATTCGATAATTCTATCCCTTTATAAAAATTTTCAACGCGAAGAGCATCGGTATGCAACTCCTCAGCAATCTTGTAAATTATATCCTTATCAATCCATTTCCATTTAGTTGTACCATATTTACTGTTGAGTTTGCTGACAACATTTTCTGCAACCTGACGGGCATCACAACCCGTTTGTCGCGATATTGTAATGACGGGACCATCCTCGTCCGGAGGCTTATTCAATACGGATTCCCGGTATCGATCGTCGAAGTAATCAATGAATTGTTTCATGGATCTGATTTTTTAAACTGGTTCTTTTAATGCAGATTTTATTAACGACCTGATATTACTGCTTAAAAATGAATCACTTATCCCCTTATAAAACAGCCGGATTTTAAGAATTCTCAAATCAGCTTCTTTAGATATTAAACCGATTTAATTTACAAAAAAAATCTGAATGATGAAAATTTATTTTCAGTGAGAATTTAATCCATGAACTGAGAGTTCTAAAATGCAATTGTAATTTCATTTCTTTGAATCTGGGCTGTAATTAGTATATTTACATTCTGAAAATACATCAGTTAGGATGCAGATCTGTAAAGTACTTTCTCTTATTCTAATGGCCTTTTCCATAAGTGGCTGTGAGAAAGCCTATGTTGTAAGCAAGGGCCAGGAAATATTATTCCAGCAGGAATATATTAATTATGCATGGGGCTTTCAACATTACGGTTTTATCATTGACATTAACGGGAATGTATTGACATTCAATAACCCAGATAAATGGAATTTCCCTGATAAGGATGGAAAACTTACAGAACAGCAGGTTAAGGAGAATATTGCATCCTGCACACTGACCGGGAAAAAGATAGCCAAAATGGATTTGAATAAATACATTAATTATATCGATAATATTTCTTCAAGCAAAGTAACTGCAGCCAAGACAACCGGAAATGATATGGGCTCATTGGTATATTATTGCTATCAATTTTCAGAAGACAACTCATCCTACAGGGCTACAAAAATAAAGATGGAGGGAGACTCCCAGTGCGAAAACCTCAATTACTTTTCAAAAAGGGTTGTCCACTGGATGAAAAAAATAGATGCCAGTCTTCCAAAATAGTTTTAATATCCTATTCATATTCCAATGTTCTGATTATGAATCAGATTCTTAAAAATATTTATTCCTGTTAGGTTTTTGCTGAATTTATTATAACTTTACTAGCTGCTTTAATTATCCTAGTGTAAATCATTTAAACAAATCACAATTATGCAATCAGTTTTCTCAAGGCCAGAACTTTTATGGTTTCTTATCGGTCTTGCTCTATTCCTACTTGAGCTAGTTGTGCCAGGGTTCATTATATTCTTTTTCGGTGTCGGAGCTTGGGTAACGGCTATTATCTGCCTCATTGCTAATCCTGGAACAAATCTTCAGATAATAATATTTGCAGTGGTATCTGTTCTTTCACTTATAGCCCTCAGAAGAATGATCCAGAAAAGGTTTTTTTATAGCAAAAACAATAATTCAGAAGCGGTTGAGGATGAATTTACAGGAAAAGAAGGTACTGCTAAGATGGATTTTGGCAAAGGAAAGAAGGGCAAAGTCGAATTTAAAGGGACCGTATGGAATGCTGAAAGCGATTCTGAGATTCAAGAAGGAAAGTCTGTTATTATCATTAAAATAGAAAGCTTAGTTTTAAAAGTTAAACCAAAAATAAAAAATTAAATGGGAACATCAAGTACCACTTTTATTCTGGTGGGTGTAATCTTTCTTGGATTCATCCTCATCATTTCAATGATTAAGATAGTCCCCCAGAGGACTGCAATAATCGTTGAAAGACTCGGTAAGTATAGGGCAACATTTACTGCCGGATTTCAGATCCTTATTCCTTTTATTGACAAGGTAAGGTACAGGCAAACACTTAAGGAACAGGCAATTGATGTGGCTCCTCAGATTTGTATCACCCGTGATAACATTGCTGTGGAAGTGGACGGAATATTGTATCTGCAGGTTCTGGATCCTGAGAAAGCTTCATATGGTATTGATAACTACAGATTTGCCTCTATACAGATTGCTCAGACAACCATGAGGAGCGTTATCGGCCGCCTGGAACTTGACAAGACATTTGAAGAACGTGAAACGATTAATGTTTCCATTGTTGAAGCTGTCGACAAGGCAAGCGAGCCCTGGGGTGTAAAAGTAACAAGATATGAAGTGAAGAATATTTCACCGCCTCAGAGCATCAGAGACGCCATGGAAAAACAGATGCGCGCGGAAAGGGAAAAAAGGGCAATTATTGCGGAATCTGAGGGAACAAAGCAAGCTAAAATTAATAATGCTGAGGGAGATAAACAGGAGTTAATCAAGAAATCAGAGGGGGAGATGCAAAAACGGATAAATGAAGCTGCAGGCCGTGCTTCTGAAATTGAACAGCTGGCGAAAGCAACCGCCAATGGGTTAAGAGCCATATCATCAGCTATATCAGAAGAAAATGGATTAAATGCAGTCAACCTCAGGATTGCTGAACAATATCTTACCGCTTTCGGAAATCTGGCTAAAACCAATAATACCTTAATAATTCCATCGAACCTTACTGATATTGCAGGTGTCGTTTCAACTGCAACATCGGTCTTCAATGAAATAAAAGATAAGAAAAAATAAGAATAACTTAGTCTATTTATAAAGAGTTTGTGCCCTGTGGACAAACTCTTTTTATTTCGTACATCCCAGGATAGTTTAGATACTAAACAATCTCATGTTCTGTCCTTTGTATAATTTCATTTTGCAGGTCTTCACCAAGATCGTTAAAATAATCGCTGTATCCGGCCACACGAACAATAAGATCTCTGTATAATTCAGGGTGTTTCTGGGCATCCTTCAATACTTCAGCACTTACCACATTAAATTGAATATGATGCCCGTCAAGACTGAAATAACTACGGATCAAAGCAGTAAGATGATCATAGCTATCTTCATCATCAAAGAATTGTGGGGAAAATTTCTGATTAAGCAGTGTGCCGCCAGTACGCAAATGATCAATTTTTGAAGCTGACTTTATTACCGAAGTAGGCCCCTGCCTGTCGACACCCTGAAATGGGGAGATACCTTCAGAAAGCGGAAGATGGGCTTTACGGCCATCAGGTGTGGCTCCTGTTACGCTGCCAAAATATACATGTGAAGTAGTTGGCAACAAATTAATCCTGTGAATACCTCCCCTGGAATCAGGTCGACCGTTAACTGCATCATAGAATACCTCAAATACAGCAACAGCGTTTTGATCTGCATAATCATCATCATTTCCATATTTCGGCGTGTTGTAGATCATATCATATTGCATTTGTTCAAACCCATAGAAATCGCTGCTTAACGCTTTCATTATCTCATCCCAGGGGTAATTCTTCTTATCATAAACATGATATTTTACAGAGGTCAGCATATCAGTAATGCTTCCAAGCCCCACCCCCTGGATATATGATGTATTATACCTGGCTCCTCCGCAGTTGTAATCTTTCGCATTTGCAATACAATCCTCCACCAGCAGGGAAAGGAAAGGTACCGGCAGGTACATGGCAAATGTTTTTTCGATAACGTTATTACCTTGTATCTTTATGTCAATGAGATGCCTAAGCTGAAGCCTGAATGCATCCATTAGCTCTTTAAACGATTTATAATCAGTAGCATATCCTGTCTGCAACCCGATCTGCTTATTAGTGAAGTTATCGTACCCATTGTTTATTGTAAGTTCAAAAACTTTTGGAAGATTAAAATATCCGGTGAGCCAATAGCTTTCAGTACCGAATGCACCGGTTTCAACGCATCCTGAACAGCCTCCGTTACGAGCATCGACCATGCTTTTTCCCTGCCTGAGCAACTCCTGTATTATTGCGTCTGTATTGAAGCACGATGGCTGACCAAAACCTGTTCTGATGATATCGAGTGTTTTATGGATAAACTGATCAGGAGTTTTTTTGCTTATCTGAACCATGGAACCAGGCTGAAGTATCCTCATCTCTTTTATTACTTCAAGCAGAATATACGATATTTCATTAACAGCGTCAGTTCCATCGGGTTTAACACCACCGAGATTGATAAGGGTAAAATCGGTATAGGTATTACTTTCCTGGGCCGTTATACCCATTTTTGGAGGAGAAGGATGATTATTAAATTTTACCCAGAAACAACCAAGCAACTCAAAAACCTCTTCTTTTGTTATTGAACCATTTTCAATCTCTCTCTTGTAAACAGGATATAGATGCTGGTCAAGTCTTCCCGGGTTGAAAGAGTCCCATGGATTCAGCTCTGTGACAACTCCGAGATGAATGAACCAGTAATGTTGAAGCATTTCATGTAAAGTCCCGGGTTTATTGGCAGGAACTTTCCTGCATACTGAAGCCATTTTCTCAAGTTCTTTCCTCCTGTTTTCGTCTTTTTCAAGAACAGCCATCTTTTCAAGTTGTTCCGCATGCCGGACAGCATACATAATTATAGCATCGCAGGCTATATCCATTGCTAAAAGTTCTTCCCGTTTTTCAAAGGCAAACGGATCATTATAAAAATCAAGAAAGGACAGGTTTTCCTTTATTTCATCTTTAAGCTGAAGAAATCCCGTATTAAACATTTTATATCCAATCACTGTATGACCAGGGGCCCGTTGCTCCTGGAACTCAGTAAAAACACCTGCCTTATAAGCATCTAGCCATTCCTGTGTCATTAATCCCATTATTTTATCCCGGTTGCTTTTCCCTCTCCAGAATGGAATTATTTCATTTTTATAGATTTTTTTAACCTCTTCATCAACCTTGAAAGATACCTTCTCCCTGGAATTCAATATCTCAAGGTCTTGCATAGAATGCAGACTTATTTCCGGATATGTAGGAGTCTGTTTCGGCCCCGGTCCACGTTCACCGACAATGAGTTCACCATCATTTATACATATCTGTTTATTCCGCAACAAATATTCAAAAGCCTTTGCTCTTCTTACCGGAGCTGAGAGTTCGCGCGATTCTTCACTTTTGTAGAACTGTGTCATAAGGAGAGCCCTTTCTGCAGTAATAGTTTCGACAGCAGTTAAGCTCTGCTCCCTCAGTTTTCTGACTCTTTCATTTATTTTCATAATAATTCTAATTAACTGAATTTAACATACTTAATGTTCCCAAACCTTTGAGTGTCGAAAAAGTCAAAATCCATTAACCGCAAAGATTGCAAAAGTCAAACGCGAAGTTCGCAAAGATTTGAAATGCATTGCTTTAACGTTGCATTCTTTGCTATAGCTTAGCGCACTTTGCGGTTAAAAAGACTTTTCAACAGTCCCGGTGGGGGTCATGACTTATCCCCCAATTTTTACCCTCACTCCTGCTCCGGCGAACAATTCTTTTATCTCATTCATTCTTTGGGCTGAAGGCTGTTCTACATTTTCCATCTTAGAAGATATATTGAATTTTTTATATTTTGAAGATCCTATTTTATGATAAGGAAGTAGATTTATCATTTTCAGATTATCATGTTTTTTCCCGAAGATAAAATCTCTCAGCCTGGAAAGGTGATCAGAATCATCATTGAATCCAGGCACAATCGGGATCCTGACCATTAAATCGGTTTCACTTTCAACAATAATGTGATAATTGTTCAATATAATTTCATTGGGAACACCCGTAAATTCTTTATGTTTCAGACTATCAAGATGCTTGATATCAAAAAGGAAAAGATCGGTACGTGGAATGATGTTACTGAAATTTCCAGGTGTTGAATATCCGGAAGTATCAATCGTAGTATGAAAACCATTTTCTTTACAGGCCTGCAAAGTTTCCATAAGAAAATCGAACTGCATCATTGGTTCCCCTCCCGAAAAAGTAACTCCTCCCTTCGACTGATTCATGAAAATTCTTTCTTTTTCGAGTATTGCCAGTATATCTTTGGTTTCATAAGATTTACCTACCGTCTCATTCTTCCGGAACTCCCTGATTCCTATCCTGTCGACCTGCTCGACAATGGAAGGTACAGGTGATATGCCCTCCGGGTTATGACACCACCGGCAGGAAAGGGGACAACCTTTCATGAAAAATGTGACCCGGATGCCAGGCCCGTCGTGGATTGCATATCGCTTAACACTAAAAATAATACCATTCATTAAGAACAGGTTTTGAGACTAAATTAAGACTGAAAAAGACGGAATAATTCCGGTTTAAAGGAAAGTCACCAGAAATCAGAAACTGTAAAACATTAAACATTCATAGAGTCTGCGCCCAAGGCGGCGCATCATAAAACGATATTTCAGTTTTGCGATCATAATGATTCAATAACGGCTGAAAGTTAAATATTTTTTTGATTCGATAAACATCTGAAAATAATGGATTTTTAATTTATTGATATTCTGTCGTTTAATATGTATTGTTAAAATATTAACAATACATAAATAGTTTTTTTGCAGCAATATTTAAACAAATACGTCTATTAAGTGAAAAGTACAGACAGTAAAGACAATTATTACGGACAGTTTTTGCAAAATAAATTTTCGCAGCCATGAAAAGAATTTTTAAGTTACTTCCTTGAGGCCGTCCGGCCAATTTCACGATCAGGTTTTAGGTTTGACAGGAAAGACTTACCAATGTCTTTCCTATCTTTTTATTATTGATATGAAATTCTAATTCCTGTCTCATGCAATAATTAAAAAAACTTATCTTTACATCGGGTGACCTTTTATCGGAAACTATGATTTTTAGGAAATTACTACTTCTGGTTTTAGTACTTCTATCTATTATCTGTCCGGATCTTTTTAGCCAGAATCCGACTGCCATAAAAGGGGTGATTGACCTAAGAAATATTCCTGATAAAGATAAGTTTTTTGTCAGTCTTAACGGCGAGTGGGAGTTCTACTGGAAGCAGATGCTCCACCCACTAGATTTTAGGGGACATACTCTTCCTAAACCGGATGTTTACGGGAACGTGCCATCATATTGGACCGACTATTCCGGAGCAAACTTCAAAACTGAAAAATTTGGCTACGCTACCTATCACCTGACCATATTGCTGCCACCATACTTTCATTACAGACTTGCATTTGACGTTCCTGTATTTGATTCATCTTTTGATCTTTGGGTTAATGATACTCTGCTGGCTTTCAATGGACAGACAGGTAAATCTGAGGAAGAAACCAAACCTGGTTATGCACCGCAATTTCATAGGTTTATACCAACCAGCGATACTCTTAGCATAGTAATCAATGTGTCTAATTACCACCACCGACGAGGTGGTTTCTGGGTTCCCATGAAACTTGGAACCCTTTCAGAGGTTACTAAAAGGAAGGCGAATATGTGGGCAGGAGAATATGCCACGATGAGCATCCTGTTTGGTTTTGCCCTGTTCTTTATGATATTCTTTATTCTCTACCCGAAGGACAGGATTATGGCATTCTTCAGTATGACTTTATTCGGACTGGCGCTAAGACCTCTCTTCACATCACAATATTTAATTTACGATTTTTTTATTGTTGGATGGCAATGGACTGTCAGGCTTGAGTATCTCAGTTTATTCACTATCATGATCGGTTTTGCCTGGTTTGCCAATTGTCTTTATCCCTCCAAACTGATACGGAACGTTGCATACTTCATTACATCAGTTTTTATAGCTGCGGCTATTGCTACTTTCCTTTTCCCCGTTAAAATATTCAGCTATTCGGCTCTGGCATATTACCCGTCAGTGATTATACTTATTCTCTATCTGCTCATATCCAGTTTTGCAGGAATGCTGAAGAAAAGTTTGATAGATACTGTCTATTTTGCCGCATTTATTTTATTTTCCATCGGAGCAATACACGACGGTCTGGTGTCACTTGGGAAGTCCCATAGCCAGGTAGGATATGTTATGTCCTTTGTTGTTGTAGTATTTGTTTTTATTCAGGCAGCCCTGTTACTATATAAATGGGTCATGACATTCTATGAAAAAGAAAGACTGCATAATGAGCTTGAGTTCATGAATAAAAACCTCGAGAAGCTGGTTAATGAAAGGACAATAGCTTTGAAAACAAGGAATGATGAGATAGAAATACAAAATAGCAGAATAGCTCTTCAGAACAAACAATTATCTGAAACTCTTCAACTCAAAAATAAAATATTTTCCGTTATTGCCCATGACCTCCGAAGTCCGGTAGTGAATATACTTTATATGCTTAATCTGCTTAAGGAAGATGAATACAAAGCAAAATATGACACCTTTGCCAATTCAAGTATCCAGTATGCCCAGCTTGTCATTAACCTCCTGGAAAACATGCTGGTATGGGGTCGGGGACAGGAAGAAAAGATAAAGTACTCCCCTGAAAAACACGACCTGGCAAACATTATTCTCACCAACCTAAGTATCTTAAAAGAAACTTCTGATCGTAAAGATATATCTGTCAATTTTACACAGATTGGCAGTTCGGTTGCATATTTTGACAAGGATCTGATGGATATTGTAATCCGGAATCTTCTCTCAAATGCTGTGAAGTATACCTACCGTGGAGGAAGGGTCAGTATCCTGGTAAAAGACAGATCAAATAACAAAGATGGAGTTTTGATCAAGATCTGTGATAATGGTGTCGGTATGCCAGAATCTAAACAGAAACAACTTTTCACATTTAATGAAATTGAAAGTACTCCAGGTACTGAAAACGAGAAAGGAACGGGGCTCGGTTTAAAACTTTGCCAGGAGCTCGTAAAAATAAACCTGGGTACTATTACCGTGGAAAGTAAAGAAGGCGAAGGAACATGTTTCATTATAATCCTTCCTGAAGAAAAACCCGCGGCCTCGGGGAATGAAGAATCATCCCAGTCTGATAAATAAAAATGGGTGCTGAAATTTCACAGCATCCATTAATTCATCGCACCTCATTTGTAATTAAGGTATTCCTTCAGGGCATCGACATAAGCTTTGAATTTTTCCTTACCAAGTTTAGTCATGCTGCATAGGGTTTGGGGATAATTTCCCCTGAAAGATTTTTTGATCTCAATATAACCGGCATCTTTCAGTTTATTAAGTTGAACACTTAGGTTCCCGGCCGTAGCACCAGTCTGTTCCTGAAGCCAGGTAAATTCAGCCTCTTCTGCAGTCATAAGTGCTGACACTATAGCCAGCCTTAGCTGCGAATGCAATAACGGGTCAAGTTCTTTAAGCATAGCTGACTATTTTTTCATTCTCAAAAGATATCCCGGAACCAGATATCCGCAGACCAATGCAATTGCAGTTACAGAACTTCTAATGTAATCGTCATGCACATTGACAGCCAGAATGGCAAACAATATAAACAACAGACCACC
>Ga0182021_10007677_pt1 | contig 12788 bp, 8 predicted proteins | sample 612E3MmetaG_FD_120493 | JGI IMG/M metagenome (GOLD analysis project Ga0182021, IMG submission 120493) | Permafrost microbial communities from Stordalen Mire, Sweden - 612E3M metaG (Illumina Assembly) | ecosystem: Environmental > Terrestrial > Soil > Wetlands > Permafrost | place: Sweden... | reverse complement strand
CGTGAAGAAGCTATTTGGCGCTGTTTCTCGGTTCTTGCGGAGGCACTCCGGAAATGTTGTCGCCGAGGTGACGCCGTTGCCGGCTGAAATCCGCGGCTACCTTGCGCAACGAGACAACGACTCCCTGATGCAGTGGCTGCAGAAAATCGGGCGGTCAAATCCAGAGGCACTGCAGTTGCCGCTCCTGCTGGCCGGGGCTCGTGAGCTCGGCTGGTCGCAGCGGGAAACAGAAAAGCTGGAGGTCTTCGTCTACTATCACCGTGGCGACATGCGCACCACGTTCGAACGGGCGTCAAGATACGTTGGCGAGGCTGATTTTGACCATGATATGGCGATTACGGCGATTCTTGCGCTGTACCACTTGGGCGAATTCGATACCGCCTACGAATGGTTGCTGAGAGTGCGCCATCGCGAGAGTGAGTTTGTACATCGGATGGACTACGCTGTTGTCGCGACGCTGACGTGTTTGGCAGCGGGACGAGTGCGGGAAGCGAAGCCCTATGCCGATGCGGCCTGGCGTTTGGCTAACGGCAATCCGGTTGCGGCGCTGAATGCGTACGCTGTCTTCTTTGAGCTTGGGGACATGGAGTCCTTTGCCGCCGTACGTGAGCAAATCGTGCAAGGCAAGATTTCCGTTGATCAAGCCGGATTTTCCCTCGCAATTCCTGAACTCGCGCAGGACCATTATCAAGAAGGTTTTCGCCTGCTGGAATTGCGCTATCAGATGTTCGAGGCTCACCGGTATTTGAATTGCGCTCTATTCGACCGCCCTCGCTGGAAAGACGAGAACCTGCAGGGAAAGACGTTGTTAGTGAGTGCCGAGCAGGGGTTGGGGGATACGGTGCAGATGGCGCGTTATCTTCCGGGCCTGGAATGCATTGGGGCCAGTCGGATAGTGATGGAAACGCAGCCGGAGACGTTAACCCTGCTGCGCCACAATTTCCCAGGGGTCGAGATTGTTGCGCGGGAATTTGGTAGGACTCCGCCCGTTGCCTTTGATCTTTGGATCGGAGCGATGAGTCTGCCGCATGTGCTAGGCGCGACGGAGGAGAATATTCCTGGCCGAGGCGGCTATTTGCGCGTGCCGCCGGAAAGCGCGACCTACTGGCGTGAGCGGGTTTCAGGCTTGGCGAGCGGCGATCGACCGAGGATCGGCTTGGCTTGGTCCGGGAGCCCGGTTCATCGGGGGGATCGACGTCGTTCGATTCCATTTTCTCAGATGATGGACGCTATCCGCGGCGTCAACGCTGATTTCTTTGCCCTTCAGGTGCACGTTCCCGAGGAACGCCCGGACAGCATCATCGACGTATCGGAGGAGATGATAACCCTGGCCGACACGGCCGCGCTGATTGCCGAGATGGATCTGGTCATTACAGTGGACACCTCGGTCGTGCACTTGGCAGGTGCGATTGGCAAGGAGACGTGGCTGCTACTTCCGTACCGCTACGAGTGGCGCTGGGGGCTCGAAGGTGAGAAGAACCGTTGGTATGATTCTGTGCACCTATTTAGGCAGAAGACGCACGGGGACTGGAGTTACCCAATGGAAGAGGTGTTTCGTCGGCGCTTGCCAAATACCACATTTGAACGGCGGCGGCGGCAGTGAAGTGGCTTAAGCGCCTGGCTTGGTCGGCGACGGAAGATGTTGTTGACGCGCCGCCCTTGCCGGATGCTTTGATATCCGCCTTGGATTCGCGCCGATACGATGCGGTCAAGCCGGCAATTCGCGACTGGTGTATTGGTCAGCCAGAAGGCGCTGCACTAGAGGCTCTGATCGCCGCAGCGCGCTCGCGGGGATGGAGCGCCCCGGCAGAACTGGAAGTACTCGAGATCCTGTTTGAGTACTTCGGCGGCGACCTGCAGCGCGCCTTCCAGTTGGTGCGCGATCGGTCCGCGGGCGAACATTTCCATCCGGATCTGTATGTGCTGGGTCTGGTTGCCCTGTTTACCAACAACCAGTACGAGGATGCGCATGCCTTTCTGTCCCTCGGCCGCCGACGGGAACCGGCTTTGGCCGATTTTGCGGACTACTGGATGATGAAGGCGTTGGTCTGCTGGACCGCGAACAACATGGCGGACCTAAGAGGTACGGTGGACCGCATGTGCGCTCTATCGCCGGATGATACGACCACGCTGGAGAATGCCTGCGCCATGTACCTTGAACTGGGTGCTATGACCGAGTTCTGGGCTGCGCGTGAGCGGCTGATGCATGGGCGGCACCGCGTCGGCTACGCCTTTTCGCTGAACACGCTTGCCTTGGGCGATTATGAGGAAGGCTTCGCCCAGATGGAGACGCGCTATGAAATGGCGGACGCGGCGCGGCTCATCAATGGCAGTCTGTTCGCCCTACCGCGATGGCGAGGCCAGGATCTCACGGGAAAGACGCTCCTCATCACGGCCGAACAGGGGCTTGGCGATACGATCCAGATGGCACGCTATTTCCCGCTTGTCTCCGCTCTACCCGCCGCCAAGGTGATTATCGAGACACAAATTGAAGCGCTATCGCTGTTGCAATTCAACTTTCCAGAGTTTGACTTTGTGGTCCGCGAACACGGTGTGCGCCCATCGCCTGCTTTCGACGTCTGGGAGGGGAGCATGAGTCTGCCGCACATTTTTCATACGACAGCCGACAGTGTTCCGGCGCGGTCGGGATACTTGAATGTGCCGCCAGAGAGCGTCGAGTACTGGCACCGGCGGGTAGTTGAGTTGGCGCCCCGGCGGCGTATGCGAATTGGTCTCGCCTGGTCCGGGAATCCCATACACAGGGCTGACCGTCGCCGCTCAATTTCCTATGCATGCATTACGGACTTTATTCGGGGAATTGATGCGGATGTCTTTGCATTGCAGACCTGCGTGCCGCCGAACCGTCCAAGTAACCTGATCGACGTTTCGGAGGAGATGATAACTTTGGCAGATACCGCAACACTAATTGCCGAGATGGACCTGATCATCAGTGTCGATACGTCGGTAGTGCATTTGGCTGGCGCGATCGGCAAGAAGACTTGGTTACTGTTGCCATACCGCTACGAGTGGCGCTGGGGTCTCGAGGGCGAGGAGAACCATTGGTATGATTCGGTCAGAGTGTTGCGGCAGAGAACCCACGGGGATTGGGATACTATCCTGCACGAGGTTCTTCTTGAGCGACTCCCTCGTTATCGACTTTTGCAGGGGATTTCATGATGGGACTATTTTCCGGAACCTTCTCCAGTGGCCCGACAGAGTTTGCCGCTGCCATCGTGGAGAAGATATCTCGACAGTTTCCGCCGACCAGTGAGGCGCAGCTTGCCAAGAAGGGTGCGCAGCGTCGACTGGAGAGCATTGTCGAGCACATCATGAACGATCTCGATGCTTTCCAGAAAGATGCGCAACTCGGCTGGATCGGCAAGGCCCGGCTTGGCAACGCTGTTCGCTGGCAGCTCACGGATAGAGGTTATTCCAAGCAGTTTGCCGACGCCTTGACCGAGGGAATTATCAAGCGTATTGCGACGGTATAGGTCCGAAATCCGTCCGCAGTTCCCCAAGACCTCATGCCGAGAAGAGTTGGCAAGTTCATCGAGTCGGGCATTCGGCGTTTGTTGTCGCGACGTCTCGGGAAGGCTGCGCATGCCGCCTGGCGTGATGGCGATATCGGCCGGGCGGTGCGGACGTATGAGCGAGCAATTGCCGTCAACCGCAAGGACGTCGAGTCGATGGGCGAGCTCGCGGCGTTGTACTTGGGGTTTGGTCGCCATGACGAGGCGCTGAGCCTGCTGCAAACGGCACTTCGACTCGATCCGTCCATCCCGGGCTTGCACGTCAACCTTGGCAATCTGCGGTTGATGCAAGGCAACTTTCCCGATGCTATAGATGCCTATCACCATGCATTGAATCTGGATCGTTCGAACTACTCCGCCTATGGCAACTGCTTTCGTGCGCACATGGAGATGTGCGACTGGGCCGGGTTCGAGAAGCACTTCCAGGGTTTGCTCGACCTCCGCCAGGCGGGAGATCCAACTTGGGTGAATCGCATCTCGGCGTACATGTCCCTGCTCGTGCCGCTTGATAGAGGGGCACAGTTGGAAGTCGCCAAGCATGCGGCAAGAGACTACGAAGTCGCGCCTGGGCGTGCTTGGGCGGACACTGCGCTACGCTCTCCAGGGGCCAGGCTTCGTGTCGGCTACCTTTCCTGCGATTTTCACGACCATGCGACCATGCATCTCGCTGCTGGGCTTTTCGGCAAGCATGATCGCTCGAGGGTTGAGGTCTTCGCCTATTCGATGGGGCAGGAGAGTTCAAGTCCGTTGGTCGACCGCGTTCGCGTCGGCTGTGACAAATTCCGAGATATTGCCAATCTCTCCGCATTAGAAGCGGCGCAGTTAATTCGCCGCGATGGCATTGATATTCTTGTCGATATGAAGGGCTATACCGGCGGAAGTCGCCCGGAGATATCTGCCATGCGACCGGCGCCGATTCAGGTAAGTTTTCTTGGCTATCCTGGCACGATGGGAGCCCGATTTATCGACTACATTGTGGCCGACAAGGAGGTCATTCCTGAGGCGCATTTTGGTGATTACACCGAGCGCGTCATATGGATGCCCAACAGTTATCAGGTGACGGATAACGAGCAACCGATCTCGGCCGTGAAACGATCGCGCGCTGATTGTGGGCTGCCCGACGCGGAATTCGTATTCTGTTCCTTCAACCAGTCCTACAAGATCGACCGGAGGACATTCAATTGTTGGATGCGGATTCTGCATCGCGTGCCCAGGTCCGTGCTGTGGCTCATGGCTAACAATCCGTTTGCCGTGGCTCGGCTCTCAGCAGCCGCGGCGATGGCTGGAGTGGCGCCAGCCAGATTGATATTCGCTCGCCCGGAGGATAAGACGCACCACTTGGCCCGTCTTGGGTTGGCTGATCTGATGCTCGATACCTTTGTTGTCAATGCCCATACGACGACGACGGATGCGCTGTGGGCAGGACTGCCCGTATTGACCCTCCAAGGAGATACGTTTGCATCGCGGGTTGCCGCGAGCGTCTTGACAGCATGCGGGACAGAGCAGACAGTCTGCAAGACCGAGGGCGAATATGAAGATGCTGCCGTCGCATTGGCGACGGACAACGGCCGCCTGGGCGCGATTCGTAGTCAACTGAAGGACCGTGCGTCGACAAGGCTGTTTGATACCGACAATTACGTGAGCGACCTTGAGAATGCCTTTGACATTATTGGGGGGTTGCGAAACGCAGGAGAGCAGCCGAGACATGTGGCGGTAACTACGATATGACTCGCAATCAGCGCTTCTATCTTGTTCCTCGATGAGGCTAAATGTGATGACTGGAGTTTCCCTGGTTCTTCCCTGCTATAACCACGCGGCAACGCTCGCGCGGGCTATCGCTGCCTGCATCCCGCAGAAGGGTCTAACAGAGATTCTCATCGTTGACGACCATTCTACGGATGAGTCCCTGGAGGTCGCATACGCCTTGGCCGCGAAAGACCACCGCATACGCGTTCTGCAGACTGAACGCAATCTGGGGCCCGGTGGAGCCCGTAATGCCGGAGTTAGAGAGGCCCGCGGCAGCCATGTGAGTTTCCTGGATACGGATGATGAACTTCTGGGCTGCTCTTTTCTCGAAGACGCGTTGGCCATGATGGCCGATGATCCTGAGATGCGGGTTGTCAAGGGCGAAATGGAGTTCTTCGACCCGATCAAAGGATATGTTCTGCAATCGTTCGATCCCCGCTATCCGAGCGTCGTGTTGAGTTCGTCATGCGGCATGGTGATGGACCGATCTGCCTTCCTGCAGATTGGGGGATTTTCGGAGGATCCTGTGTTTCGCGGTCCCCATGGAGGTGAGGACGTCGCCTTCATGGAAGTCCTGATCCGATACCTGCAGCCCATTGGTCGCATCGGGCGCCCTTGCTACCGTGTCTGGAGTCAAGCGCGGTCTCACTTGGACAAATTCCTGGCAAATACGCGCCTAAAGGGAGGTAGCTTTGAGTTTGTTCGCCTGCACCCGGATCAGCTGCCTGAAGGTCCTTTGGCACAAGGAATCAATGCCTACCTGAAGGCGGCGGCAGGGCGATTGTCTCAGGCTACGACTGTGTCGTATTGATGATTTGCGGCCGCGCTGGTACTTAAGGTGAGTCGCGGTCTCAATGTCATCCCGGTTTTCTGGAACGCGGATAACAATGTCATTCTCGATAGGATTACGCCTCCAAAAAGTGGCGCATAAGATCCGCAGCCCATGGTAATGGAGTTGCGTGTCGAGGCGTATGGTCTGATCGGGACTAACGAGTGTTCTTAGCTCGGTAGCGCTCTAGGCGAAGTTCGCCATTGTCGACCCGGCTTTCGAGCGTGCACCGAGCCTGAAACTCGGGAAAGCGGCTTGGTTCAAACATTTTTTCCCCTAATCCCGTTTGTGCGACCCCGGTAGGAGCGGTCGCCAACCCCAGAGGTTGCAACAGCCAGCCGCAATCAGTCTGACGTTCAAGAAAACGGCGATAGTAGAGACGTTGACGAACTGGATCGAGCAAAGAGATCTGGGTGCTGGGAGCTATCGGCAACCAGTAGCTGATCGTCGCTCCCATTGGCTCTGGCAATAGAGTATTCCCGACATATGCGAGAGCATCTCCTTCCTTGATGCCGTTTTCCCGCAAAAAGTCGCGAATCTCGGGGCGTATCTGAGGCAGTCTGAAGCTCGCACTAGAGGGGCTGTGCGAGTCCATTAGCGATGATTTGTATTCCATCAAATGGGGGAAATTGCCGAAGGTGGCTACAAGGATCATCGTCATAAATGGCACCAGGATGCTCGAGTTCCATCGGGCGCAATCGGGACAGCGGTGCCGCAGCGCATGAAGTGATGCGATCAATCCCAGCAGCAAGATAGGTGTCAGGTTCGTGACATTGTTCTCATGACTACGCCCCACGAAATAGGAGTGCGTGGCCCATACGGCGATTGCCGCGGCGACGGCAAGGGGCAGGGCGGCGCGATCCGCTCGGTAGAGTGGCGGGATTGCCGACCAGAGGCTGCAAAGTCCGAGCAGAAGCCACCAGACGGAGCCGGTGGGTTGGATCGGTAAGCTCCCGAAGCCGCCACCATACGTCAGTGCAAATTCGACATAGGCGTACCAATCTGGCAATGAATCGAGCATTACCCAGTAGCCAATCGAAATGCTGACTACGACGACAGTCAACGCGGCTAGCTGGATCGATAGGGATTGGATGGTGGCGCGGGCTATGGCGCCCGGGCTGTCGCCGGCTCCCTGATGCTGCAATATTTTGAACAGCACAATGGCGGGGAGCCAGGTTGCAGAGCAATATATGGCGCTTTCTATGGACCACAGCGATCCGGCCAGCCAGGAGAGAGTACCCAGGACCGGCAAGTACCTAGTTGCCGTGCGCGAGGAAAGTTTGGGTACGAGGCTGGGACGGACAAGGCAGGCGATAACCAGGATAAGCACGTAGACCCAAAAGAATCGGAATGCCGAAATCATCGGTGCGAAGTTTGCCCCCGTTAGCCCGGGAGCCCAGCCGGGGAGCATCAGCACGGCGGCCATGACTACGATCGTGGCCGCAATTCGGGGCAGTGTTCCAATTGCAATGGATCGAAGGAGGAAATAGCTGATGCTGGCGGAAAAGAACAAGGTAACCGAACTGACGATGTGGAGGCAGGCCCAGGGGTCGTCGAGCGGGATCAGTGCCGAGATCAGGATATTCAGAAATCCGTATTGACTGGGAACATTCCATAGCAGCCAGCCGCCGCTTTTTACGAGGGCGATTGAACCAGTGATAAACGAAACGTCGTGAAAGTCAAAGCGTGTAATCGAACTGCCGAGGCCAAACACAAGCAGTGCCAACAGGTCTACCAGATCCGGGCCTTCTCGGCGCAAGATCCTGGACTCATTACTTAGTCCTGAAGCACCGACGGCAATACTAAATGCCGCGACGAGCACGGCTACCGCTGCGCTGGATGACAACCAGTCCTGAAGGGGTTGCCACCACATCAATGTCGAACAAGCTAGCCAGGCGAACAATATGAGCAAAGCTTGTGGAAGAATTCGAACGATATCCACTTTACCCAATGGCGCCATAGTGCCTGACTCTGTTTGCGCGATACGTTCAGCAATGAGCTGAAGTGATGCGAGTGCCAGCAGTGGCCAGGAAGCGCGGTTGGATAGGGTTGCGGTAGCGCCGGCAATGAACAACGCGGCCAGAGTGTATTGGCCCACAATCGTTACGGAAGCTGACTGTGGCCAGCGCATGCTGAGTATGTTCTGGGCCAGTGTTGCAGACAGCACCAAGACCGGAAGCAATGTGCCTAGTAGTAGGTAAATCGCCCACTCACGGGGTTCACCAGAGATAGGCATACAGTAAAGTGAAGTTGCGACGATTGCGCAGAGAATCCCAGCGACCCAGAAAATCGAATGTTGGGGCTGAAATGTCAGGGCCTTCAGGCCGAAGAATGATTGATTTGACAAGGTGGTTCCTGAGTGGCGCGAGACATTGGTGTCCAGCAACAAATATTTGTAATGGGCTATCATGGCACATCTAATTTGTGCGTGGACGCCGAGGTCAAAGTTGTCGCCTTGGACGCTACCTCGCGATGCGATAAGGTATGCAGAACGTTGTTGCCGAAGAGCAATTCTGTGAATTGACCCGTCGAGTGAGGCGGCGGCTGTTGGATTTGCACTTTGCCGCCAAGGTCGGCCACATCGGTGGCAACCTGTCATGCCTGGATGCCTTGCTTTACCTGCATCACCATGTACTTGCCGACGGCGATGCGCTGACCTTGTCGAAAGGCCACAGCGTTGGGGCTTTGTATGTCGCGTTGTGGTCAGCCGGCAAGCTGACCGACGATGACCTCGAGAGCTTCTACCGCGACGGCACGAAATTGAGCGGCCACCCGGCGGCAGGCTGGTCGCCGGATATTCTGTTTTCGACCGGCAGCTTGGGCCATGGGTTGTCTCTGGCCGCTGGCGTGGCGCTCGGACGGCGGCTCCAGGGCAAACCTGGAAGGGTGTTTTGCCTGTGCTCCGACGGTGAGTGGCAAGAAGGCTCCACGTGGGAAGCGCTGACCTTCGCCCGTCATCATCGGCTCGATTCATTGACGGTACTGGTCGACGGCAACGGCCTGCAAGGTTTTGGCGATACCCAGTCGGTGGCCTCGATGGGCGATCTGGCGCAGCGCATTGCCGGCTTCGGCGTCGATGTGCGTGAGATTGATGGTCACGATGTTGCCGGCTTGCAAGAGATCGCCGAGCCAGCCTCGAATGGGCCCCGCGTGTTCGTTATGAAGACCGTCAAGGGTAAGGGCGTGCCCTTCATGGAAGGCAAGATGGAGTGGCACTACTTGCCGATGACGGAAGAGCAGTATCGCCTTGCTTGCCAGTTGGTGCAGCAATGAGAAACGCTGCGTGCACGGCTTGGTGCGAACTCTACGCCGAACGCCCATTCGTATTCTTGACTGGCGACCTCGGTTTCATGGCATTGGAGCCCTTGCGCGATCAGCTTGGCGGCCACTTCATCAACGCCGGCGTGGCAGAGCAAAACATGGTCTCCGTCGCGGCCGGCATCCGCCAGACGGGGATCGAGACGTGGGTCTACAGCATTGCCCCGTTTGCGTATGCGCGCCCCTTCGAACAGATCCGCAACGATGTTTGCATCAACCGGCAACCGGTCTACATCGTCGGCAATGGCGGTGGCTACGGCTACGGCGTCCAGGGGCCGACGCACCATGCAATCGAGGATTACGGCGTGCTGCTCGCGCTCCAGGGAATGAACGTCTACGTGCCGGCGTTTGCTGACGATGTCGGACTGGCGATTCGACAGTTGTCCGCAGCGCAACGTCCCGCTTATCTTCGCCTGGGCCGCTGCGAGAAGCCCAAGGAGTTTGCAGCGCCGAAGTTTACGCCCTGGCGCAAACTGTTGGAGGGCGGGGGCCCGATTCTGGTTGCGGTTGGACCGATCGTCGGGCCGCTTATTTCCGCCGTTGCCCAGATGGATGTGCTGACGCGGCCGGAGCTTTGGCTACTGAGCGTCATGCCTGCCGGTATCGACGCATTGCCGGCCGAAATTGTTGACGCCGCCAGGGCCGGACGCAGCCTGGCAGTGGTCGAAGAACATGTCTCACAAGGAAGCGCCGGAACCGCCCTGGTCGCGCGGCTGGCGGCGATGGGCGTGCCGCCGCGCATGTTCATGCCGTTCAATGCCAAAGGTTATCCGTCCGCGACCTACGGCTCACAGGCGTTCCATAGAGTTGAATCGGGCATCGATGCCGAGTCGGTGCTGCGGGCGCTATCCACCACGGATTCAAGACAATGAGCAACGATCTTGGTGACAAGATAGGTCGGTTGAATGGTCCGATTCTGGTGCTCGGGGCCAGCGGTTTCGTCGGCGCCAATTTGATGCGTACCTTGCGCCGCCATCGGGCGGACGTCTTTGGCACTGCCTCCAGACTGCCAGCCTGGCGCCTCGAGAGCATCGCCAACGAATTTGTCATGGTTGCCGACTTGCTCATTCCGGCCAACCTGAGGCAGGTGCTGGATAGGGTCGAGCCGCAGACAGTTTTCGACTGCGTCAGTTATGGCGCCTACTCGTTTCAGCGTGAGCCGGACCTCATCTATCGGACGAATGTCGATACCACGGCGCTGTTGATCGAGGAGCTGTCGAGGCGAAAGATTCGCGCCTATGTCCATGCCGGATCTTCATCGGAGTACGGCACGCACAGCGGCGCGCCGACGGAAGATTCGCTGACGCAGCCGAACAGCCACTACGCAGTGACCAAGGTTGCCGCAGCTGCTTTGATTCATTACATGGGCAAGCACCGGCGTTTCCCTTGCGTCAATCTTCGCCTGTATTCAATCTACGGGCCGATGGAAGACCCGGCCCGGCTGGTGCCGACCCTGATCATCAATGCCCTTCAGGGCAAGTTGCCGCCATTCGTCGATCCACGGATTTCCAGAGACTTTGTCTATGTCGACGACGCCAGCGAGGCATTCATCGATGCCGCCTTGGCCCTTCGTCCGGATACCTACGGCGATTCCATCAACATCGGTAGCGGACATTGCACGACGATCGGTGAAGTCGCCGACCTGGCGCGCAAGCTGTTCAACGTCGAGGCGACGCCGGAGTATTCGATGGCGGCGCGCGACTGGGATTTGCACAATTGGTATGCCGACACTCAGCGAGCCTCGGAACGCCTGGGCTGGCAGGCTCGGACAGCGTTCGAACAAGGTCTTCTCCTGACCGCGGACTGGTACCGGTCATTGCCGAATCCGCAAGCTTATCTCCAGTCGACCAAGCAGGATGCGTTGGACCGGACTTTCAGCGTCAGCGCTGTGATCGCCTGCTACAAGGACGCGCAGGCCATCCCCATCATGCATCGCCGTTTGACCGAGACCTTCCAGCGTCTGGCCATCGACTACGAGATCATCTTTGTCAACGACTGCAGTCCGGATGACTCCGAAGAAGTAATTCGAACCATCACTGCCGGCGACAGATACGTCATGGGCATCAGCCACTCGCGGAATTTTGGTTCTCAGTCAGCGTTTCGCAGCGGTATGGAACTGGCGACCAAGAACGCTTGCGTTCTGCTCGACGGCGACCTTCAGGATCCCCCGGAGTTGATCGAGCAGTTCGTCGCCAAGTGGCGCGAGGGGTACGACGTGGTCTATGGCAGGCGCGTCAAGCGCGAGGCGCCCTGGTACATGGGTTTGGCGTACAAGCTCTTCTACCGTTTGTTCGATGCATTCTCGTATATCCGCATCCCGCACGACGCGGGCGATTTCTCGTTGATTGACCGTCGTGTGGTTCGCTGCCTGCTGCAATTTCCTGAGCGAGATTTGTTCCTGCGGGGCGTTCGTGCCTTTGCCGGATTCAAGCAAGTGGGTGTTGACTATGTGCGACCGGAACGAATGTTTGGCAGAAGCACCAATAGCCTGCTCAAGAATATTGGCTGGGCGAAGAAAGGCATACTGTCATTCAGCAATACGCCACTGAGCCTCCTGACCGCATTCAGCGTCTCGCTGTGCCTTTTAGTGGTTGCCCTGGCCGTATTTCAAGTTGTCGGGCGCCTGTTATTTCCGGATTCGACACCAAAGGGCATCACGACAATCCTGCTGATGCAGTGGTTCTTCGGGGCGGTAACTTTGTTGGCGGTCAGCCTCGTTGGTGAATATGTGGCCAAGATCCTCGAGGAGGTCAAGCGCCGCCCCCATTTCTTGCGGCGAAGCATCGTACGCGACGGGGAAGTTCGCAACGCCTTGGACGAGTCTGCCACTCGATCATGACCGGTGCAGGAAGTGACTCATTCACCATGCGCGAACGGGCATGTCCGCTTTGCGGGCAACGCTCACAGACCCAGTGGCTTGAACAGAAGTTTGACCCTGCCCAATTGGATGGCTTTGCTTTCGCTTCGCGCAAACTTCCCGAACTGATGCGATTCCCGCTCGCGCTCTGTCGCGAGTGTGATTTGGTCTACGCGTCGCAAGTTCCGGATCTCGACTGGATACGGGCTGGCTATCGCGATGCCGGGTTCGATGCGGCCAGGGAGTCGTCGTTGGCGGCCGAGGCATACGCGCGACAGTTGGCGAGAGGGCTTCCGGCAACGATGCGTCGAGACTCGGCCCTGGATATTGGTTGCGGCGATGGTGCCTTCTTGCGCTGTCTCAGGGAGATGGGATTCACAGAGGTGACGGGAATCGAGCCCTCGGAAGAGCCGATTCGCCAAGCCCCACCGGACATACGAAACTGTATTCGCAATGAGTTCTTTGGCGCCACGAGGTCCCCCGACGCGTCCTTCGACTTGGTGACTTG
>Ga0182021_10007676_pt1 | contig 12792 bp, 9 predicted proteins | sample 612E3MmetaG_FD_120493 | JGI IMG/M metagenome (GOLD analysis project Ga0182021, IMG submission 120493) | Permafrost microbial communities from Stordalen Mire, Sweden - 612E3M metaG (Illumina Assembly) | ecosystem: Environmental > Terrestrial > Soil > Wetlands > Permafrost | place: Sweden... | reverse complement strand
CGCGGCCGCGACGGGTCGAGTCGCGCCGGAGTGCAAGGAGCGAGGAGGAATCGATGCGGGGGATAGACACGCTTTCGACGAGCGACGCCGCAATCCGACGCGAGACGGCCCGTCCCTCCGGGTTGCGGCGGGACCGGGGCGTCTGCTGTGTTGCGGCTCCTCGACGATGCTGTCTTTTGCATCGACTGCGTCGCCGCGCCTTGCATCCACCCCGGTCGCGCTCGCAACGCGGCTCGCGGGGTTATTCGGATAGGCTCTAAGCGGGGAGGGCGGTCGCGTGAAGGTGCTGCTCACGGGCGGTGCGGGGTACATCGGAAGTCACGTCCTGCGGGAACTGGCGCGGGAGGGCTGCGACGTCGTCGTCCTCGATAATCTCGTCAACGGCCACCGGCAGGCGGTGGGCGACGCGGAACTGGTCCCGGGCGACATCCTCGACGAGGACGTGCTCGCCAGTGTTTTCAAACGCGACCGCTTTGACTACGTGATGCATTTTTGCGGACTCATCGAGGCCGGCGAATCCGTGACGCGGCCCGACCGGTACTACCGCGTCAACGTCGTCGGGGGCCTCAACCTGCTGGACGCCATGGTCCGCGCGGACGTCAAGCGGATCGTCTTCAGCTCGACGGCGGCGCTCTACGGCACACCTGCGTCCGTCCCCATCGAGGAAGAGCACCCCACGGTGCCCATCAACCCCTACGGGTGGAGCAAGTTCACGTTCGAGCGCATCCTGGAGAACTACCGGCAGGCCTTCGGCGTGGGGTACGTGGCGCTCCGGTATTTCAACGCCGCCGGGGCGGACGAGTCGGGGGAGATCGGCGAGGACCACCGGCACGAAACCCACCTGATTCCGCTGGTGCTGCGGTCGGTGCTGCGCGGCGGGGAGTTCACGGTCTTCGGGCGGGACTACGAGACGCGTGACGGCTCGGCCGTCCGCGACTTCGTCCACGTGAGCGACTTGGCCCGGGCGCACGTCGCAACTTTATCCGTCCTCGAGCCGGGGGCGTCGCACGTCTACAACGTGGGGTCCGGTTCGGGGCACACCGTGTTGGAAGTGGTCGAAATGTGCCGCAAGGTGACGGGCGCCGGCATCCCGTGCAGGATGGGCGAGCGTCGGCCCGGAGACCCGCCCACCCTCGTCGCAAGCTCCGCGCGCATCGAGCGCGAACTCGGCTGGAAGCCGGGCCGCGCCGGGCTGGACGAGATCATCCGTTCCGCGTGGAACTGGCATCGCACCCATCCGGAGGGCTTCGGCGCCTGAGTGAGCCGGACCGTCGGTCTCCGCTCGCCGGCGACCGTCTTCTTCGCGTCCACCCCCTGTAAAGAAAAGCGCCCTCTGATCGAGGGCGCTTTTCTTTCGCCTTTTTTCGGCCACGGTGCAAGAATTAATCCGGCTGTTTCTCCGTCGGTTGCTTTCCGGCTTCGCCTTCCTGTTTCTCTCCCTTCTCCTCGCTGCTTTCCGGCTTCCTGGGGGCCAGAACCACGCCCGTGACCTTGATCGCCGGAAGCGGCCACTTGAGCGTGTTGTCCACTTCTCCCTCGATCCCCACGGTTTTTCCCTCGTAGATCGTCAGGTCGATGGTCGGACTGTAGAGCAGGTGCGTCATGTGCTCGTCCTTGACGATCTTGTGGGTGATGGGCGGAAGCGTTGTTGCGAGCTTCTCCAGGCGTCCCACCACGATGCAGGTGGGGTAGAGGCGCTTGATTTCCTCCGCCAGGATCTGGCGCTTGCGGGTGTACTCCGCATCGATCTCCTTCTCGCGTTCCTTCAGGACCTCCCGGGGATCGGAGGCGGTCGATGGCGCCTCGCGGTAACGCTGGGCCAGCGCGATCACCGCCAACCGGCGCAACACCGTCCCCTTCAAAGACTGGTTGCGCGTGCCCTCCATGACGTTCAGGTAGAGCTTGCGCGCTTCCTCGAGGTCCCAATCGGCGATGTTTTTCTTCTGGACCTCTTTCCAGTAGATTTTATCGGCCCGGTTGAACGTCTCCATGGTCTTGGGGTCGGGCTCGGCTTCGGCCTCGGGGGGCTTCACGGGTTCCACAGGAGGCGGCTTGACGACGGGGGGTTTGCCGATGGGGGTCGCCGGACGCGGTCCGGCCTCTCCCTCCAGCCGCACGAACTGCTTGGCGACATATCCTTTGTCGCCGGCGGCGAACTTGAACTTCAGCCACCCGGCCTTCTCCTCCAGGATCTCGATGCGACGTCCGCGGTTCAGGTGTCCCATCGTCTCGAACTCCATGCCGGCGCCCGCTCGCGCGCTCACGTTGTCCGCGTTCACCACCGCCTCCTTGTCGGGACCGGCGGCCACGAACTCCTTGCTCACCCACATCACGTAATCCCGGGGCAACTCCACCTCATACCAGCCCGCAGTTTCCGCCAGGACGCGGAGCTTGTCTCCCGTGAACGCCAGCGCCAGACGGACCGAATCCGTGTTCTTGTCAGCCCGTATGGATACGCTGTCTTTGACGACTTCGCCTTCTTTCCCCTGCGGCGCCTGGGCTCTTGTCCACCCGGTCATGCATCCCAGAAACCCCGCCGCCAGACACCCAATGAAGAGGCTCCGGCGTGTCTTGCGCGTCATCTTTTTTCTCCTTTGCACAGGTCTTCAAACCACCGGCAAACGGCGGCACAGCCCCCGCCATTCGCGATATCCAATATATCCACGAACCCCGGAATGTCAAAAGAAAAGTGGCGCTCCGGGCTGTGCCTTGACATGGCCCTTGCCGGCCTTACAATGACCCCATGGATAAGAGCCTATCCCAGTAGGCCCCGTGACTCGACCCGTCCCTCCGGGTTGCGGCGGGACCGGGGCGTCTGCTGTGTTGCGGCTCCTCGGTGATGCTGTCTTTTGCATCGACTGCGTCGCCGCGCCTTGCATCCACCCCGGTCGCGCTCGCAACGCGGCTCACGCGGCCTGCTGGGATAGGCTCTAAGGAGTGCTGACACGTGGAACGGCGCGAACTCGGCAAAACCGGCGAGAAACTCTCCGTCGTGGGTTTCGGCGGCATCGTCGTCAAGGATGAGACAGCGGAAAACGCCGGGCGGTATGTTGCCGAGGCGATCGACCGCGGGGTCAACTACTTTGACGTCGCGCCGACCTACGGCGACGCCGAGGAACGACTGGGAATTGCCCTGAAGTCGCGGCGCGACAAGGTGTTTCTCGCCTGCAAGACCACCGAACGGACGAAAGCCGGCGCGTCGAAGGAACTCGCCCGTTCGCTCCAGCGTCTCGAGACCGATCATTTCGACCTTTACCAGCTGCATGGCGTCGTTTCGATGGAGGAGGTGAAGAGCATCCTCGCGCCGGGCGGAGCCCTCGAGGCGTTCGTCGCCGCCCGCGAGAAAGGACTCGTGCGGTTCCTCGGGTTCTCGGCACACTCTGAAGATGCCGCCTGTGCGCTGCTCGACGCCTTCCCGTTCGACTCCGTCATGTTCCCCGTCAACTATGTCACCTGGCTCAGGGGCAACTTCGGCCCGTGCGTTGTGGACGCCGCGCGTCGAAGGGGAGTGGCGGTGATCGCTCTCAAGGCCCTTGCACAGGCCAAGTTGGAGAAAGGGGCGCCTCGTTTCTGGTCCAAGTGCTGGTACAAGCCCGTTGATACGTCCGAAGAGGCGTCCCTCGCGCTCCGCTTCACCCTCTCTCAGCCGGTGACCGCCGCGGTCAGTCCCGGCCACGTGGAACTCCTGCGCTGGCAGATGGACGCCGCGGACAACCTCTCTCCCCTGAGCGAAGCCGAAAAGACTTACCTCAAGGAGAGGGCCGCCGGCTTTCGCCCGGTGTTCTCCAATGCGCCGGCCCCCCCCTTGCCCCTCGTCTGAGAATTGGGAATGGTCTTGTCGGAGCGTCCGAAGACGGTATAATCACCCCGGTCGACGTAAGCTTGGGGCCGTCCCGCAAATCCCGGTAAAGGAGATAGCATGAAAACGCTGCTCTATGTCGTCGGGGCGTTGTGTGTGGTCGGGCTCGCGTGGTGGGTGATCCCTGTGACAAAGGAGCCCGCTGCGGCGCCGTCGGCCCCCAAACCCCCCGACGCGAAAGCCATGCAGGACTTCGTCGTGCACCCGATCCGTTTCGCTCCTTTCTGCTTCTGGACGACGCAATTTCCTTCGTGCGATTTCGACGACCCCGAGACCGTGAGGGGTCTGATCGGTCCCTACACCATTACGTGTTCTTTCTACGACGGCGAGGGGAAGCCCGTGACGTCCGCCGAGAAGCCCGGGCGGTACGCGGCGGTGGTCGAGGTACACAGGTCGGACGGCGTGACCTCGAAGCGCTTCGTGACCCTGTGTCGGCTGACGGGCGAGCCGTCCCGGCCTGCCGGGAGCGGCGAGCCCGCCGCCGGGGGCCAGCCGACCTACATGCAGCCGACGCTGCTCGATGCAGCGGGCATCGACAAGGATATCCTCGCCGGCCGCGCCGGCGAGTTCGGACGATTGACCCGCACCCGCACACCCGACAATCGCCGCGACACGTTTCCACGGAGGGAAGCCGCCCAGAAGGAGGCCGCCGAGGCCGTCATGGTCGCCGTGCTCCATGACCTGACGGCGCTCAAGGCCGCCGGGAAGCCGCTTCCGGACGACACCCTCAATAAACTCGATCGTCAGTGGTGGGTGGATTTCAAGCGCCACTACTACGGATACGACGAAATGTATTCGAAGGAGTTCGTCTGTCCGGCGGTCATGAAGGGCAAAGCGGCGAGGGTGCTGCGCGACGGCACGCCGGCCGAAGCGGGCATGAAGGACGATGCCGTGAAGACCATCGACGCCGCGTGCGAGGCGTGGGTGAATAGCGTGCACATCGGCTTCAGCCTGTGCGTGGTCCGTCACGGGGTGGTCGTCGTGAACAAGGGATACGGCAAGCAGACGTCCGGGCCGAATAAGGACGAACCGTACACCGCTTCCACGCGCGGACCGCTCGCCTCCGCCACCAAGTTCCTCTCGTCGATCCTTCTCGCCGAATTCGTTGATCAGGGACTCGTCGGACTGGACGAACCCGTGGCGAATTACGTGCCTGCGCTTCGAGGCCGTCCCACGAGGATCCCCGGGCGTCTGCTGACCGTGCGCGACGGCTACATCCACATCGGGGGCTTCCCCGGCACGCAATGGGGAGACCTGATGAACGACCTTGAGGAAGTGGTGGCCGATCTCTACCCGACCCTTGAGGTCGGCGTGCGGCATCAGTACGAGGGGACGAGCCTTGCCCTGGGCGGAAAGATCATGGAGATGATGAGCGGCGAGTCGCTGCCGAGGCTTTACCGGAAGCACCTCTTCGATCCGCTCGGCTGCCGGGACACCGACGTCGAGCTGAGCGCGCTCGGCAGCACGAGCACCGCGATCGACCTCGCCCGGATCGGGCAGATGACGCTCAACGGAGGGGCCTACGGCGACAAGCGGTTCTTCCATTCGTCGGTCCTCCGCGCGATGATGCCGATTCCCGGGCGGGATCGCTTCAACGACGACGCCACCATCCGCTGGGGCGTGGGCATCAAGCAGTTCGACATCGACGGGCTGAGCGAGGAGGCCTACGGACACCCCGGTGCGTCGGGGTCCTGCGTGGCGGTCGATCCGACCCGCGACCTCGTGATCGCCATGACGCGCTTCGAGGAAGGCCCCGGGTCGTTCTCGGACTTCCTGAAGAAGAAGTCCGTCATGTACAAGGCCATTCTCGACTCGATCAAGGAGTAAGGAGCTGACCATGAGATTATCGAGACGCCCGTTCACGACCGTATTCCTGTTTGCGTGCGCCGGTCTTCTGACGGCGTGCGTACTTGCGCTCTACGCCGTCGCCGCGGAGGGCCAGGGGGACCGCGGCGACCGGAACCAGCCCAGGAGTCCCGGCGGGACGGTTCCGGTCCCGCGCGCATCGCTCCTCAAGGAGAACAGCCGCCTCATCGACGTGGAAGGACTCATCCTCGACATGAAGGACGATCTGAAGGCCAGTCCCGTGCACCGCTGGGTCTTCCAGCCGAAGGACGGACTCGGATACCTGATCCTGCTCGAGAACTCGCTGCTCGAAAAGACGCTGACCGAAACGGCGCACGGGGAGCGTCCGGTCAGAGTGCGCGGCACCATCACACTCTGCCAGGGGAAGAACTACCTGCTTCTGGATTGGGCGGCGGTCAAGCGCGAGTAAACGCCGGACGGACCCATGCAACTGCTCCATCCCTGGCTGCTCCTGGGACTGCTCCTCGTTCCGGCGGCCGCGTTGCTTCACGTCTTCCGGGCCCCCGGACGCCGGCATGAAGTCTCCTTTCTCGGCCTCTGGCAGAACGTCTTGAGGCGCGTCACGCCCGAGGCCTCCGAGCGTCTGGCGCGCTTCGACTGGCTTCTCCTCCTCGAAATCCTTGTCATCATCCTGCTCGTGCTCGCTCTCGCCCAGCCCGTTATCTGGCTGGAGCGTCCCCGACGACACGTCGGCTTCATCCTCGACCTTTCCGCGAGCATGAACACCGTCGCACCGGACGGGCGTTCGCGCTTCCAGGAGGCCCGCGCCAGGGCAGGGGACGTGCTGGACAAGCTCTCCGACGACGACCTCGTCAGTTACGTTGCCGGGCCGCCTTTTGAGCACACGGCGTTTCGACGGACGCCGGCCGAGTTCCGCAAGACGCTGGCGTCGACCGGCCCGTCCGGCGTGCGGGTCGTCGCCCCGAGCGACGTTGCCGTGGAGCCCGCGCGGCTTCTCGAAACCGGCCTTGCGGCGCTGGGCCGGGGGCCCTCGGTCGTCTACCTGGTCAGCGACAAACCCCCGGTCGATGCCCTCAAGACCGCCGGCGAGCGGGTGCGGACGCTGACGGTCGGAGGTGCTTCGCGCAATGTCGCCATCCTCGCGTTCGCCGCGGGCCCCCCGAATGCGGGAACGTACGAGATGTTCATCCGGGTGCGGAACTTCTCCGACCGCCCCGTCGCCCGCGAGCTTGTTCTGAACAAGCTCCGGGCGGCTCCTCAGCGCATCCATCTTGACCTGTCGCCCGGTGCGACGCTCGACCAGGTCGTGACCGTGCACCCGACGCTCCCGGACCCCGTGGTCACCGCGGAACTCGAAGGCGAACAGGACGGCTTTGCGGCCGACGATTTCGTGTCCGCGGTCCTTCGTCCCCTCGTGGTGGTCGCGCTGGTCGCAAAGCCGAGCGTCGCCTACGCGAGGCTCTTCGGCGGTCCCGTCTTCGAAGACACGATCTATCTTGAGGCCCCGCCGGATGAGTCGGGCGCGGCGCCGCGCGACGCGCTTGTGATCGCGGACGACGCGATCCCCAAGACGCTCGGAAGCACCACCGTCATCCTGAATCCCCCCAAGGGCGAGGTGGCGGGCATCGGCATCGGCGACGCGAAGTCCCTCGACGGCGCGGCTTCTCTGGTGCTCCCGCTCGACGACCCGCTCATGCGAAGCGTCAACCTGGGCGAACTCAAGCTCGACCGCTGCCGGCCGCTGACGCTGCCACCGACGGCAAGGCCTCTCGCGCGGCTCGCCACGGGTCCCGTCGTCGCCGCGAGTGTCGAACACCTCGGCGGAGAGGTGATTGTGCTGAGCTTTGACGCCGCGCGTGCGGGCTGGCCGCTCCGACCGTCCTTCGTCGTCTTCTGGGCGAACGTCCTGGAGCACGCCCGGAAGTCGAGCGGCGCCGGGGGGCTCGTCTACTACCGGCCCGGCGACGTCGTGAGTCTCCCGCTCGGCAAAGAAATCGCCGAGCTCCGCACGCCCGACGGAACCGTCGCGGTCTCCGGCGACCCCCTCGGCTGGGGCCATTTCCGTCCGCTGCGGACCGGCCTCTACGAATGGACCCTGCGCGGTCGTCGCCAGGCCTTCGCCGTCAACCTCCTCAGCGAGACCGAGTCCGACAACCGTCCCTCGCCGCTTGTCGCCAAGCCGCCTTCCCTGGATCTTCCCGCGCCGATGGCCGGCACCGCCATTCCCTTCGCCCCCTGGCTTTGCGTCCTTGCCGCCGGACTGGCGGTCACGTGGTGGCACTTCCGTCGGTAAGGGAAGGGCGGGTGGGGGCTTTCCGCGCATTCCATGCCACAGAGCCTCCGTCTCGCGCAGGCCCGAAAAAAACCGGACATTTTGCATGCCGTCAGGAGACAGCGCCCAGCGCCTCGTCTCGGCGCAGGTCTTTTATTGAGGCCAAGTTAGGTCAAACCCGTCGATTCCGTTTGGCACATCGCCCAAAATGTAATATGATTTTTCGCCTTAACCTGTGGTTTTGGCACGGTTTTTGCGGTAGACTCCACTTTGGCCGTGCTGGGTGGGGAACTAGCGGTGCCCTGAACCTGCAAACCGCTTCGCAGGACCGATCCCCGACCGAGGTCTTCTCGCTCATTGGAAAGTCCGGACACGGGACGTTGAAAGCTGGGTCCCATGCGGCGGAGAGTTGTGAACCGGGTCAGGCGGGGAACCGAGCAGCCCTAAGCAAATTTCTCCGGGTGTTGTGGGAGTGCCTGGCCGGAGTTACCGATCCGGAGGGACCTTTGGGTGGGGGAACGACGAAGGGTGCACGGCCTTTTATCACACTGTTCGGCGCAGGCCCGCCACAACTTGTGCGACGGGGTCTGTGCCGTTTGTCACCGTGTTCCGCGACGGCACTTGCGCAATCGACCTGGGAGCCCGTGATGTCGTACGTGGTACTAGCGCGGAAGTACCGTCCGACGCGTTTCGAGGAGGTGGTGGGGCAGGAGCCCATCGCGCGCACCCTCTCCAACGCGATCGCGTCGGGTCGCGTCGCTCACGCCTACCTTTTCGCCGGACCGCGGGGCGTGGGGAAGACCTCCATGGCGCGCATCTTCGCCATGGCCCTCAACTGCTCCTCGAGCGATTCGCCGACGACGACCCCATGCGGCAAGTGTCCCTCCTGCACCGGCATCTTCATCGGCGAGGACGTGGACGTCCGGGAAATCGACGGGGCCTCCAACAACAGCGTCGACGACGTCCGCGCCCTCCGCGACAACGCCGGCTACCACCCCGCGCACAGCCGCTCCAAGGTCTACATCATCGACGAGGTGCACATGCTCTCGAAGGAGGCCTTCAACGCTCTCCTCAAGACGCTCGAGGAACCCCCGTCCCACGTCAAGTTCATCTTCGCCACCACCGAGGCGCACAAGCTTCCCGAGACCATCCACTCCCGTTGTCAGCGGTTCGACTTCAAGAACATCTCGACCGTCGACATCGTCCGGCGTCTGAGGCAGATCTGCGAGAACGAGAAGATCCGTGCGACGGACGAGGTCCTGGCGCGGATCGCCCGGCGTGCCCGCGGGGGCATGCGCGACTCCCAGAGCCTCCTGGACCAGGTCGTCGCGTTCGCGCCCGAAGAGGTCACGCCCGAAGCGTTGGATTTCGTCCTGGGCAGGACGCTCGACGAGGAGATCGACCGGCTGCTCGAAGCCTTCCGCGCGCACGACGGCGCCGCGGCGCTCGGCGTCGTCCACACGCTCGTATCCACCGGACAGGACCTCACGGAGTTTCTCGGACAGTTCCTCGAAGTCCTGCGCACGCTGATGGTCATCAAGGCCTGCGGTCCCGACGAGAAACTGCTCGATCTTCCGGCCGAGCGCGTCACCCGGCTTGCCGGCTTCGTCGAGTCCTTCAGCATGGACACGATCCTTTACATGCTCCAGGTGGTGAGCGAGTCCGACCGCAAGGCCCGGACCGCGGTGGAGAAGCGCATCGTGGTCGAGACCGCCGTGGTCAAGCTGGCACGGATGGAAGACCTGAGACCCTTGAGCGAGATTGCCGCCTCGCTGAAAGCGGCGGGGGAGTTCCCGGCGGCGCGTCGCGAGTCCCAGCCGTCCGCGCAGGCGCGGCCCGCGCGGAAAACCGCCGAGCCCCGGCGGCCGGATATCGCGCCGCCCGTCGAGTCCGAACGTCCTCCGGACGAGCCCCCGGTCTCATCCGCCCCCGAGCCTTCCGATGTCCCCGTCGTCTCCGCCTCCGGACCTCTCGGGGAAATCCAGGCACTCTGGCCCCGGCTCATCGCACTCGTGAAGGTGCGTCATCAGCCCAGTCTTGCCGCGATCCTCAGGGACGTACAGGTGGCCGCGCTCAACGACGATCGACTCACCCTCGCGGTTCCTGCCGGCTACGGGTTCCATCGACGGCAACTCTCGGAGCCGGAGAGCGTCGGTCTCATCGAGGATTGTCTGGCGGAGGTGGCCGGACGGCGGCTCAAGATCAAACTGGCCGCCGGAAGCGAGCCGGACGGAACCGCCGAGGCTCACCCCAAGCCGTCCGAAAGCAAGTCGGACGGGGCGAAGCCCGCTCATCACAAGGCACAGGACAACCCGGCGGTGCACAAGGCCGTCGAACTCTTCGGGGGACGCGTGATGGAGGAGGAATCCTGAGCGTTTTCGCACGTCTCTCGCGGTTGGGCGGCACCTGAAGCTTGGCTTGTTATAAGTGCAAGTTCGGCAACGAGTTACGGTTGTGAATCATGCGGCTTTTGCTTAAGAATGCACCCTTTTTATGCCGAAAGAAAGGATACCAGGTTTGGCCGGCTACAGTCAATCTATGGTCAAGCTGATAAAGGAGTTAGGTCGACTTCCGGGTGTCGGCGAAAAGACCGCCGAGCGGCTGGCCTACCACATCCTTCGCAGTTCCTCGGAAGACGCTTTGGCCCTGGCCCAGGCAATTCGCGAGGTCAAGGAAAAGGTGAAGCACTGTTCGGTGTGCTGTAACATGGGCGAGACGGACCCATGTCACATATGCGCCGACGGCGCCCGCGACCACTCGGTGGTATGCGTGGTGGAGGAGCCGAAGGATTTGCTGGCGTTCGAGGGTACGGGGAGCTTCAAGGGCGTGTATCACGTGCTCGGCGGAAGGATCGCTCCTCTGGACGGCATGGATCCCTCGAAGCTCACGATCGGGTCGCTGGTGGAACGAGTGAAATCGGGGAGCGTCAAGGAAGTTGTCCTGGCGCTGAACCCGAACATGGAGGGAGACCTCACCGCGCACTACCTGGCGGACCAACTCAAGGGTCTTGGGGCCAAGGTGACGCAGATCGCGCGGGGGATCCCTTCGGGAAGCCAGTTGGAGTATGCGAACCAGGCGGTGCTTGCCGACGCGCTGAAAGGTCGACGCGAGATGTGAAGCCTTCGCGTCCTGACCCGCCGAAGCCTTGGCGAAGGCGGGTGAAGTCTCACGTGTCCGGCGGAGGAGTCGTTTCATGAGAATGGAGATGGCCTTCGGGCTGCGGCAAGAGCAGACGATGCGGCTCGCCCCGCAGATCATCCAGTCCATCGAGATTCTCCAGCTTCCGCTCCTCGCGCTCGAAGAGCGCCTGCAGACCGAACTCATCGAGAACCCGGTGCTCGAGATGGAGGAGAAGCGCCAGGACGCTCCTCCGGCCGAGGCCAAGGAGTCGCCGCCCGACCCCCTCGACTCGCTGGGCGAGGAGTGGAGCGAGCACTTCTCCCAGTGGGCCCCGCGCAGCGTCCGCAACGTCGAGCGCGACCGCAAGCTCGACGCCATGCAGAACACCTCCGCACGCGGCATGAGCCTCCAGGACTTCCTCCTCAGCCAGGTCTCGTTTCTCGATGCGGACGACCGCAGGAAGACCCTCCTCCAGAACGTCATCTGCAACATCGATCCCAACGGGTACCTGCAATATCCGCTGGAGGAGATCCTCCCGACGGTTGGACTTCCGGACGTCATGCTTGCCGAGTTGGAGGAGACGCTGCGCACGGTCCAGATGATGGACCCGCCCGGGGTGGGCGCGCGAAACCTCAAGGAATGTCTCCTCCTTCAACTCGACCCGGACGATGCCCACCTCGTCCTCAAGACCGAGCTCATTCAGAACCATCTCGAAGACATCCGCTCGAACCGCTTCCCGCAGATCGCCAAGGAAACCGGCCGCGCGCTCGAAGAGGTCAAGAAGTCGGTCGAGTTCATCCTCACCCTCAACCCGAAGCCTGGCGCACTCTTCGACAACACCGAACCCGCCTACATCCTCCCCGACGTCATCGTCGACGAGGCCGACGGCGGTTTCGACGTGAAACTCCATGAAACGGGACTGCCTCGTCTCATCATCAGTCCCTTTTACCGCAACCTCCTGGCGTCCCAGGCCAATACCGTCGCCACCAAGGACTACATCCGCAAGAAGATCCAGTCGGCGCGGTGGCTGATCGATGCGATCGAGCAGCGTCGGGGCACCGTGCTCAAGGTGGCGAAGGCCATCGTGGAGGCCCAGAGCGATTTTCTGAAGAAGGGCGCCGGACAGCTCAGGCCCCTTCGCATGCAGGAGGTGGCGCGCCAGGTCGGCGTCCACGTCTCCACCGTCTCCCGGGCCATCTCCAGCAAATACATGCAGACCCCGCAGGGCATCTTCGAGATGCGCTACTTCTTCGCCGGGGGCACCGTGAATGAGGGAGGCGCCTCCGCCTCGTGGCAGAGCGTCCGCGACCGCATCGGCCGGCTCGTCCAGGACGAGGACCATCGGACTCCGCTGAGCGACGAGGACCTCGCCCGCGAACTCATCGGCCAGGGCCTCGACGTCTCCCGACGCACCATCACCAAGTACCGAAAGACCATGGGCATTCCCTCGAGCCGTCAGAGACGAAGGTACTAAGAGCCTATCCTAATAACCGCGCTGCCGCGACGGGTCGAGTCGCGCCGGAGTGCAAGGAGCGAGGAGGAATCGATGCAGAGGATAGACACGCTTTCGACGAGCGACACCGCAATCCGACGCGAGACGGCCCGTCCCTCCGGGTTGCGGCGGGACCGGGGCGTCTGCTGTGTTGCGGCTCCTCGACGATGCTGTCTTCTGCATCGACTGCGTCGCCGCGCCTTGCATCCACCCCGGTCGCGT
>Ga0182021_10007675_pt1 | contig 12792 bp, 13 predicted proteins | sample 612E3MmetaG_FD_120493 | JGI IMG/M metagenome (GOLD analysis project Ga0182021, IMG submission 120493) | Permafrost microbial communities from Stordalen Mire, Sweden - 612E3M metaG (Illumina Assembly) | ecosystem: Environmental > Terrestrial > Soil > Wetlands > Permafrost | place: Sweden... | reverse complement strand
GTGAGGCCCTTGCCCAGTGAGGAGGCAACGCCTCCGGTTACGAAGATGTGCTTTGTCAGTTGCGCCACGGGCTTTAACTTTACGTCATCGCAAGGGTCTGGGAATACCATGCCAGCCATCGAGTAACCGTGTCGGACCCGTCCGTCAGCGCTGCGGCAACCTGCCGGCCGTGGGCAGCGAGCTCCTCACGCAGACTGGGGTCAGCCAGGAGGGAATCCGTGGCCTTCGCGATCGACCCCGAGTCACCTGGCGGGACCAGCAGCCCGCTCCCTTGCACCAGGTCGTGCAATCCACCAACATCGGCAGCAACAACGGGCGTTCCGGCCGCCATGGCCTCCTGCACCACCAATGCTCGGGCTTCCCACTGGCTCGGCAGGACGAACACCTCAGCGCCGCGCAGCCACTGGTCGATCTTGGTGCTCGACCCGACGAAATGAACCGGGGCCCCTAGCCCACGGCACTGTTCGCGCAGCTGAGCCAATAGCTCTGGGTCTCCCTCACCTACGACCACCCAGGTACAGGCCTCATGCAGCAGGGAAGCAGCGCGTACCAGCACGAAGAGATTCTTCTGGGGCGCAATCCGCGAGATCGTGACCACCAGGGGCGCCGTACTGTCGGCCAGGTTATCCAGGTCAGGGCCGCAGGAGGTGAACAGGGCCTGACGGATCTGGGCGCGCCCGGCGCTGTCGGACGGGCGGGCAGCTAGCAGATGCGGGACCCGAGGCGACGGCACCTCGGCCAGCTCGGCGCGACCCGCACCGAACGCCAGCGCCTCACGAACCAGGTCACTGCTGGCCCCAGTGACCAGGTCGGCGCGACGGGCCACCCAGCTCTGCGACAGCCGCTTGAGAACCTGCCTCCCGCTGCCGGCCAGGACGGCATTGTGCTGGGAGACGATGAGTCTTGGCCCCTTTGGCAGGCCCATGGTGGCCAGCGTTGCCAGCAGTGCGCCCTGGCGCCCGTGGGCATGCACGATGTCCGCACTGGCAGCCAGACGCCGCAGCGCCCGCACGTCCCGAACCCCATGGGCCCAGCCAGCTGCCCCCGGCCAGATCAGTTGGGACGGACCAAGGTCAAAGTGCTCAGAGGTCAGTGGGTGAGTCACCACAACAACCTCCACGCCACGTTCGCGCAGGTCCGCGCTGAGCTGGGCAACGTGGGTTCCGATGCCGCCGGTGCTGGGGCCGAGCAGCATGATCACCCTCATCCTTGCCTCCATCGCCCAGTGGCCGGAAGCTTGGCCAGCGCGAGTCGCGCCGAGTCGCGATCCCCAACCCAGGTCCAGGCTGCGCACAATGTCAGGACGACGACCGCGACCAGGACCGCCGAGAGCGCTCCGGACACCAGACCCACCGGGTGCAACGCCGCCGCCAATGCCCTGCCCAGGATGGCCGAGAACGCGCCGGCACCTATGGCCACGACTGCGCTACGACGAAATCCTCGCAGTGCCCCGGCGCCCCACCAGCGACGGACCGCCGCGAAGAGACCAACCGCAGCCACCGTCATCCCCAATGAGCTGGCAAGGCCTAGCGCAAGCAGAGTGTTGCGAGGTCCAGCACCCGGGCCCAGCACCATCAAGGGCACGATGGCGGCGATGACCCAGCCGCACGCCACCAGAGCACCCGCGACCGCAGGACGACCCTGGACATAGAGGGCGCGGGTGAGCAGGGCGGCTATGCCGAAGCCGACCAGTCCAGGCGCGAAGGCAGTGAGTGCATCGGGCAGTGCCGCCAGGGCCGCTTTGCCGGCAGCACTGTGACGGCCTGCGTCCAGGGCACTGAAGAAGGCGCCGGTCGGCAGCGCGATAGCGTAGAGCACAGCGGCACCTGCGCTGGTAGCCACGATGATGGCCCGCGCCGAGGAGGCCAGCGTCGCCTGCGCGCGCGCCAGCGAAGCCTGATCCGTTCCGGAGACCAGCCCTACTTGTTCGGGACCCATTGCCAGCACGGCCTGGTCCAGTCCGGTCGCCAGTGCCGGCAGGGCGGCCATCGCAAAAGGGACCGCCAACACGGCGTAGGGCAGGAGGTAGATCGCCTGGACATAGACGTACACGTTCAGCGTTCCGGTGCCACCACTGTTCTGTGACACCCACAAGGTCACCAAGACGGCGAGCTGCTGGGCAACCAACGCAGCCAGCCCGGCCCCGGCGAGCGTTCTGGCTCGACGGGCGACGCCTTCGGGGAAGGTCCACGTTGGACGCAGCCGAATGCCGGCCCGGTGTACCGGAATCAGCAGGGACAGGCTGAGCACGCCAACACCCAGCGTGGTTCCCACGGCTAAGACCGTCCACGCCTGGCTGGGCAGCCGGGCAAGGTCGTTTCCCCTGCCCTGGGCAAGGGCACCGAACAACAGGTATGTGGCGATGACCACCAGGCTGGACAACAGCGGAGCCATGACAACCCCGAGGAAACGTCGATGCGCCTGGAGCACTCCGGCAAGGATGATGCCCACCCCGTAGAGCGCAATCTGGGGCGAGAAGACCAGCAGCAACGAAGCCATGAGATCGACTGAACCCGCGCAGGTCTGACCCTTGACCAGGAAGGTCGACAGCGGCCGGGCGCAGGCCGCCATCAGGATGGACAGCGGCACCAGCAGGGTGAGCGTCCACGTAAGCATGGCGGAGGCGGTGCGGGTGGCCTCCTGCTCATTCTGGCGAGCGAGCTGGCCGGCGATGATCGGGACGACGACCGCCGCCAGAGCGCCGCCTGCGGCAACCTCGAAGACGACATTCGGCAGCTGGTTCGCGGACTGGTAGACGCTGCCGACACAGGTAGCCCCCACGCTCTGGGAGAACACGAGCCAGCGGCCGAACCCGAACACTCGCGCAACGAGGGTGACCGCGGCGATGAGACCGGCTGCCGCGAAGACCCCTGGGGCGGCCGTGGCGGCCGCGCTGGCGGGGGCCGAAGTCTTGTGGTGGCCAGTCATGCGTTCAGGGGGTCACTTCTGGGATGCAGTGGGGGACGACCATGACGGGCGGCCGAGCGCGTCAAGCTCGCGCAGGCCTGGTGTCGACTCGATCACCTTCGTGAAGCTGACCTTTTCCGAGGCCAGCGTCACTGCTGTTACCACCGCGAGGGCAAGAAGTCGGCCGCGCAGACCGGCGCGCGCCACCAGCGCGGTCCCCAGCAGGGCACCAGCACTGTTGGCCCCAGTGTCTCCGAGCATGCTCCGGCCCCGGAGATCACCGGCCAGGGCTCCGATCGCAGCCCCGGCCGCCCCGCCGGCAGTGGCGGTGGCCGTCAAAGAGGCCGCATCCAGGTCGGACCTACCCGCGCCCGCGGCAATCGGCGCGGCCAGCAGCAGAACGACCTTCAGCGCTCGGCCCGGCCGCAGATCGAGCAGGTTGGCGATGTTGGCCGAGCCCGCGATAACCGCCCCGCCAACCAGCGTGGCCACCGCCCCGGTCGAGCCACGCGACCGATCGATCATCCGTGCGCTCAGCAGACCCGTGGTGCTCAGGCCCAGGACCTTGATAGTCCCTGTGGTCACCTCGCCGCTGCAAGCCGCGGTCAGGTGGCCGCGCAGACCCTTCCTGGCGCCGCCATCGACCAGATCATCGAGCGCACCGAAGGCTGCCGCACCCAAGCCAGCGACCGCGGCGGAGGCACCCGCACCGCCAGCGAGGGCTCCGGCCACGGCGCCCGCGGTATAAGCAGGGCCCTCAAAAAGGGTCACCGGGCGACCCGCGTGATTGTTACGCGTCCATCGCCCGGCGCCCCCCGGCGGGCGAGACCTCAAAAGTGCAGCGGCCAGAGCCGAGCAGGCGGCGCCGATGGCGAAGGAGCCTACGGCTGCCCCCTGCCGCCTCCGGCTCACGGGTTGACCGTGAGGTCCGGCAAAACCGCCTTGGCGTCGCCAGCCAGGCCGTACTGCCCAGCGACACCGGCGTACTGCTGGGCCAGCGCCAGAACAATCGTGTCCTGCCCCATGGGCAGGTCCGCGTCATCGACGGTCGAGACGACCTTCGGCGCGTCAGCGTTCCTTCGGACTGCGGCCACCAGATCCGCGGACTTCGTCGCGTCGGTGGTGTCGGACTTTGCCGCGACCACGACCCCAGATCCTCCAGCATCCAGCGAGCGGATCAGCTGGACGTAGGCCGCCAACCGGGCATCTGTGTCCTGTTGGGTGGATCCCTTCACCGCTCCGCTGAGGAAGACCACGCTCGAGGAGGGAAGGATCTGGTCCGGCGCCACGCTGAGGAGATCGCCGGCTTTCAGGCCATTCAAGGCGGCGCTGGCCGAGGGGGTGAGGCGTTCGGTGGGTTGGTCCGTGCCGGCAAGGATCGCTCGCGCCAGCACGGTGGCCGCGAGCTGGTCCGGGCTGCTGGCCCCCGCAGGCGCACTGGCCAACGTGGCGTAGGGGCTGGCCACGGTGTTGCGCAAGGCGATCTGGGACGGATCAGCCCAGATGTCGTTCAACGTGACGGTCGAACCCACCTTGGCGCCCGCCGCGACCAGCGAAGCCGTGGCGTTCTTGACCAGGTCGGCGTCCACTCCGGGTGCAACGACCAGGGAAACGGTCTTGCCTGCCAGACGGTCCTTCATGACCGCCGGCCCAACTGCTGTGGAGAACGTGTCACGGGCGGCGGCATTGCGCTTGGCAACGTCGAGGTCGGTGCGCAGCTGGGTCTTTTCCGCGCGCAGCGCTGTCATCTGATTGGTCAGACTGGTGCCGATGTCTCCCTTGAGAGGTCCGGCCCCCAGCACGATTCCGACCGTGAGCGCGAGGAAGATCGAGACGATGGAGACCAGGTAGTAGCGAAAGTCGATCACGTAAAGAGCCCCACAATCCAGGACCACAGGTCATCCCACCGGGCAGCCATCAGCTGGAGCATGGCGGTCCCGGCCGGGGTTGCAGTCAAAGCGACGAATAACGCGATCAGGCCGACGGACAGCATGACGGCCAGTGAGAGGTTGGATATTCGCGATCGATAGAGCCGGCTGACCCCCTTGGCATCGACCAGCTTGCCTCCCAGACGTAGGCGGGTCAGGAAAGTGCTCGCCATCCCTGATCGGCCCTTGTCCAAGAACTCGACCAACGTAGCGTGGGAACCGACCGCGACGATCAGCGACGCCCCCTTGTCATCAGCCAGCAGCATCGCCACGTCCTCACTGGTGCCGGTGGCCGGAAAGACAACCGGATCCAGCCCTAGCTTGCGGACCCGCTCCAGCCCTGGCGCTCTGCCATCGCGGTAGGCGTGCACGACGATCTCTGCCCCGCAGCTGAGCGTGGCGTCCGAGACTGAGTCCATGTCTCCAACGATGAGGTGGGGCCGGTGACCAGCCTCGAGCAGCGCATCGGCGCCGCCGTCGACCCCGATCAGAATCGGCTTGAACTCCCGGATGTAGTGCCGCAACGTCTGCAAGTCGTCCTTGTAGTGGTATCCGCGCACCACCACAAGCGCATGGCGACCCTCAAGGACGGTCGTGATGTCAGGAACCCCGACACCGTCAAGCAGAAGCGCGCGTTCGCGCCGGAGGTACTCCATCGTGTTGGCCGCAAACGCTTCCAGCTGTACGGCCAGCCCGGCCCGCGCCTCGATCATGGCAGCGTCGACAATGTCCTGGTCAAAGAGGATTCCCTTGGCAACCACGACGTCACCGACGTACAAGGCCTCGCCATCCAGACGTGCCAACTGCCCATCCTTCAGAGCGAGCATGACGTCAGTGCCCACGTTGTCCAGCAGCGGCACCCCGGCATCCACGAGGATCTCCGGCCCCATGTTGGGGTAGCGTCCGGTGATCGACCGTGCGGCGTTGACCACGGCCACCGGCTTGCAGGAAAGCAAGGCCTCAGCGCTGACCCTGTCGAGGTCCTGGTGGTCAATAATCGCGATGTCGCCAAACTTGAGCCGTTTTGTCAGGTCTTTTGTGCGTGCGTCCACGCGAACGGTCCCCCAGACACCGGGCAGATCGGGTTTGTGGGGGGTTCGTTGTCGTAGACGCAGGGACCGCAGAGAGGGGGACATCGTGGCCTATTGTCCCATGGGCTCAGCCTGCTTCACCGCCCACACGCAGGCGCAGGCCAACTCGTGACCCAATCCGCTCCTGAACGCTCACTGTCAGCGGGGCCTGGCGCCGAGCCCGCTTCACCTTCGCGACGCTGCCTCGGTCTGAGCAAGAAGCTCTCTGGCATGCTCGATCGCCACCTCAGAGTCCTCCACACCGGCCATCATCCGGGCAAGCTCACGGAGTCGTTCCTGCCCACCCACGGCGACCACCCCACTAGCGGTGATATGCCCCTCATCGCTCCTGCGCACCACAAGGTGTCGGTCTGCGTAGGCGGCGACCTGGGCAAGGTGAGTCACCACGATGACCTGGGCCGAGGCAGCCAGCGCGGCGAGTCGAGCGCCAACATCCAGGGCCGCCTTGCCACCCACGCCGGCATCGACCTCGTCAAAGACAAAGGTGGGCACGTCTCCGCTGCCGGTGACGACCTCAAGGGCCAGCATGACTCTGGACAGCTCGCCACCTGAGGCTCCCTTGGTGACGCTGCGTGCGGGTGCCCCCGGATTGGCCGCGAGCAGGATCTCGACATCGTCCACCCCATGGCGGCTGAAGCGCACCGGCTCGACCCCTTCGCCCAGGCACAGGCCCTCAGGGTCAGGACGGCGGCCGAGGGCAACCTGCACGACAGCCTTGCCCATGGCCAAATGAGAGAGCTCGGCCGTGACTCGGGTCCCAAAATCTGTGGCGGCACGCTGCCGCGCCTCGCTCAGTTCAGCGGCGGAGCCCGACAGTTCGACGCTCAGCGCCTCCAACCTGACCGCGAGTTCATCAGCACGGTCGTCAGCCCCCGCCAGCTCGGTCAGCCGAGCCGCCGATTCCTTGGCCCACAGAAGGATGTCGTCCGCACTGTCGCCGTACTTACGTTGCAGACGCGCCAGGTCGGCGCGCCTGTTCTGGACCCAGGCAAGCCTGGCAGGGTCAACGTCAACGCCGGCCAGGTATGCCGCGAGGTCGGTCCCCAGGTCCGCCGCGAGGTAGCCCAGCTCCTGAAGGCGACGGTCCAGGTCGGCCAGCCGCTGATCGTGACCCGTCATCGGCGCCAGTGCTGCTCGTGCCAGGCCCAGCTGCCCAGCCACATCACTGTTGGGTCCATCGGGCCCGCCAGCACCGGAGTACATGGCTTCGGGGTCACCTGTGAGCAGTGCATGGGCCTGACCGGCGCTTGCGCGCAGGCCATCGGAGTGCGCCAGCCGCCCGTCCTCGGCACGCAGGTCGAGATCCTCCCCAGGCAGCGGGTCGACGGCCTCGATCTCCTCCAGGCCGGTCTGGAGCACGTCTATCTCCCGCGCCCGGTCGCGGGCAAGCCCGCGCAGGTGGAGCAACTCGGCGCCAACCTGCTGGAAATCGTCATAGAGACCGACATAGCGCTCAAGCGGAACGGACACCGAACCACCGGCGAAGCGGTCCAGCACGACCCGGTGCTGCTCCGGGCGTCGCAGCCGCCACTGGTCGGACTGGCCATGGACGGCCACCAACAGCTCACCCAACTCACCCAGGACGCTGACCGGCACGGTCCGACCGCCGACATGAGCCTTCGAACGACCCCCGGCCGAGACGGTTCGGACAAGGATCAGGCCGTCCTGCACATCGCCACCGGCCTCAAGGACCCGCAGCGAGGCGAGATGCTCCGGCCCAACATCGACAATGCCCTCGACGACGGCGGTCTTGGCCCCCGCTCGCACCAGGGCAGCGTCCGCCCGGTCTCCCAGCAACAGTCCGAGGCCTGAGACGACCATCGTCTTGCCGGCGCCAGTCTCGCCGGTCACCACATTCAGACCTGCCGACAGCTCCAGCACCGCATCATCGATGACGCCGAGGTTCTGGATCCGGATCTCGCGAAGCATGGCGACAGCCTACGGACCGGTAGTGTCAGGGCTGCTCAGGCGTGCCGGAAACGCCATGATTTCGCCGGGACGCCCCACGCCAGCCGGTCACGGACAGGTCGAACTTTGCCACCAGCCGGTCGGCAAAGGGCCAGGCGCTCAGACGTGCGAGCCGCACGGGCGTCTGGCCTCGGCACACGTCGATGCGGGATCCTGGCGGCAGCGCAACGGTACGTGAGCCGTCGCACCACATGACAGCTGAGCCGTCGGTGTCCGCGAAGATCTCGATAGCCAGCGCCGAGTTCGGGCCGATCACCAGCGGGCGCGCAAAAAGGGCGTGGGCCGAGATGGGCACCACCAGCATCGCCTCGACGTCCGGCCACATGACGGGGCCACCGGCGGAGAAGGCGTATGCGGTGGAACCTGTCGGTGTGGCCATCACCACACCGTCGCAGCCGAAGGTGGACAACGGTCGCCCGTCAACCTCGACGGTGACCTCCAGCATCCGTTCACGGGCTGCCTTCTCCACCGTAACCTCGTTCAGTGCCCAGCTGCGGGCGATCACCTCGCCGTCATAGGTCGCGGTGACTTCCAGGGTCATCCGCTCCTCTACGGTGTAGTCCCTGGCGACAATGTGCTCCACGGTCTCGACGAGCTTCTCGCGCTCGGCTTCGGCGAGGAACCCCACATGTCCCAGGTTGATTCCGAGCAGCGGAGCCTCGGTCCCCCTCGAGAGGGCGGCGCCGCGCAGGATGGCGCCGTCACCGCCAAGCACGCAGACCAGCTCGCAGCCACGGGCCGGATCCATGGGGTCGACCGTGACGATGTTGGGGCTGCCACCCAAGATGGTCGCCTCGGCGGCATCGGGCAGCAGGGCAACCTGCAGGCCTGCTGCATGAAGCTGGTCCGCGACATCCCCGGCGAACTGTTGAGCCTCGACCCGTCGTGGGTGGGCAACCAGGAGAATGCGGCGGGTCATGCGGATGCCTCCGTGGACAAAGTGGCGGCCAGCTCAGTGACCTGGGCAGCGGTCAAGCCCTGTTCGGGGCGAGGTGTCAACCACAGTAGGTACTCCGCGTTTCCGGCTGCACCCCGGATGGGGCTAAGGCACAGAGCCTTGGCTGTCAATGCGCAGGCCAAGGCTGCGGTCACGACCTCTTCAATCGCCTTGGCCCGATTGACCGCCGATCGCACGATTCCCCCCTTGCCCAGACGTTCGCGCCCGACCTCGAACTGCGGCTTGACCAAGACCACCAGGTCGCCGGTCGGCTCCACCAGCTTTCCCAGAACGGGCAGCACGAGCCGCAAAGAGATGAAACTGAGGTCCGCCACCAGCAGCTCGGCAGGTCCTCCCAGGTCGCCCGCGCGGGCATCGCGAATGTTGTAGCCCGAGCGTTCGATGACACGGGTGTCGAGGGCCAGCTCTTCGGCCAGCTGGCCATGACCGACGTCCACAGCGACGACCTCGCGGGCGCCGTGTTGCAACAACACCTGGCTGAACCCTCCGGCGGCTGCCCCGACGTCGAAACATCGCTTGCCGGCAACGCTGAGTCCATCAGGGCCGAACGCCTCCAGGGCCGCAACCAGCTTGTACGCCGCGCGACTGACCCAGCGCTCAACTCCGCCGGCCAGCTCGAGCATCTGGGCGGCATGCACCGGAGTCGATGCCTTCTTGGCCACGGATCCGTCCAGCAGGACAGAACCCGCCTTCACCAGGTCGCTGGCCTGGCCCCGGGAACGGGCCAGGCCCCTGGTAACCAGCTCAACATCGAGCCGGTGAGAGACCTCGCTCACTCCTGGCCGAGATCAGCAAGGCGGCTTTGCAGGACTTCATGAGCATGCTGGGCGACCTCGATCTGTCTGTCCAAAGACTCACCGGTGGCCCTATCGAGTTGGCTGAGCACCTCATCAACAGCCTTGTCGCCGGTGGGCGCTCGCTCGGTACCGGGCGTCGCGCTCACGTGTCAGCCGGCTTGGTGCGCGTACTGACCGCTGCCCGGGGGGTGCTGGACTTGGCAGTCTTGCGAGGCGCTGCCTTCTTGGCGGCGGGCTTGCCAGCCGCTGTCTTCTTGGCGGCGGGCTTGCCAGCGGCTGCCGGCGACGAGGCCGACTGCAGCCTGACAAGCTCTTTCTGCAGCCGGGCCGCCTCTGCCTGCGCCTCCTCAAGCTTCTGCGCGGGCACCAGCCCAAGACGGGTCATGATCGCGGCATCCACCTCGTCACGAACAAGGGTTGTGAGGTTCGAACGATTGGCCGCCGCCGCTGCCAACAGCTCGTCAGCCAGGACGGTCACCTGAGCAGCCATCTTGGTGCCAGTAGCAATGCCAGTCGCCGGCAGTGAAAGTAGCCCCTGCGCGGCCTCCACGGCACGGGCCCGCGTGAGGTCAGTTAGACCCGAGGCGAGCTGGACATAAGCGCGTACAGATTCGAAAGCCATTGTTCCTCCTTGGAGTGTCACTGCAGCACCACGTTACTGCCCATCGCCTGCAGCCGTCTTGGTCGGTTGGGTCGTTTTGGCGCGCCCAGACACCTGTGCGACACGGAGCTCAACTCGCCGGTGCCACTGCCTTGTCCAGCTCATCCGACAAAGCCGCCCCGTGTCCGCCGCGCGGATCCATGGGGCCACCCCGGGCGTCACCCGCATGCCAGAGCGCGGCCAAGGCGGCGCGCAGCCGTTCGTTTAGCGCCCCACTCTTTGACATAACCAGCTCTCCGGGGGCCGTGACCCCCGCACGCGCCCCCCCGCAAAGCCAATATGAGGGATCCTGCACGTCCTGGATGGGGTCGGTGTACGGCAGCTGCAGGGAGCGCAGATCGGTAGCGACGTACCGGGGACGGACTGCCTTCTGGGCGCCAACCACGTCGGCCCAGCGGTGGACACCTCCGAACACGAACAACGAGTCCATCCCGGCCGCAGTGGCCCCCAGGATGTCCGTGTCCAGGCGATCCCCGATCGCCAAGGTGCGGTCAATCCCGGTCGCCAGGACGGACAGGCTCAGCTCGTACAGCGGGGTGTGCGGCTTGCCCACCACGACCGGATCCACGTGAACCGCCTGGCGGACCGCACCGACCAGGGCACCGTTGCCCGGCGCCACACCCTTGTCGGTGGGAAGTGTGCTGTCGATATTGGTCGCCACCCACAGGGCCCCAGCCTGCACGGCATAGGCAGCCTCGGCCAGATCGGTCCAGTTCACGTCAGTCCCGTAGCCCTGCAGGACCGCGACAGGCGACTCGTCCGATCTCGTTGTCTGCGCCGAGGTCGCCTCAGCACTCACCGGAAGCAAGCCTGCCTCCTGCAAGGCCAGTGAGACCCCCGGCCCGCCGACGGCCAGTACCCTCGAGCCGGCCGGGCATCGTTGCGCCACGTAGTCGGCGCCCGCCTGTGCGCTGGTGACCACGCGCGACGTGGGCCCAGGCAGCCCCAGGGAGTCCAGGTGCGCGGACACTTCGGCCGGCGATCGGGACGCGTTGTTGGTCGCGAAGACGACCCTGACCCCGCTCGACAGTGCTGACAACAACGACTCCACCGCATGCGGTACGGCGTGGTGGCCTCGGTAGATGACACCGTCAAGATCGCAAACGATGCCGTCAACTGCCCCGATGAGGGCGTCCTTGGTGCTCACCGCAATCATCGCGTCCCTTGGTCAGGACTGCCCGCCACCTCGCCCTCGCCCTCGCCCTCGTCCTCGTCCTCCAGCAGATCGACAAGGACCGCCCCGTCAAGCTCAGAGAGTCGCTCACCAGCATCAGTCTCACCGTCGAAGTCAGCGTTGGCAGCGTGGCCGAACCAGACCAGGGCTCCATCTTCATCACCTTTGGCAAGCAGGGCCTCGGCGTAGGCGTAGAACAACCGCGGCGCCCATGGCTCGCGCGAACCTATCTTGAGCTGGGGCAGCTGGAGCCCGACCACTGCGGCCTCGTACTGACCAAGGTCGCGGCGTATCCCGGACACCACAATCGCCAGCTCCACGCGTTCGCTGGTAGCCAGTGTTGCTGCCTCCGGCGAGGCCGCCAGATCCAACGCTCGCTCAGGGCGGCCGAGACCACGCTCGGCATCGACCATGAATGGCAGCATGTGCGAGGAGCCCGAGAGTCTCCGGGCGGTACGGAACTCACTGAGCGCCTTTGCCCACTCACCCTTGCGATAGTGGACAAGACCCAGAGCCTCGCGAGCCGCGGGCACCCGGCCTGCCCGACGCACTGCCGTCTCAGCGTGCGCCTGGGCCGCTTCGATATCGGTGTCCAGGTAGGTGGCAACCATCACCAGATGCTGTCCAACCCCAACTGCATTCTCCTTGCTGAGCGTCCTCAGCTGGTTCTTGACCGATCGATCCAGCTCGAACCCTGTCACGTCATCAGGGATCGAGGGCTCTGGCAGCCTCGGCTTGTTCGGCGTCAGCATCGAGCCACCCCGCTGGCCCTCTCGATCTGTGCCGCCCCGGCCTGCGCGATCCGCACCACGATCTGCCCGGGTATCCGAACTTCGCTCACTGCCCCGGTCACTGCCACGCGGACCCGTACCGGAAGATCCCCGGTCATCTCTGCGCGGCCGACCCCCACCAGAGCCGCGCCCTGACCCCACGCTCGAACTCCCGCCTGAGCCAGGGCCTCGCTCGGCGCCGGCACCAGGACCACGACGGTCTCCACCGCGGTCAGGTCGCCCGGATGATGAGCCTCGTCGAGGGTCGTCCTCACGGGGCCGACGGGCACGCTGGTCGTCAGACACGAGTCCGGCTCCATTCGTTGTGGGTGCTTGGTGATGGTCGTTGTCGCGATCCTTCGCGGACCCGGCAATCTTACGGCAAACGCAAAAGAGCCCCGACCGGTTGTTCCCGGTGGGGGCTCTTTCACAATGTATGTCCGGCGGCGTCCTACTCTCCCACACCGTCACCAGTGCAGTACCATCGGCGCTGAAGGGCTTAGCTTCCGGGTTCGGAATGGAGCCGGGCGTTTCCCCT
>Ga0182021_10007673_pt1 | contig 12793 bp, 12 predicted proteins | sample 612E3MmetaG_FD_120493 | JGI IMG/M metagenome (GOLD analysis project Ga0182021, IMG submission 120493) | Permafrost microbial communities from Stordalen Mire, Sweden - 612E3M metaG (Illumina Assembly) | ecosystem: Environmental > Terrestrial > Soil > Wetlands > Permafrost | place: Sweden... | reverse complement strand
GCTCCGCACGTTGTATGAAACTACGGGAAAGATCGGCTCCACCCGCCTGCGGACCCCACTTATCCTCTTGACGGACCGCGCGCTCGAAAATCGCCAAGTTTACCTTGTCGCCAATTTGAACGGCCTCGCCACGCGTCGCGGCTGGTTTCTCCGCAACTTGGCCTGCTTCATGGCCCGTCGCGGCGCATAACGTATCCCCGTGTGCTTTGAACGCGACAAAGCTTTGGCACACAACAATCATACCAATTGAGGCAGCAAATTTTGGAAGGCCGGTAACTATCATGCGCAAAGCTTGCATTTTTTTTCTCTTACAGTACGCGCAAATCCACTTCAGCACTACGCCACGTCCGGTATAACCGGCCGGCGTCGCTGGCAATGTTCGACGCACAGATTAGCGCCAATGCTTTATTAAACACGATGGCGAGCCGATTGGTCCTATGCCTCCGGTTCTTGGCCGTGACCAAAGCGGGGATAGGCAGCAAGACGCTCTTCCCAGGCTAAAGCGTGATCGACTATCGACTTCAAATCGTCGAAGCCTGGGCTCCACGATAGTGTCTTGCGAATTTTGGCACTAGACGCGACGACAGTGTGCGGATCGCCGGGACGCCTCTCCCCGAGGCGCACATTGAACTTTTTTCCTGCGGCGTATTCCACGGCGCGGATAACTTCCAGCACCGAATATCCGCGCTCGTAGCCGCAATTAAATATGTCCGAGGCTCCGTTTTTGCGCAAATGATCTATAACGGAAATATGAGCTTTCGCCAAATCGGCGACGTGAATGTAGTCCCGTACGCAGGTGCCGTCTTTTGTCGGATAATCCGAGCCAAAAACCGTGATTTGACGTTCGCGCGATAGAGCTGCCTGGCAAGCAACCTTAATAAGATGCGTGGCGCCCGCCGTGGATTGTCCGGTACGGCAAAGCGGATCCGCACCCGCCACATTAAAATACCGCAGGATTGCATATCCTGGGCCACCGGCGGACGACGCATCCGCAAGCATGCGTTCAGTCATCATTTTGGATGCGCCGTACGGAGAAATCGGGCGCAGTTCGCTCGTTTCGGTGAGCAGGCCCTCTACTCCGGTTCCATAAACTGCGGCGGTTGACGAAAAAACAAAATTGGGAACGGATAACTCCGTAGCCACTTCGATCAAGTTCCGCGAATGGGAGGTATTATTCTGATAGTAGGCGAGGGGCTGCTTTGTGGAGTCCGGAACCACGGTCGAGGCCGCGAGATGAATTATGGTTTCAACCTGCTCCCGCTCAATCAGGCTCCTAATCAAATCCTTGTCGCCGGCATCTCCATGCACGAACAATGCGGCGTCGGGAACTGCGTTTCTAAAACCCGTCGTCAGATTGTCGACGACAACAACTCTTTCGCCCCGCTCAACCAGCGCCAGCACACAGTGGCTTCCCACATAGCCAGCCCCTCCAGTCACCAAAATCGACATATGTACCCCACAGATACCGTGCGCGGGAATGCTGACCTGGAAAAGGTGTTATGTCCAATAAAACGACGAGGTACCTCTTTCGAAACACCTTCTTTCTGCGAGAGAACGAATAGCGCAAGCGGTAAAAAATATTGAACTTTTCTACCCAAAAATCAGGCCCGGCCATTGACCCCGTGCTGGGAAGCGAGGGTTGGCTCTTTTAATGTGTAGTACTTTATTGCCCATATTGCAGCCTGGGTGCGATTCTTGGCGCGAATTTTTCGCAGGATAGCCTTCACATGGACCTTCACGGTCGCTTCGGCTATGCTCAGCCTTTGAGCGATGGTTTTATTCGTGGCTCCCTTTATTAAGTTCTGCAAAATCAGTTCTTCCCGGGCTGAAAGGCTCGGCTTTAGAACCAAATTGGCACTCTCGGTGTACCCGCTGGGCATTATAGCCTTATTTCTAAAATAGGAAATTTCAGCGTTGGGCGTCGCGGGTACTTTCGCCGTGCTATCGTTCGAGAACGCTTTTGCGAATGCTGCCGGCAATATGGTTTGATCGCGGAGAGTTAGTTGGATCGCCATCATCAGCGTTTCGGAGGTTGTGGACTCGCGCAAATAGCCGTCAGCGCCAGCTTCGAGAGCCAGCCTCACTTCTTGCGCCTCGGACGCAGTCCCAATAACGAGAATGTATGCGGACACCAGGCTAGACCGCAGCCTCCGGACTGCTTCGACGACGCGAGAAGCCGTACGGCCTCCCACCAAAACGATGAGCTTCGCTTGCGCCTGAAGCCACTCAAGGGAAGCGGCTTCAAAGCTGGTCGCCCAAAGTGCTATTCTGAACGGCGTTTTTTCCAGCATGCAGGCAAGACCCTCGGCAAATAACCCCACATCATGTATCAGAGCGACAGTCGGAGCTGCCTCAACCTTAACCGTATTAACCATTGCTGGGACCTTAGATGGCAAGAACGCGCCTACGTTCTCGCGGCAATAAAGAACCTTTATATCTTTTTCTTGTCCGTAGAAATATTTTTATCCGCAGGCGCCGGTTCGCCGGGGTTGCGGGTATGCAGCCACCTCAACCGCCAGCCCGGCGGGGGAGCGCTCCCGAATGAATCGGCCAGCCGAGCTGGCCCCTCAAGATCGCCCCTTGCAGCGCTTTCCCTTGGGAATCCTCAAAATCAGCCAGTTTTAGAATTGCTGAATGCCGATGGCGATGTTCGGCTGGGAGAACGCGGATATGGCGCGCGTCCACACGTGGAAGGCGGCGCGGAAGAAGCTGACGGCGAGCTGTGCCGCGAAGCTTTCTCTTGGCGAAATCATTGTCCCACTCGCTGTCCTGCCGATAAAAAAATCAAGCAGAGTAGCAACTTAGAACGCCGATGGTGCCCCAGGCCGGACTCGAACCAGCACGCCCTTGCAGGCAACAGATTTTGAGTCTGCCGCGTCTACCGTTCCGCCACTGGGGCTTCCCAATCGGGATGGGCGGATCATAACGAGGTTCGTACCCGCGTCAACTACTCTGAACGCTTTCTCCGCCGTGTTGAAAGCCTGGCGGAAAAACACCGCTGCCGGCGCCGGCAGCGGCGAATGTGCCTACTTGGCGGGAAGGACGAGGTAGAGTTCCGTATGCAGCGTATCGTTCGTCGCATTCAGGCTGGCTTCGGCGATTGCGGCCTTGGCCTGAAGGCTCCCCTCGCCGTCCAGGACGCGCATTTGCGGCTCTGTGAGCGTTATGTCCGTTTGCTCCTCCGAAGGCGGCTGGCGCGAGTTCTTCGCATCGGAGAGGAGCGCATCCAAGGCGAATTTCACGGTTTTGCCGCCGGCCTCGCCGACCTCGATTGTCTTGCCCTTTGCGTGCACGTCCAGCCGGCCGGCGGGCGTGTCGAACGTCGAATGCGGCCAGTAGGCGGAGGAATTGGTGTCGATAGGCCCGATCAGGATGCTTTCCGAGGGAACCTTCAGGATACGGGGCTTCGGCGAATAGAAGCGTACAACCGTTGCCGGCTTGTTCCGGTATCCTGGATACCAGTCCACGTTCAGCTTGCGGCCCATTTCCTTGCGCCAGCCGCCTGCTTCAGCGAAGGGACTATCCGCCGCCCCCTCGAACCAGGGCTTCAAGCGGTGGAGTTGTCCGCCCTCTTCGAGCGCATTCAGCGCCGAAACAATGGTTTGCTGCTCGCCGTTGTACCAAATGGGGACTTCATGCCCCTGCCATTTGCCGCCAGCCAGCAGCCCCTTTGCGGTAAGGATCGCCTCCAATTGCCGCGCCTGGCTGCGCCCAGTGACGCTGGTGACGCTCCAGGGGCCAACGATGGCGAGGATGAGGAGGATCGCCAGGAAGCCTGGCACGGTGCGCAACTCGTGCCGCCATCGCAAGCCCGCCGCCGCGACCAGCGCCATCCAGATGCCGGCGAGAAACACGAAATAGCGGAAGGGCGTCCATCCATATTCCGCTACGCGTATCCAGATGGATGGAAAGAGCATCGCGGTGGGCGGGATCAGGAACCAGGGCCAAAGCCGCATGAAGATGCGGGCGATCCGGCTTTCCTCGATATCGGGATAGGCGAGGAGCGCGGTCACGACGATGCCGGCCCCGTAGAGAAGGCCGCGCAGGCCGAGCCTGGCACTCTCGAACCGGCCCTGCAGCAGGACGAGCGCCGCGAATGCCAGCAGCATGGCCGAGAGAATCGTTGCAAGCGGTATGAGGATGAAACGGACGAGCAGCGACACACTGCGCGAGGTGAACTCCTTGGCCTCTCCGGTCCGCGGCGGCTCTTCGAAGCTGGCGGGCGTCAAGGCCAGCAGGATGAGCGGTGCGCCAAGTACGAAGGAAACGCCGGCGGCGTACGCATATGCGCGCCCAGGAACGGCGATATCGAAGAGCATCTTCGCCGTGCCGAAGACCGCCGAAATGCCTCCGAATGCGAGGCCTGCGCCAGCCAGCGCGGTGAGAGCGGCGACCGTCAGCTTGTGAGAGAACTGCCAGAACGCGCCTGGCTGGGCCTCGTATCTGGCGTAGGGCGCCACGAAGGGCAGCAGCAGGAGCGCGCCCAGGAGGCTGGCCGTGAAGACCGGCGGCTGCACATACGTTCCGGCCTGGATGGCGGCGGTGAGGACGTCCGTTTGGGAAGGAAATACCAGGAGTCTGAGGCCGCCGAAGGCATCGAAGCACACGGCAAGCGCGGCCACCCCAAGCGCCTGCGCGGCCCAGGCGTGCACGCGCTTTCCGGTGGCCTCGCCATGGAGCTGCGCCGCGAAGCTGAAGAGGAAAGCCAAGGCGAGGAACGGCAAGAGATGCTGAAAGCTTGCGCCGAGCAGATGCCACCAGCCGCTATTGGCCTCTTCGGCATCGATCCGTAGCCAGACCAAAATCGAAACTGATGCCGCGCAAAACACTGGCACTGGGAAGCGCGCCGCGATGCTCAAGAGTCCGGCGTTTTGAACGCGCCCGAGCCATGAACGGACCATTTGCATTTTCTCCAAAGCCGCCGGTGGTGCACGATCTGGCGCGCGGAACCAGGCACAAATTGCGGCGGGAGGCTGGCCGGAGGATGGCGGGGCGATTGCGCGAAAACGGCGCTCCGGCCGGCTTGAACGATGCCCGGCAATAAAAAAGACCTAATTTCCACGCATGCACGCCTGCATTGGCATAGGCGATATTGGAGGGCGCGGGGCGCATGTTTGTCAGGATGTTTGCCGCGTGCGCGGCGCTGTTTTTGGGGGCTGCTTCCGCCGAGGCGGGGCGCGTGGCGCTGGTGATCGGGCAGAACGCCTATCCCGGCGGCAGCCCGGAAGCCACGGGCTTGCCCACGCTTGCCAATCCCGTGCCCGACGCCAAAGGCGTGGTGGAACTGTTCGCGGGCGCGGGGCTAGAGGTCATCTCCTGCGACGGCAAGCAGCCCGGCTGCTTCGACCTCAACCGCGAGGGGCTGCTCAAGGCGCTGGACCAGCTCAAGGCGCGCGCTACCGGCGCAGACCTGGCGCTCGTCTACTTCGCGGGCCACGGCGCCGGCACGGACGAAGGCAACATCGTCACCCCCATCGACGCCAAGGTGAACTGCGAAACCGGCGCCGTCACCCAGGGCGTGCTTGTCGAGCAGCTCTTGCAAGCCGTAGCACCCGCCAAGCACAAATTCCTCATCCTCGACGCCTGCCGCGACAACCCCATCGGCGATGTCTGCCCCGGCCTCAAGGGCAAGAAGCTCTCCTTCACGCGCATCGAGGCGGGCGCGCTGCAAGGGCTCCTGCTCGTCACCTCGACGCAGTTCGGCCAGACGGCGCTCGACGGCGCGGGCGCGCCGCATTCACCCTTCGCCAAGGCCATGATCGCAAGCCTCAAGGCCAGCCCGAACGTCTATTTCGAGCAGGTGATGAACGAGGTGGCGCGCGCGACCTACGAAGACGCGCAGGCGCATTACGGCTTCCTGCAAATCCCCGGCAAGGTGGTGGGCGGCGCGGCCCCGGCCGATTGCCTCGCGGGCAAGGACTGCATCGGCGACGCGCGCATGGCGGCGCTGGCTGCCGAGAACGGCCAGCTTGCGAGCGATGCCGCGGGCGTGCGCAGCCTGCTGGACAATGAGGAGTTGACGCGCCGCAAGCCGTATACGCCCGAGGAGCGCAAGGCCCGCGTGGCGACGCTACAGGCCACGCTCGCCAGCATCGGCAAAAGCGGCGATCCGCTGTGGCAGGAGGGGAAGCGGCTGATCGTTTCGGGCGATGTTGCGGCCGGCGAGGCGAAGCTCGATGAAGGGCTCGACGCCGACGAAAAAGCACTCGCGGACATAAAGCGGCTGGAAGAAGAGCGGAGCAAGGCTACGGCAAGGAAGGCCCGCGACCTCGCCGTTCTGGCCAGCGGAAAGGACGTGCTGAAGGCGCTCGGCTATTACCGCCGCGCCACGAAGGCGGACCCTTCGGACGCGGAGGTTTGGAACGCCTATGCGCAAGCCGCGCGCGACGCGGGCCGCACGGACGAGGCCAAGGCGGCCTTCGAGCAGGCGGCGCTGAAAGCGAGCGGAGAAGGCGCCGATGAAATCCGCTTTTGGGCCGCCAACGGACGGGGAGATATCGCGTTCGCCTAGGGCAGCCTGCCCGAGGCGTTGCAATACTACCAAAGCGCGCAAGGTGCAATAACGCAACTTGCGGTTACGCGCCCAGCGGATGAACGATGGCAGCGCGATCTTTCGGTGTCCTATAACAAGGTAGGCGGCGTGCTTGAGGCGCAAGGAAACCTGCCCGAGGCCCTCAAATCCTACCAGGGAAGCCTCGCCATCCGTGACCGCCTCGCCAAGGCCGATCCGGGAAATGCTGGATGGCAATACGATCTTGGCATCGGCAACGAGCGGATTGGCGGCGTGCTTGAGGCTCAGGGCGACTTGGCCTCAGCACTGAAAGCCTACCAGAATAAGCAAGAAATCATCTCCCGCCTCGCCAAGGCCGATCCGGGAAATGCTGGATGGCAGCGCGATCTTTCGGTCAGCAATGAACGCCTGGGCGACATGCACGCGAAGAATGGGAACAATAGTGAGGCTATTGCCGCGTTCGAGCGTGCTTTGAGTATCTATAACGTACTGACGGAACGTCTCGGCGATCCGCAAGCGCGGGTGAACTCGGTTGTACCGCTATTGAGGCTGGGCGGCTTGAAAGGAAAGGCGGGGCAGGCCGAATTGCGGCAGGCGCTTGGCATTCTCACAGAGTTGCGCGATGCAAACCGGCTCGATGCGAAGCGGATTACATGGATACCGCAAATCGAGCAGGCAATCGCGGCGCTGGACGCCTCGCCCTTCCAGGAGGCGCGGGCGCAAGCCCAGGCGGCCTTCGACGCGGGCCAGCCCAGCAAGGCGGCGGTGGCGCAGGCGAAGCTCGCCGAGGCGGTGGAGAAAGCGGAGCGCGAGAAGGCCGGCAGGCCGGGGCCGCAAACCGCTTCCGCGCTGCTTGGGCTGTCGTGGTACAGGCTGTTCGCCCGCGATTTCAAAGGCGCGCTGGCGGCGTCGGAGCGGGCCGGGGGGCTGGCGCCCGATCCGATTTACGCCACCAACCGGGCGCATGCGCTGATGTTTCTCGGCCGCGCGCGGGAGGCGAAGGGGCTCCATCAGCGCTACAAGGGCCAGCCGGTCCAGCAGGGCGGCAAGCTTTGGGAGGAGGCGATCCGCGACGATTTCAAGGAGTTCGGGAAGCACGGGCTGCGCCACGCGCAGATCGCGGAGATCGAGGCGCTGCTCGCGGCGCCAGCGCCGGGTGCGCGGTGAGGCATGCCTACAGTTTTGCGGGTGTCGCTTTTCGGGTCGATTTCTGTGTTTAAAAAATAACGTTAAATATACAGCACGTTTCAATCTTAACTATAATCATGGCGCAAACGGGCCGCCTAGTGCCCGTATTTCTATCTGAGAATCAATGCCTTGTTCTACACTTCCGTCGCTTAACCCTTTCTCAAGGCGCATCTGCTATATTAGTTCAACATGGAAAAGTAGCCGGACGCAGCCCAAATGCCGCCAAAGCTGGTTAACGATCCGGAAACGGGCATCGGCCATACCTGTGCCGGGGCTGGCTCGCCGGGCGGGGTAGGGCGTTCCGCGCTGGGTACGCTTTATCCATTCATGAGGGTCGCTGAGACGCGGCCGAGCCCATCGCGCACCGGACCCAGACGCTGGCCATGCGGGCCGGCGATGGTGTTCAGCATGTCGATGACGTCCTGCCTTTCCGCCGGGCTGCAGCGGCGCCGGACAGGTTCGAGCAGCCGGTGCAGGCGGGAGGTGAGATCGCCCCTGAGCCTGCTCGCGATGCGCCGCCCGCCCGTCAGGCAGTTCAGCGCCACGCCAGACTCAAGCCCCATTCTGGAGGTCAGCAACGATATGATATGCCGCTCCTGTTCGGGTGTCAGCGGAGCGTTCTCCGTCGCCACCGCATAGAGCATGGCCGCCACCGCGATCCTCGGATCGTCCGTGCCGCCCGATCCCCAGTCGCCGGCCGCTTGCGGAAGGCGCGGGACATGGCTTGCTATACGGTGCACAACGGCCGCGGCCAGCAGAAGCAGCAGAACGAAAAAAATCAACGGCATTGGCCCCTTCCCCGGTCAACCTGATTCCACCCCGGAGATTTCTTAGAAAAGCGCCCATTTCGCGTCAATTTCAGGATGATTGTACCGGGGCTCGCCAATCCAGGCCGGCCCGGACTCTTGCACTAATGGTTGAGGGCTGCACCAATAGGGCTCGGCGTTGCGCCATAAAATATGCTATAAACCTCCAATGACACGAACCGAAGCAATCGCCAAAATCGCAGCCACTCTGCCCAAATTGTCCGACGAGCGGGTGCGGGTGCTGGCCGAGATCGCTCTGGATTGGACTGGCGGCGGCGCGCCGCTGGAGGACAGCGCCACCCGCGCGGCCATTGCCAACGGCATAGCCCAAGCGCGGAGGGGCGAATTTGCCACGGACGCAGAGGTGGAGGAAGCGTACAAGCAATTCCGGGAATGAGGATTCGCTACACGCGCCAGGCCATCTCGGATATCTCGGCCATCGCGGCGTATATCCGTGCACGCAACCCTTCCGCGGCAGCCGATGTGGAGACCGCGTTCCGCTCGACAATCGCATTGCTATCCGATCATCCCCAAATCGGCGGGGACCGGCCGGACCTGGACGCCCGTGCACTGCGCATACCGCGCTATCCTTACACCGCCTACTACCGGATCGAGGAGGAAGAAATCTGGATCGTCCATATCCGCGATGACAGGCGAAAACCGCCGGAACGCGGCGAACTTTAAACCAAGCCCTCAAACAAGCCGGCCAAATTTGTACCCGTGAATCCATTACCACGCCTGTAGACAGGCGCGGTGGACCACACTAAATTCGCGCCGCATCCAGAACAGGAACAACGCAATGAGCTACAACGTCGCTGTCGTCGGCGCCACGGGCAATGTGGGCCGCGAAATGATGAACATCCTCGTCGAGCGCGAATTCCCGGTCAACGAGGTCTTCGCGATAGCCTCCCGCCGCTCCCTCGGCGTGGAAGTTTCGTTCGGCGACAAAACGCTCAAATGCCACGACCTGGAGCAGTTCGATTTTACGAAGTGCGACTTCGCGCTGATGTCGGCGGGCGGCAGCATATCCAAGGAGTGGTCACCCAGGATCGGCAAGACCGGCTGCATCGTCATCGATAATTCGAGCGCCTGGCGCTACGACATGGACGTGCCGCTGATCGTGCCCGAGGTGAACGCGGACGCGGTCGCGGGCTATACCAAGAAGAACATCATCGCCAACCCGAACTGCTCGACCGCCCAGCTCGTGGTCGCGCTGAAGCCCCTGCACGACGCCGCCACCATCAAGCGCGTGGTCGTCGCCACCTACCAGTCCGTGTCGGGCGCCGGCAAGGAGGCAATGGACGAGCTTTGGAACCAGACCAAGGGCATCTTCGTCACCGACACGCCCACGCCCAGGAAGTTCACCAAGCAGATCGCCTTCAACGTGATCCCGCACATCGATGTGTTCCTGGACGACGGCTCGACCAAGGAAGAATGGAAGATGGTGGCCGAGACCAAGAAGATCCTCGACACCAAGATCAAGCTCACCGCCACTTGCGTGCGCGTTCCCGTGTTCGTGGGTCATTCCGAGGCGGTCAACATCGAGTTCGAGAATCCCATCTCCGCCGCCAAGGCGCGCAGCATCCTGCGCGAAGCGCCGGGCCTGCTCGTGGTCGATAAGCGCGAGGATGGCGGTTATATCACCCCCGTCGAATGCGTGGGCGATTACGCAACTTATGTTAGCCGCATCCGCGAGGACCCGACAGTGGAGAACGGCCTCAACATTTGGATCGTCTCCGACAATTTGCGCAAAGGCGCCGCGCTCAATACGGTGCAGATCGCCGAGACGCTTATCAACCGCGGCCTCGTAAAGGGGCGGTGACGGCTCCTTGCCTGCGCGAGCGTGGCCCCGCTCCGTTGGCGGATGCCGGGAACGCCCACCCTTGCGCGGCCGTCGCCCGCCAAGGGTGACAAATTGGCGCGCCGGCTAAGCTAGCCGCGCGCCCGCTCCCACCCCACATACAAGGAGCCATGAGCGCAGCTCTCGACAAGCCCCTGGACGGCAAGAGAATACTTGTCGCCGAGGACGATCCCCTCCTCGCCTTCGACATAACCGGCCTGTTGCTGAAGGCTGGCGCCTGGATTGCCGGGCCGGCGCTCAGTTTGGTGCGCGCCCTGGAGCTGGCCCAAGCGGAGCACTTGAATTGCGGCGTCCTTGATGTGAGGTTGCGCGACGGGCTCGTTTTTCCAGCCGCGCGGATACTGCGCGATAAGGGTGCGGGCATTGTTTTTCATAGCGGGCAGGACGATCCGGAAAGCTTCGCCAGCCTTTGGCCGCAAGCGCAGGTGCTCTTGAAGCCGGCGCCGCTGCATGTCCTGATGAGCGCGGTCATCGCCGCTTGCGAAGGCACCCGCGCCGGCGGCTGACCGATAAGCTGCGAAGGCCGCCCGTGCACGAATGTCATGCCCGAGTATGCGCATGGGCGCGAACATAGCGTCGCGACCGTCGTCCCGCGAAGGCGGGGACCCACGTGACCTCTTGCCACCGTAGGCTTTTGGGGGCTGCCATGGAGTCCCGCTTTCGCGGAAACGACGCCGCGGAACAGCCAAAGAGTTCAAGTGCCCAGCCTTTTGTCCCTCTTACCCAGGCCTTCGCTCTAATCGCAGCTGAGTTCGCCAAGCAGGCGAAGCACGTCTTTGGAGGCAGCCTCGACTTTGGCGATTTCCGCGAGAGCCATATCCAGATTGCCGTCGTTGAAGTGCCGGGCCGCCAGTATGCCGTGCTCGTGAACGAGCCGATGCGGGGCGGCAAGGCGTTTGAACGCGGGGGCCGCCCGGCATTCCGGATTGTCAACCTTATCGTACCACTTGCCCAGCCGGCAGGTGTGTTGATTGGCCAATTCCGCCGGGTTCAAACCTTCCCGGCCAATAATCATGCTTGCGAGGCGCCTTTTCCATAAAGCGTGGTCCGACTTCGCAAGTTGCACGGTTTTGTCGGGTATATTCTGTTCCGCGAGGTTGTTAAGCTGCACGGAAATAAGTTTCTCCACCTCCTGCATCTCGTCGAGAATCGTTTCGATATCCGAGACGGCAGCGTTCGTATCCCCGGCAATGGACGCAACGCTGCTTGCCACGGACCCGGCCGCGCTCTCTTGCTCGTGCAGCGTGTTCGATATGCTTGCCGTGTTCTCGCCTACGCTGACAATCTTATGGCGAATTTCGTCTATCCGGCGGTTGACTTCGCCAATTGCTCCGTGTCCTGCTTTGACGGCGGCCGTGCATTCTTCCATCGAAGCCAGGACGCTTTGCGTTCCGGAATGCAACTGAGTCAGAATGTTGTTGATTTCGTTGGTAGAAGTTTTGGTCTGTTCCGCGAGTTTCTTGACTTCGGCGGCCACGACCGCAAAGCCTCTTCCGGCCTCTCCGGCGCGGGCTGCCTCCACCGCGGCATTCAAGGAAAGCAGGTTGGTCTGCTCGGCAATCGTCTTGATGTCGCCGGACATGACTTCGATCCGCTCGGAAAACCGGGCGAATGCAGTCACCTTTTCCTGCATTTGGCTCACTGTTCCGGAAATCCTGTTCATTCTCGATACGGCTTCGCCCGATGCCTCCGCGACGGAATTTACAGCGGTCTCCGCCTCGCGCGCATGAGCCGAGATGTTGTTGCTGTAACCCCCGATGGATTTCGCGCTGGCCGCCATTTCTTCGGCCGCCGCGGCGACGGATTGCACCTGCAGGTCGAGTTGTCTCAAGTCCGAAAGCCTATGCGCGGACAAGGAGGCGGTTTCGCTGGCCTTGACGGACAGGCTTACCGCCCGCCTCAGCTCGTTCCGGCTGCCGGCAGCGAGTTTCTTTGCCACTTTGCGAACCGCATCGGACAGCTCGTCGTTGCCTTGCGGTACGACCGAGTAGTCCTCGTAAAATATCGACTTGAGGCAGCGAACAAGGTCCTGGTCGCGTTCGAAGCTCCAGTCCGCCTGGGGAAGGCTATCCTCCATGGAGGGTGGCGTTGCTTCCGTCAAAGACGGTGCAGCCTGATGAGTAAGCATCTCGATACCGCGCAAGTCAGATGAAATTCCGGCGACGCTAACAAAACGGGTTTTCCGCCGCGTAAAAGAAATAATTCAAATCGCCATGGCGCGGCCGCCCCTCCATCCAGACCACGGGAGCAACGGCGCACGGCATCGCTTAACAAACCGTTCGCCTAGCTCGGCGGCCCATCATAGTTAATATAGCGATCTCGGCCTCCACATAACCATAGCAGTTTCAGCATAAACGCCAAGGAAATCCGCGCTTTAGGCTTAACAAGGGGGCAAGATCCCTGCTATACCTTGGGTCCAAGCGTGTT
>Ga0182021_10007672_pt1 | contig 12795 bp, 12 predicted proteins | sample 612E3MmetaG_FD_120493 | JGI IMG/M metagenome (GOLD analysis project Ga0182021, IMG submission 120493) | Permafrost microbial communities from Stordalen Mire, Sweden - 612E3M metaG (Illumina Assembly) | ecosystem: Environmental > Terrestrial > Soil > Wetlands > Permafrost | place: Sweden... | reverse complement strand
GTCATCATGGTCGTGTTCGTCAACCTCAACCGCTCGCGTATCGGGCGCGGCTGGGTGGCGATCCGCGAGGACGAGCTGGCCGCCGAGGCGATGGGCGTCAACACGTTCGGTCTGAAGATCCTCGCCTTCGCAGGCGGCGCGTTCCTCGCTGGTCTTGCCGGTGCGGTGAAGGCCCACTACGACATCTCCGTCACGCCCGACCAGTACGTGTTCCTCGAGTCCGCGTTCCTGCTCGCCGCGGTCGTCCTCGGCGGCATGGGCACCGTCATGGGCGTGCTCGTCGGCGCCACGATCCTGAAGCTCCTGCCCGAGAAGCTGCGGTTCTTCTCCGACTACCGGCTCATGCTCTTCGGTCTGCTGCTGGTCTTCATGATGAGGTTCCGTCCTGAGGGCATCATCGCCGACGAACGCCGTCAGCTGGAGTTCCACGCGGAGGACGAAGAACTGGCCGAGTCGGTCGAGGAAGAGCTGATCACCTACCACGACCACTTCAACCCTGACGCCCTGACGACGGAGGACCTGCGATGACCGCCGCCCTTGCTCCCATGAGCGACCAGGCACCGGCCGCCACGCCCGAGGTTCTCCTTGACGCCCGGAACGTGACCATGCAGTTCGGAGGCCTGCGCGCCGTCGGCGACGTCAGCATGCAGGTCCACACCGGCGAGATCGTCGGCCTCATCGGTCCGAACGGCGCCGGGAAGACCACGTTCTTCAACTGCCTCACCGGGCTCTACAAGCCCACTGCCGGATCGGTGACGTTCGCCGGTCAGCCCCTGCCGCCGAGGCCGCGCAAGGTCGTGTACGCCGGCATGGCCCGCACCTTCCAGAACATCCGCCTCTTCCACAACATGACGGCGCTCGAGAACGTCATGGTGGGGCGGTACTGTCGCACGAAAACCAACGCGATCGACGCCGTCTTCAGGCTTCCCCGGCACCGCCGCGAGGAGCGCGAGGCGACCGAGCGCAGCCGTGAGCTGCTCGCCTTCGTCGGACTGGAGAAGAAGGCCGACACGTTGTCGCGCAACCTTCCGTACGGCGACCAGCGTCGCCTCGAGATCGCACGCGCTCTTGCCACCGATCCGAAGCTTCTTCTGCTCGACGAGCCGACCGCGGGCATGAACCCGCAGGAGACGCGTGAGGCCGAGGATCTGATCTTCCGCATCCGTGACCTCGGGCTCGCGGTCCTGGTCATCGAGCACGACATGCGCTTCATCTTCAACCTCTGCGATCGCGTGTACTGCCTCGTACGTGGTGAGGTGCTCGTCGAGGGCGCCGGCGACGTCGTGCAGAACGACCCGCGGGTCATCGAGGCGTACATCGGGAAGCCGACCGACCTGGAGGGGGAGCCGACCGATGCTTGAGGTCAAGGACATGGTCGTCGCCTACGGCCGCGTGAACGCTGTCAAGGGCATCTCGTTCAGTGTCGAGAAGGGCCAGATCGTCACGCTGCTCGGCACCAACGGTGCCGGCAAGTCGACGACGCTCCGCGCGATCTCCGGGCTGCTCAAGCTGGTGTCAGGCTCGATCACGTTCGAGGGTGAGCCGCTCGACGGAGTGCCGGCCCACAAGATCGTGGAGAGAGGCATCGCCCAGTCACCTGAGGGCAGGCGCCTGTTCCGCAAGATGAGCGTGGAGGACAACCTCAAGCTCGGTGCGTTCTCGCGCAAGGACACCGCGGGCGTGAAGACGGACCTGGCGAACATCTACGAACTGTTCCCCGTCCTCGGGGAGAGGCGCCACGAGGCAGCGGGACTGTTCTCGGGCGGCGAGCAGCAGATGCTCGCCATCGGCCGGGCCATGATGAGCCGACCCAAGCTGCTGATGCTCGACGAGCCGTCGATGGGCCTGAGCCCGATCATGACCCAGACGATCATGCGGACGATCCTCAAGCTGCAGTCCGAGGGCGTGACGATCCTGCTCGTCGAGCAGAACGCCTCGGCCGCCCTGTCGCTCGCGGATCGCGGGTACGTCCTCGAGGTCGGGCAGATCATGTTCTCCGACACGGGCAAGGCACTCCTCGGCGACGACCGCGTCCGGAAGGCGTACCTCGGCGCCGACTGAACAACTGGTCACCGGCCGCACGCTGCGCGGTACCTCCCACTACGCGTCGAACGTCACGACGACCTTGTCGGCAGCACCCGGTGTCATCGAGAGCGTGAGGGCTTCCTGTACGCGGTCGAAGGGCACGGTGTGACTGATGATCTGTCCGTAGCGCTCCCAGGCGGCGATGATGTCGTTCGTCACCTCGAAGATCTCGGTGGGGTACCCGCGCGAGAGCGTGATGGTCAGCTCGGTCGAGAGGAGCGCGCCGAAGTCGACCTCGACGGGTTTCTTGTGCACGGCCGGGATGCTCAGGCGCGCGCCATGCTTGGCGATCTTCTGCACGGTCTCGATCACGGCGGGAACCCCCGCCGCGTCGATGTAGATGTCCGTTCCTGGTCGGCTGTCGCCCGGGCGCAGGGGAGCGTCCCCGTGCAGCTCGATGAGGCGGGCGGCAACGTCTTCCGTCGACGAGTCGATCACGGCCTGCGCGCCGATCTCGAGCGCCTTCGCCAGGCGGCTCGGCTGCACGTCGATGACGACAGTGTCGACACCGCGGAGGCTGAGGTCGATGAGGGCACCGAGGCCGATGGGGCCGGCGCCGAAGACCACGGCGCGCTCGCCGGAGACGGGGTTCGCGCGGTTCACCGCGTGGCGAGCCACGGCCATGGGCTCGTTGAGCGCGGCCACCTCCCAGGGGATGTGTGCGGGCACGATGGCAACGCTGCGCCCGAGCTCCGCGTTGTCGATCAGCACGTAGTCAGCGAGACCGCCCGTCGCGCCCCCGTTGCCGATGAATCCTGTGGCCGCGGCCATCGGGTTGACCACCACATGGTCGCCCACGTGCAGGTCGCGCACATGGCCGCCGACCTCGACGATCTCACCCGCGATCTCATGGCCCAGCGGCGTTGCGCCCTGGCGGGGCGGTATCCCACCGATCTGGATGTACATCGCATCGGAACCGCAGATGCCGCACGCGCGCACCTTCAGCAGGGCGTCGGTGGGGCCGGGCGTCGGGCGCACGACGTCGAGCACCTCGGTGACTCCGGCTCCCGTCACGACGACAGATCTCATCTGGCTCATGGGCAAACTCCATCCCGCCGCGGTGCGACGATTGCATAACTAGCCGATCGGCTAGTTATAATCCTACGCATGGTGGTTCATACGCGCACTCCTCGTGGCCAGGGCCGTCCGCGCCTGCTTGAGGCCGCGGGCGAGCTCTTCGCCGAGCGCGGGGTCAGCGGCACGTCCCTTCAGTCCATCGCCGACCGTCTGGGCGTTACCAAGGCCGCCATCTATCACCAGTTCGCGAGCAAGGACGAGATCGTGATCGCCGTGGCCGGGCCCGTGATCGCGCATCTCGCCGAGCTGGCGGATGCCGCGGCATCGACCACCCCTCAGGCCGGCCGTGCCGTCGTCATCGCGGGCCTGGTCGACCTGGCCACTGCGCAGCGTGGCACAGCGGCGATCATGCGCCGCGATCCCTCGATGTCGCAGATCCTCAACAACCACGAGCCCTACATGGTGCAGATCGCGCGCATCGACGCGGTGCTGCTCGGGCCCGACCCCTCTCCCGAGCGCCGTGTCGCGCTCGCCTTCGCCGGCGGTGGTATTGCGGTCGGCGGCGAGCTTGCCGGTCTCGAACCTGCCACTCTCCGTACTGCCCTGATTGCGGCAATGACCCGAGCCCTCGAAACCCCCTAAGGACGCCATGCCCGTCACCACGCTCGACCCGACCACCGCTCTCATCGTCGTCGACCTGCAGGCGGGCACGCTGCGCAACCCGATGGCTCACCCCGTCGACGCGGTCGTCGCGCATGCTGCGGCGCTCGCGACCGCCTTCCGCGCGAAGGCCCTCCCTGTCGTGCTCGCCACCATCGACGGCACCTCGGGAGGCCGAAGCGACTATGCCACCGGAGGGGATGTCGTGTGGCCGTCCGACCTCGCAACGCTGGCGCCCGAGCTCAACCAGCAGACGACCGACCTGACGGTGACGCGTCGCACCTGGAGTGTCTTCGCGGGAACGGGCCTTGACACGACCCTCGCGGAGCTGGGCGTCACGCAGGTCGTGATCGTCGGGCTCGCCACGAGCTTCGGCGTCGAGTCATCCGCCCGCGCTGCCTTCGACCTTGGGTTCAGCGTCACACTCCCTGTCGACGCCATGACCGATCCTCGCGCCGAAGCTCATGAGAACAGCGTCGCGCGCATCTTCCCCATCATCAGTACGACCGGCACGACCGCCGACGTGCTCGCGCTGCTCGACTGAGGTCTGTCCTGGCTCCTCGACCAGCCGTGCTGAACAACATGCAGCGGGGTGTGGCGATGTCGCCGCTGAGCTCGGAGGAGGCGTCGTCGGTGGGGCGCGCTTGTTGGCGCGAGGTGACTGCACGAGGCGCCGCCGCGCACAGCTGGGGAATGTTGTCCCGACGTGACAGCATGGCGCACAGTCGTACGCCCGTCAGCGATGGATGGAGCCCCCATGAACACGCCGGAACCTGCTGACAGCCACGACCTGATACGGGTTGTGGGTGCGCGGGAGAACAATCTCAAGGGCGTGACCGTCGACATCCCCAAGCGACGACTCACCGTGTTCACGGGAGTCTCCGGTTCCGGCAAGAGCTCGCTGGTCTTCGACACGATCGCCGCGGAGTCCCAGCGGTTGATCAACGAGACGTACAGCTCCTTCGTACAGGGCTTCATGCCCAACCTGGCGCGGCCTGACGTCGACCTGCTGGACGGCCTGACGACCGCCATCCTCGTCGACCAGCAGCGGATGTTCGGCGACCCTCGCTCCACGGTGGGAACGGCCACGGACGCCAACGCTCTGCTGCGGATCCTGTTCAGCCGGGTGGGGGAGCCCCACATCGGCCCGCCGACCGCGTTCTCGTTCAACATGGCCACGGTGCGGGCGAGCGGCGCGATCACGGTCGAGCGCGGCGCGGCCACCAAGGCGCAGAAGGCGAGCTTCTCGAGGTTGGGTGGGATGTGCATCCGCTGCGAGGGTCGTGGGCAGGTGACGGACTTCGACCTGACCGCTCTGTACGACGACAGCCTCTCGCTGCGGGGGGGAGCGCTGAAGGTCCCCGGCTACTCGATGGATGGCTGGTACGGGCGCATCTTCGCCGGGTCGGGGCTTCCGATGGAGAAGCCCATCAAGGACTACAGCAAGAAGGAGCTCCACGACCTGCTCTACCGGGAGCCCACGAAGATCAAGGTCGAGGGCATCAACCTCACGTACGAAGGTCTGATCCCCAAGATCCAGAAGTCCATGCTCGCCAAGGACCCCGAGTCGATGCAGCCTCACATCAGGGCGTTCGTCGAGCGGGCGATCACGTTCGGTCTGTGTCCGGAATGCGGCGGTACGCGGCTGAGCCCGGAGGCGCGATCGTCGAAGATCGCGGGAGTGAACATCGCCGAGGCCTGCGACATGCAGATCAGCGACCTGGCGGTCTGGGTGCACGGGCTCAACCTGCCGTCGGTCGCGCCTTTGCTGACAACCCTGGGGGAGACGCTCGACTCGTTCGTCGAGATCGGGCTGGGCTACCTGAGCCTCGACCGGCCGTCGGGCACCCTGTCGGGCGGCGAGGCCCAGCGGACCAAGATGATCCGCCACCTGGGGTCGGCGCTCACGGACGTCACGTACGTGTTCGACGAGCCCACCATCGGGCTCCACCCGCACGACATCCGGCGGATGAACGACCTGCTGCTGCGGCTGCGCGACAAGGGCAACACGGTGCTCGTCGTCGAGCACAAGCCCGAGGTCATCGAGATCGCCGACCACGTGATCGACCTCGGTCCGGGCGCCGGAAGCGCCGGGGGAGAGCTCGTCTTCGAGGGCACCGTGGAGGGTCTGAGGGCCAGCGACACCGTGACCGGACGACATCTCGACGACCGCGCCCGTGTGAAGGAGCATGTACGGACGGGTGCTGGGGCCCTGGAGATCCGAGGGGCCGACACGCACAACCTCAAGAACGTCGATGTGGACATCCCGACCGGCGTGCTGGTCGTCGTCACCGGAGTCGCCGGGTCCGGCAAGAGCTCGCTGATCCAGGGGTCCGTGGCGGGACACGAGGGCGTGGTGTCGATCGACCAGACGCCGATCCGCGGGTCCAGGCGGAGCAACCCCGCGACGTACACGGGACTGCTCGACCCGATCCGTACGGCGTTCGCCAAGGCCAACGGGGTCAAGGCCGCGCTGTTCAGTGCGAACTCCGAGGGCGCCTGCCCGGCCTGCAACGGAGCGGGGGTCGTGTACACCGATCTCGGCGTCATGGCGACGGTCGCGACCACGTGCGAGGAGTGCGAAGGGCGCCGGTTCCAGGCGGCGGTGCTCGAGTACCGGTTCGGCGGGCTCAACATCGCCGACGTGCTGGACCTCCCGGTCGTGGAGGCGCTGCGCTTCTTCGGCGAGGGCGAGGCCCGTACGCCCACGGCGCACAAGGTCCTCGAACGCCTCGCCGACGTGGGCCTCGGCTACCTCAGCCTGGGCCAGCCGCTCACCACCTTGTCGGGCGGCGAGATGCAGCGGCTCAAGCTCGCGGCGCAGATGGCCGACAAGGCAAGCGTGTACGTGCTGGACGAGCCCACGGCGGGCCTCCATCTCGCCGACGTGGCGCAGCTCCTGGGGCTGCTGGACCGGCTGGTCGAGTCAGGTCGGTCAGTGATCGTCATCGAGCACCATCAGGCCGTGATGGCGCATGCCGACTGGATCATCGACCTTGGTCCCGGCGCCGGCCACGACGGCGGGAGGATCGTGTTCGAGGGCACCCCCAGCGACCTCATCGCCGACCGCTCGACGCTCACCGGACAGCATCTGGCGGAGTACGTGGCCCGCTGACCGGGACACCTGCGTCGGCGGGCCACTCGTGGTCGTCACTCGACAGAGGCGATCACCGTCCCTTGCACGACGACGGCTTCCTCAGGCGCGAGCAGGTGGACGGTCCCCGCGATCGGAGCAGGGATCTCCTTCGAGACCTTGTCCACCTGCACCTCGGCGAGCAGCTGCCCAGCGGCCACCTGCTCCCCGTCACGGACGAACCACGTCGCCACGACCCCCTCGGCGAGGGGATTCTCCAGCGACATCGTGGGAAACACCACGTTCACGTCATGCCCCCATGACCGCCCGGATCGCAGCCTCGATCCTGCTCGCATTGGGCAGAACGACGTGCTCGAGGCCATGCGCGTACGGGATCGGCACGTCCGGGACGGCCACGCGCTGGACAGGAGCGCGCAGGACGCTCGGGTCCCGGTCCGCGATCGTCGCGACGACCTCGCCCGACATGCCGAACGACAGGTAGTCCTCGTCCACGACAACCAGACGGCCCGTGCGCGAGACCGACGTCCAGATCGCGTCGCGGTCCAGCGGTACCAGGCTGCGCAGGTCGATCACCTCGGCGTCCGCCACCCCGGCGGCTGCGAGCTTGTCGGCAACATCCAAGGCGTGATGCACGGACAGCGAGATGGTGACCACGGTGCAGTCCGTTCCGGGCCGTGCGATGCGTGCCTTGCCGATCGGCACCTCGTACGCGCCTTCCGGCACGACGTCGGTGGCGCGCGCATTCTTCGCCATCCACGGAAGGCCCATCACGCCCTTGTGGAACATGTAGACCACAGGGTTGTCGTCACGGATGGCGCTGATCATCAGGCCCTTCGCGTCGTACGGGGTGCTCGGCACGACGACCTTCAGGCCCGGCACGTGGGCGAACAGGCCCCAGAGGCACTGGCTGTGCTGTGCGGCGTCGGAGTAGCCCCCGCCGACAGCGGTGGTCAGCACCATGGGCACCTTCACCGCGCCGCCGGACTCGAAGTGGATCTTCGCCATGTGGTTGTAGATCTGGTCGAAGCAGACGCCCATGAAGTCCGCGAACATCAGCTCGGCGATGGGTCGCATCCCTTCGGTCGCAGCACCGATGGCGAGCCCGATGAACGCGGTCTCGGAGATAGGCGTGTCGATGATGCGTTGCGGCCCGAACTGCTCCAGCAGCCCGCCGGTGGATCCGAAGATCCCCCCGTACGCCCCGATATCCTCACCCAGGTAGAAGACCTCGGGATTCATGGCCATCTCGGTGGCGATGCCCTCGGCCATCGCCTTGGCGGTCGTCAACCGGCGGGTGATCGCCGCCGGTGCGATGGTGGTCTGGGTGGCGGTCATGACCGCGCCTCCTCGGCACTGGAATCTGTGAACACGTAGGCAGTCGCCTGCGTCGGATCAGGGACCGGTGAGCTCTTGGCGAAGGCGATGGCGTCATCGACTGCTGCCAACGCATCGGTCTTGGCTTCAGCAACTGCCGCGTCGTCGAGGATCCCGGCAGCGCGGAGACTCGACTCGTACGTCGGAATCGGGTCGCGATCCGGCACGCCCTCGAGGTCTGTCCGGTACCCCTGGGCATCGCCCTCGAAGTGGCCCCACAGCCTGAGGGTGTGGACCTCGATCAGGCTCGGTCCACCCCCGTCACGTGCGCGCTGGATCGCACGTCCGGCCACCTCCCACACGGCTTCGACAGCGTTGTCCTCGACGCGCTCGCCGGGGATCCCGTACGCGGCGGCCCGGTCAGCGTTCGACGGAACGGATGTGGAGGCGCTGCGAGGTACGGAGATGCCCCAGTCGTTGTCCTCGACGATGAAGACGACGGGCAGCTTCCACACTGCGGCCAGGTTCAAGGACTCGTGGAAGGCGCCTTGGTTGGCCGCGCCCTCACCGGTGACAGCAACGGCGATCCGGTCCGTACCCCGCCTCGAGAAGGCGAAGGCCTGGCCCAGCGCCGGCGGGTAGCCCTCGGCGATGATCCCGGAGCAGCTGAAGTGCGTGTCCGGGTCGAAGAGGTGCATGTGGCCCCCGCGGCCCTTGCCGAGTCCTGTCTCGCGCCCGAAGATCTCAGCGGCCAGCTTGCGGAGGTTCATCCCGTGCGCGATGGCGAGATGGTGTGGGCGGTGCGTCGCCGTGACAGCGTCGTCGGTGGTGAGGTGGTCGCAGATGCCGACGGCCACGGGCTCCTGCCCGGCCGCGAGGTGCATCTCGCCGGGGATCAGCCCTGCCCCGATGTCCCACACGGGTGACTTGTCGGCGTGGTAGTCGCGTAGAAGGGCTTCCTCGAAGGTTCTGATCAGCACCATCTGCCGGTACATGGAGAGACGTTTCGCGTCGGTCAGTCCTTGTCCACTGATGGTGGCTGGGTTCACGGAGGTCAGGGTCATCTCGTACTCCTCACAGGACACACTCGATGTACGGGTTCGACATCGAACCCGCTACATCCGATCCTGCCCGCACCCTCAGGGGTCGTCACTCGGGAGGTTTTCAGATAGTGATAACGCCCACGGTTGGGGGACTCACACGGCCAGGTCCACAGCGAGGTGTTCGGCAGCTCGGGTCAGGTTCGCGGATCGACGGCGCGCGTTCTCCAACGCCGGTGCGGCGACGGACACCGCGAGCGCCCCGACCGACACACCGCCATGGGATCCCGCGAGCTGCACGGGGGTCGCGAGGCACGCTATCCCCAGGCTGTACTCCTGGACATCGGCGACAACCCTGCCGCCCCGACTCGTGGCGTCTGCGCGCGACAGACCACGAAGCAGCGAGCGTCGGTCGGTGAGTGTGTAGGGAGTGAGATCCGCGAGCGTGTGCCGGGACAGGTAGTCCTGGCGTCCTTCCTCGTCCAGGGCGCTGAGAACCGCCTTTCCCAGCGCCGTGGCGTGACCTGACGCCGTCAGGTTGACCCAGAGATCGACGCGGGGCGCAGCGGGGGAGTCGACGACGTCGACCAGCTCGAGCTCTCCCTCGCGGTAGAGGACCAGGTAGGCCGCCGCGCGAAGGGTGTCGCGGAGCGCGGACAGGATGGGCCGTACGCGTTCGCGAAGCGTCTCAGGCTCCAGCCGGCCCGATAGGGCTGTCACGTGGTCGCCCAGCAGGTAGACGCCGTCCAACCGGACCAGATAGCCCTCGTGGACCAGGGTGGCCAGGAGGTGGTACGTGGTCGGAAGCTTCTCGCCGGTCGCGCGCGCCAACGCCTTGGCCGTCAGAGGGCGTGCGCTCGATCCCACGACATCCAGCAGGTGGAGGGCTCTCTGGACGGACGCGATCAGCGTCGGTTCACCCGACATGGCTCCTCCTTCCACAGCGCTGAGGCCGGACGTGCCGGATCCCACGGTAGGGCGCCATGGGGCTCCACGAAAGGGCCGCCGGAAGATTCTGGGCTGCTGCGAGTGGACCGTTCTCATGGACTCCATGGGGCGCTCACAGGGAATTCCCAGCAACCCCGACCTATACAGGATGGGAGCGAAAGGGCGAGCGATGTCTGAGCCGCACGACGAGAGCACGAGTGGACCCGGTCCTGCCTTCCAGCCACCCGTGTACGGGAACCAGCCACCCGTGTACGGGAACCAGCCGGCCGACCCCGCGAACCAGCCACCGATGTACGGGAGCTGGCCCCCTCCGACGGCCCCTTCGGCGTGGGGCGATGGGGGAGTGGGGAGCCCGTACGGGACGGGTTACACGTTCACAGCAACCCCTCCGCCACCTCCACCGCGCAAGCGGCGTGCGGGCGTGGTCGTGGCGCTGGCCGTCATCGCGGCGTTCGCCGTGGGTGTCGCGGGGGCGGAGGTCGGCCGCTACGTCACCTCGGGCGCCACCGTCCCGACCGTACAAGCGACGTCGCAGCCCAGCTCCGACACGACGACGGAGCCGTCCGCGGAGCCGAGCACCGGATCGACCGCGCCCGGCACGTCGTCCGGATCAACCGGTGACACCTCGTCGATCGCTGCGATCATCGATCCTGCCCTGGTGGACATCGTCAGCACGTTCTCGTACCAGCAGGCAGAAGGCGCCGGTACGGGCATCGTGATGACCGCCACGGGCGAGATCCTCACGAACAACCACGTCATCTCCGGCGCGACGTCGATCAGCGTGACCGACGTGGGCAACGGCCAGACGTACACAGCCTCTGTCGTCGGCTACGACGCCGCCCACGACGTCGCCGTGCTCCAGCTTCAGGGCGCCTCGGGCCTCCAGACCGCGTCGATCAGCTCGGCGACGGCCACCGTCGGCGAGACTGTCGTCGCGGCGGGCAATGCGGGAGGTACAGGTGGTGCGCCCACCGTGGCGGCGGGCTTCGTGACGGCGGTCAACCAGTCGATCTCCGCCAGCAACGAGCTGACCGGTACGAGCGAGCAGCTCACTGACCTCATCCAGGTGAACGCCAACATCCAGGCCGGCGACTCGGGTGGTGCGCTCGTCGACTCGACCGGGGCCGTGATCGGCATCAACACGGCCGGCTCGAGCAACTACTCCCTGTCCTCGCAGACCGGCCGCGGGTACGCCATCCCGATCGCGGACGCCATGACGATCGCGACGGCCGTGGAGGCAGGGCAGGGCTCGGCGACCACACATGTGGGTGACTCCGCGTTCCTCGGAGTGCTCATGGGTTCGACCGCCAACGGCAGGCCGGGCCGCACGTCGTCCACCGGGGCGCTCGTCGGGGGAGTCGTCGCGGGGGACCCCGCAGCCAAGGCGGGCATCGTCGCGGGTGACACGATCACCTCGCTGGGCGGAAGGACCGTCGACTCGGCCACGACCTTGGGACAGCTCATGATCGGCTACCACCCCGGCGATCAGGTGACGATCGGCTGGGTGAACACCTCCGGAACCGCCCACACCGCCAAGGTGACGCTGGTGAGCGGCCCGCCTGCGTAGATTGGCCGGTGGGTTGTCAGCGAACCGTGGCCGACGCCAGTGACGAAAGGACGGAACCGCCATGCGCATCGTCGTCATCGGGGGCAGCGGCCACATCGGCACCTTCCTCGTCCCTCGGCTGGTCCGCGCCGGCCACGAGGTGGTCAACATCAGCCGTGGGCAACGTTCGAGCTACGTCGACGACCCCGCCTGGGGGCAGGTCCGGCACGTCGCGGCGGACCGTGCAGCTGAGGATGCCGAGGGTACGTTCCCGAGCCGGGTCGCCGAGCTGACGCCGGATGCGGTCGTCGACCTCATCTCGTTCACCCTCGACTCCGAGAAGGCCCTGGTCGACCGCCTGCGTGGGGAGACTCAGCACCTGCTCTACTGCGGTTCCATCTGGCGCCACGGGCCCAGCCAGAAGCTGCCCATGTACGAGAGCAACGGCATTGCGCCCGTCGGTGAGTACGGGATACAGAAGGCCGCCACGACCCAGATGCTCAAGGACGAGACCGCCGGCGGAGGACTCGACACCACCTCCGTCCATCCCGGTCACATCGTCGGCCCTGGCTGGACCCCCATCGGACCGCTGGGAAACGTCGACCCAGCGGTCTGGAGGAAGCTCTCGGCTGGAGAGCCACTGGAGGTTCCCGGGATCGGTGCCGAGCTCATGCATCACGTGCACGCCGACGACGTAGCACAGGTGTTCGAATTAGCATTGGTCCAACGGGAAGCGGCGGCTGGCGAGGACTTCACGGCGGTCGCGCCGTCAGCTCTGAACGTACGTGGCTACGCCCAGATCGCGGCGTCCTGGTTCGGTCAGACCGCGGACCTTCGCCCGGTGACCTGGGACGAGTTCAAGAGCGCCACCAGCTCCGACGCGTACGAGTCCAGCTGGCAGCATCTGTCGCGCGACCATTTCTTCAGCGTGGAGAAGGCTCGACATGTACTGGGGTACGTGCCGCGGTACGAACCCGAGGCAGCCATCTTGGAGTCGGTCCGCTGGCTCATCGACCACGGACAGCTCGAGGTCGCGAACCCGATCGTCGTCTGATGCCGCAGGCCGTTCGCCAGACCATCGATCCTGACGG
>Ga0182021_10007671_pt1 | contig 12797 bp, 11 predicted proteins | sample 612E3MmetaG_FD_120493 | JGI IMG/M metagenome (GOLD analysis project Ga0182021, IMG submission 120493) | Permafrost microbial communities from Stordalen Mire, Sweden - 612E3M metaG (Illumina Assembly) | ecosystem: Environmental > Terrestrial > Soil > Wetlands > Permafrost | place: Sweden... | reverse complement strand
GCCAACCTATCATTGCATCATACTGCGAATATACTTCTTTTACTAATTCGGCTGCTTTGGGATTGTTCCAATCATGCATCCACTCGGAAACCAAACATTCAAGCGTATTCGGTACGACACCAACCTGCAACATTCTTTTAATCTCATATCTGTGTGCTTCCAAAGTCGAGTCTCCCGCGGCATCAATTAACCCATGAACTTCATACCCTTCCCTTATGGCGTGAATAGCAGTGTATGCAAAGCACATGCTGGTCCAAAGCCCAGAAATCACCATCTTTTTCCGCCCTGTTTGCTTGAAAGCATTCAATGTGGCCTCGTCTTCGAAGGCATCAAAACTAGGCATTTTTCGTGCATAAACCTCTTGGTTAGGAAACACCGAAGCAACTTCTTGAATAAAGTCGCCATTAAGTTTAGGATTAATTGATGACAAAACAACGGGTATTCCAAGAATTTTGGCAGCCTTGGCAGCGCAAACAGCAGCAGTTTTAATTATCGCTTTATCCCCCGAAGTAATGCTTCTAAACATCGAAGGCTGATAATCCACAAGAACCAAAACGCTATTCTTGTCGGTTAATAATTCTAGTTTTCCATCTTTGGCAGGAATTATAAAAAAATCACAATGTTATGAAAGAAGAAACAAGGATATTAAACTTACTTTGCTACCACTCACTAAAATTTTTCAATTTAGCTGTTTTGATTTGAAAAAAACCTTGTGGATAAACGATTAATATAGAATAGGTTGCTTCTGTTGAACTCAATTAAGTACCTTTAGCAAAACCCACTCCTTAGAATAGGGTTTGAACTCTTCATCGGCAACTCGATTTTTCTTGCGTTTTTCATGGCTATCGACCCTGCAACTACTCCACAGAAAAATGTTGCTTCAAATGTACATGGGTTTTTTAGGCGACTCAATTCTTTCATTAGTAATAATGAATCTTGCTTCTCTCTGCTATGTAGGATTGGAAACCAAATAACAGGGAAAGCTAAAGCTTAAAGCTGATTTCTATCCCATCATCGCCAACTTGCACATATCGGCTTTTATACTTACCAGAGCCCCTCACATAATCCAGATAATCCTTCATTTGATCAGCAAATATTCCTGCATTATCGGCAAAAACAACTCCTCCACTGCGCAGTTTTTCCGCCAATAACTTAAGGTGTTGGAGATACTTTGTTTTTTCGGCATCAATGAAAGCAAAATCAAAAGAGCCATTCAAAGTTGGAATGACTTCTAAGGCATTACCAGTGATTATTTTAACTTTAGCTGGTATGTCAGCCTTAACGATGTTTTCTCCAGCAATTTCCGCTTCTTCACGATGAATTTCTATCGTAATTATTTCACTGCCTTTATCCATTTCCTTCCCCATCAAGATAGCTGAGTAGCCGATTAAAGTCCCAACTTCCAAAACATGCCGTGGTTTAGCCTTCCTTATTTCCTCCGTCAAAAATTTGCCTTTGTGAGGTCCAATAATTGGCAGGAACTCTTTTTTCGATGCCGCTTCAATCTCTCTCAAAACTTTGTCAGCGCTTGACGAAATGGGTTTTTGTGTTATCACAAAGGTACCTTGATTTTATCAAAAAACCGTTGCTGTAACTTGGCAATTTTAGGTGCAATCACAACTTGGCAATATGGCTCTTTTGGATGTTTCTTATAATAGTCTTTATGGTAAGTTTCAGCATTATAAAACACTCTTAACTGTTCAACACTGGTAACGATTGGTTTGTCAAAAATTGCTTCTTTGGTGAGTTCCTCAATCAAAGCTTCAGCGATCGCTTTTTGCTCTTGATTATGGTAGAAAATCGCTGATCGATACTGGGTTCCAATGTCTGCTCCTTGTCGATTCAATGAAGTCGGATCATGTATAGTGAAGTAAATCTCCAAAATTTCTTTGTAACTGATTAGTTTCGGGTCAAAAAATATCTGCGCTGCTTCAGCATGCCCTGTCTCACCGGTTGAAACCTGTTCGTAAGTGGGATTAGGTATAGTGCCCCCTGTATAACCAGGCTCAATTCGTTCAACGCCTTTAATTATGCTAAAAGCGGCTTCAGTGCACCAGAAGCAGCCAGCGGCAAGCGTTGCAATCTCCAAGTTTTTGTTACTAATAGGTTGTTGGCTCATTTTTTATACTACCTAAGAATTGGGGTTATATTTGTTTTAATGTTGAGTAGCTTTGAACTTAACGGTTTGTGACTGTATTAGTACAGCAACTTTTAGGCGTGGACATTTTACGAAAATGCTTGTACTGCGTTAGGCATGTTTTCATGTATATCTTGGGTTATATCCCAGTATTCGACAATTTTGCCTCCCTTAAAACGGAAAAGATGGACTTGCCTTAACCCTACTTCGCTCAATTTAGAACTTGCAAGTGTTGTGTGAACTGCAACTATGTTGTCGTCAGCAAGAACCTGCTTAATTGCAAGTTTGAAGTCAGCCTTTGACCCTTTAATAATTCCTTCTGAGCCTTGTTTTTGTACTGTAATCATTGCATTAATTAGTTCCTTCATGCCGCCAACGATATATGGATTGTGTGTTTTACAGTCAGGAGCAAAGAAACGTAACCCTTCTTCCGGTTTTTTAGCGCTAATTAGACTTAGAAATTCAACTGCTATTTTTTTATGGGTTTTATTTGCATCGTTATCGGGTATCATAAAAAGCGTTATGCTCTCCATTTTTTCACCTAAAAAATTTAACAAATATGCATATTAAAATCTGTTGGTAAGTGATTTCTTTATCCAATCAAATTGCTAATCTCTTTATTGAATATTGAAGTCTAAAGTTAGTAGGACCTGTTTTGAATCATCTGAGTAACGGCAGAACTGCTAAAAGAGAAGGAAGTATCTATTAACGGAATCCATTTTACTTTCCATCTAGTTAGCCATTAGCAAGGATTAATTCGTGAATGCTAAATATGACAAAAGAAAAACTCGATAACTCATTAAACAAAATCAAGGTTACGCCATTGGCTGCAGAAAGCTTTGGTGTTCGCTCTATGTGCACTTTAGTGGAAACACCTGATGTTTCGGTGCTTCTGGATGCTGGAATATCGCTCTGTCCGTACCGTTTCAATTTGCCGCCGCATCCCATTGAGTTTCAAACCATCAGTAAGCTGCGCAAAAAAATAGCTGAAGCTGCGGACAAGACATCTATTGTAACGATTAGCCATTACCATTTTGATCATCACACCCCCTCCTATGAGGATTGGGTGGTAAACTGGACAGAAGCGAACGAAACTGCCAGGCAAATCTATCAGGGCAAAACAGTTTTAATGAAAAATCCTAAAGAAAAAATAAACGATAGCCAAAGGCAACGTGCTTGGCTTTTCCTAAAAACGGGTGGCAAACATGCCAAAAACTTGGAAGCTGCAGATGGGAAAACATTCGTTTTCGGAGGAACCACTTTGCAATTTTCTGAAGCGGTCGCACACGGTTCGGATGATTCTTTTATGGGGTGGGTTATAATGACATGTGTCATATGTGATGATGAGCAGTTCATGTTTGCGCCTGATGTTCAAGGACCAATATCCAATCGCACTCTTGAATTGATTCTTAAGGCATCGCCAACGGTGATAATGTTGGGTGGACCCCCATTTTACCTCGGTGGCTTCAGAGTTGAAATGGCTCGGTTGGATCAGGGATTGAGAAACTTGAAGCGCATTGTTGAATCAGTGCCGATAGTTATTTTGGAGCATCATGCATTGCGTGACGAATTTTGGAAGCAAAAAATAAACTCAGTCTATGAGCGTGCATCAAAAGTTAGTCACAGCGTACTGACAGCTGCAGAGTACATAGGCAACGAAAACATGTTTCTTGAATCCAAACGAAAACAACTCTATCATGACTTCCTGCCATCCACTGAGTTTAGCGTGTGGAGGAAAACGTTAAACGATAAAAAAATCACCAAACCTCCACTATAAATTTAGTTTTATTAACTTAATAGTATCGTTCTGATAAACAAACCGAGGAAGAAATTGGAAAAATCACACGTCTCTTTTCAGCCAGTCATGTTAAGTTCAAAGAATTTAAAAGAAGAAAGGAAAACATATTTTCCGCCACGATAACTGCTTGTATCACGTTAGTCTTGTATTATGTTTCTGCCGCAAATTTCAAAATTGAAATGTTTTAAAAATTTTTATTGGCAAATCCGTATTTAACCGGACGCAAACTAAAAGTTTTTCGGAAGAGAGGGGGAACATGACTTATGCGTTTGCATTTCAGTTAACCGTTGATTTGCCAAACGCTTTTGGATTTTTAAGGATCCTATGCGCTTTATACACCTGACTGTAGGTCTAACCATAAATAATGATGTTACTGCACTAACACTACAACAAGTTCTAACTATTGTCTTTTAGGTCTTCGAATGGGTATCTGAGCAGCTTTTGCAGCACCTTTTTTTGACTTTGATGATCTAGGCTTTAACATAACAACGGCTTTCTTTAGATCCAACGGAGTAATTATCCTGAAGAACGTTTTGAAATCTGGATCCAACTGCTCAATCACCATCGTTGACATATATCGTACTCCACGCAATCTTTCCACCATCGCTTCCATGTCAAACTCACCACATGCTAGTGTTTCTTTAGTAACCTCCAAAGCCACCTTTGTATTGTAAACAGCATGCAAAGCTTCAACCTCGCAATCAGGCGACCTAGCAATAACCGCTGACTTCCCCACAGCACAGTCAAGAAGCAATGTCAAAACATCAGGGGAAACAAACGGAGAATCAAATGGCAAAACTAACGAATATTTCCCCTCAGCCGCCTTAAAACCAGCTAACGCCGCGCTTAAAAGTCCTCTGGATTCATCAGCATCACAAACAAACCGGACGTTAGGGCAAACCATTTTAGCGTATAGTTCTGACTGCTCCTCTGAATTTGTAACAATGATTACTTCTTCAACAATCCCTTTAACCGCACTTAGTACATGTTCTATTAAGGATTTGTTATCCAATTTCAATAAGCCTTTGTCTTCCTCGAACTTGTTTGAGGAATTATTAGCTAAAATAATGGCTGATCTTTCCATCGTTTTGCAACTCCAACTTTGCCAGATTCTACGTTTAAAGTATTCTTTAATGTTTTGCATTTCTACAAAACTTGAATTTGACTGTCTAATTTGTTTAAAGTTTTAGAAGATTATTTGGGCTTAATTTTGAAAAAAGTTTAATAACTCTTCATAGAAGAAGTAGTTCTTCTATAGGACTGTAGGTGGGGAATAATTTGAAAAAGGCATTAATTGCAATAATTCTTTTCACTTTAATTTTAGCTTCATGTACGGTGTTGTCAACGCCACGTGTTAAAGCAGATACTTCAGAAGTAAAGGTCCTTAGTTACAGTTGGTACACTGCCCCCGCAAACACTGTTCAAGCAGTTTACGTTAATGATTTGATTGTTGTCGGTGAGGTAGAAATTGTGGGTTCACACCCTTTAGATAAAGTGTTTGTTTCAGGAGGGGCTTACAATGCTACTGGTGGACTGTTAGGTTCGGCTGAAGGTCAAGTATTTGGGAATTATTTGGTTCCAGGGCAGAAAGCTCCTTTTTACATGGATTTCACGCCGGAATACAGTACAACCCCAACCGTGGGCGACGAAACTTGGACCCCCTTCGTTACAAATGTTACTGTTAATGTCTCTTTTGTAGAGGATTCAAATGAAACTAATTATCCCACTTTGTCGTTTGCATCAGGGTCTCTCTCGGGTGCCTTGGATAACACAACTGGAGCATTCACTTTGATAGGCACCGTTCAAAACACTGGTACCATAAATGCTGGAAGTGTTTTTGTTGTTTCAACATTTTACAACACTTCAGGCACAGTTATAGGCATGAATTTCACTGATTTCATATCAAATTCGCTTGCGCCTGGCAATGTCGCAAGGTTTGTTGCAACACCTACAGACAATACAAACGGATTATCAAACGCAATAAGCAATTATTCCGCATTTATCCAGTCCTTCCCGGAAACGACTCAAGCAACACCTACACCAGCACCTTACCAACAGCCAACTTCAACGCCAACCCCTTCAACCCAACCCACTGTGACTCCAGCGCCAATTTCGGCAAATGTGATTTACATCGTCGTAGGAGCAGTAGCAATAATTTTAGTTATTCTTGCCGTTTTGTTGCTGCTTAAGCGTCGCAAGAATTCCGAACTTGACCTTCCTCCCCCTCCACCTCCGCCGCCTCCACCATAAATCCTTCTTTCATGTTTGAATTTTAATGTTATAGTTTTCTTCTAAATGACTCTTTTTAAGAAATGCTCTCCTTTAAATAATGTTAATTTCCCAAGTTATCAATACCAAATCTTTGTGTTTTCTTAATTAGGGTTAGATTTGGGTAATATTTTGAAAAATCGTTTAATAACTCTTCAAGGATATTCAACGAAAGGCAATCAAGAAGAGGATTAGAGTTAGGAAACAAGTCCATAAGCCCTATAACTGCCCAAATAAAAACCCCTTCAATTCTCTTTTTGATTGCCTTTTTCAAAATAATCAATGAGAGGAGAATATATGGGAATAATCAACAGAGCAATAAGAAATATTTCACGTCGTAAAATTCGAGCTTTACTCGTAATCATAGCATTAGGATTTTCAATGGCGATCATGGTTTCAATTCCTGCAGGTGTTTTGGCTAATCAGCAAACAGCCAGCACGGCAGCGGCAAACCTAGGCAACGTTATTAACCAAACCAGTGCAACAATTAACCAAACGGCAACTCAAATAGACTGCAGTCTTGCGCCGAGTTTTTCAGGTTTCGGATTTGATCGTGGCACCAGTACATCTGGCGGTAGTGGTTTTACGCCGGGTCAATTTAGTGGAGGTGCATCGGGCGGAAGCGGCTTTACGCCTGGTCAGTTTGGCGGTGGCACCATAGGTGGTCAGTTTGGTGGTGGCGCATTTAGTGGAGGCCAATCAAATCCTATGAATGAGAGTCTATATACTGACATCAACAGTACGATCTCTGGAGTAGCAGCTGTCGAGCCTATTCTGCAAGCCTCTGAAGGAACAAATGTAACAACCACTGTGTCATTTAACGGATATTCTCGAGACATCACTCGCCTCGATGTTAGTTACACTATTGAAGGCATACCATTGACTTCTGATCTTATAGATAATTATCCCGTTTTGCCAACGAACATAACATCAGGAAGCAACTTACAGGCAGGCGCTAGCGGGGAAGTATTACTTAGCGAAAACAACTCAGCATACTTCAATGCAAAAGTAGGTGATTCAGTTACGATTTTGAACCAACCTTTTACTGTTGTAGGTATCTACAGTCCATCAGCAGTTTCTCAAACACAAACATTATTCATGAACCTATCCGACGCCCAAACTATAACTAACAATACTGGCTACATAACTAGTCTCGCAGTCTTTGCACAAAACAGTGGTGATGTTTCCCAAGTAGCCACAACTCTAAGCACAATGCATCCGGAACTTACAGTCACCACAGATCAAACCCGTCTAAATCAGCTTCAAACTCTCCAAACCACATATAATACTGAACTGGCAACTGCCCAATCAACTAATAGTCAAACCTATTCAACGGCAGTAGAAGAAATTATCGTAGTTGTCGCAGCAACGAGCTTGATAGTTTTGTTTGTCATGCTTTATACTGTTAAAGAAAGAACCAAAGAAATTGGCACGCTCAAAGCCATAGGTTTTAGCAATTCCACAGTTATGGGGCAATTTATGCTTGAAGGCATCTTGTTAAGTATAATTGCCGGTGTAGTTGGTATTGCAATAGGGAGCGTGGCAGCACCTACCCTTTCAGCACTTTTACTTCCGAGCGTTGGCATAGGAAGCAGAACGGCTGGGGTCCTTTCAGGCACAACAAGAGTAAGTGGATTATCAGTAGCTACATTGAATCCTGAGCTTATTCTGATATTGTTCGGTGCAGCTGTTCTTCTTGGAACATTAGGAAGTCTATATCCTGCTTGGAGAGCAGCAAAAATAAGACCCGCAGAGGCAATGAAATATGAGTAAACCAGTTTTACAGATTGAAAAATTAAGCAAATCGTACCGTCTTGGCAAAAGCGCTGTTCCGGCTTTGTCAAATTTAAATCTCATAATAAATGCCGGCGAGTTCGTCGCTATCATGGGTCCATCAGGCTCAGGTAAAACCACTCTGCTAAACGTAATTGGCTGCATTGACAAGCCAACAAGCGGTAAAGTTCTACTGGACGGGATTGACGTTACTAACTTACCAGAAAATCAGCTCTATAAAATTAGACGAGACAAGATGGGCTTCGTATTCCAAACCTTCAACCTATTACCCTATCTAAACGCTAGAGAAAACATCGAATTGCCCATGGAGGGGCGAATCAAATCTAAAAGTGAACGAAAGAAAAAAGCAAATGAACTACTGGAAATGGTTGGTCTTTCAGGAAGAGAAAATCACAGACCGCAACGCCTCAGCGCTGGAGAGCAGCAAAGAGTGGCAATAGCTCGCGCTTTAGCAAATAATCCCGCCTTTATTCTTGCTGATGAACCTACAGGAAACTTGGATAGCCAAAATAAGCAAGGAATCATCAAGTTGCTTGCAAACCTCAACCTCACTCAAGGCACAACTATAATCATGGTTACGCACGATAGTCAAGCCGCACGAAATACAGAGCGCATGCTGCTTCTTAAAGATGGAAAAATAGCTAAAGAAATGCCCGGTCTCCATTTAAGCAAAAAGAGCCAGACCTGTCCCCATTGCGGAAGCAAAATTCAAATAAATGACGACAAATGTCCCAACTGCAAAAAAGCTATTTATGCAACCGATGAACTTTTCTGATAATTGAGGATATTTTTATGGAAACTCCACCAACGCCACCTTTCCCTTCTCTTCCGCCTCCACAAAAAACTAGGCGATTTTCAGCAACTATCTTAATTGTTCTTGTTTTCGTTGGTTTAATTGCAGGAAGTTTAATCGGTTTCGCAGTGACTTACGCAAACTTAAATGGAAAAATTAATACTTTACAAAATCAATTGCAAAGCTACACTCAGAATCTAACTAACGTATCAAACTCGACTGCGACCTTTTTGGTAGGCTCTAATGTTTCACTTTCTGAACTATATCAGGGTTTAAAATCTTCCGTGGTTATTATTCAAGATCTTGTGCCAGCTTACAGTTTCTTTGGGCAGATTGCGGGTTATTCTCTACAGCAAGGTTCAGGCTTCATAACAACCGTAAATGGCCAACAAGTAATTGTCACCAATAATCATGTGATACAGGGTGCCACTAATGAAACAGTTACTTTTGCTGATGGCGCTGCATATCCAGCAAAGGTGTTAGGTTCAGACCCTCTTGCCGATCTTGCGGTTTTATCCATAACTCCTATGCCTAGTGGTGTAGCTTCTTTGAAACTTGTTAGCTCTGATACTTTGCAGGTAGGCGATCCCGTAGTTGCCGTTGGTTCACCATATGGCTTATCTGGAACATTAACAACTGGAGTTATCAGCTCGTTAGGGCGAACAATAACTGAACAATCAAGTTCAAGCAATGCTGGCCAAACAATCCCTGATATTATTCAAACAAGCACAGCCATCAACCCTGGAAACTCCGGAGGCCCTCTTCTTGATTATTCAGGCGAAGTTGTCGGCATCACGACAGCCGATATTAGCAACTCTCAAGGCTTAGGTTTTGCAATTCCTTCTGACACAATAACGCGAGAACTCAACGCGTTAGTTACATCGGGCTCGTACACTCAGCATCCAACAATTAATGCGCAGGGAACAGATATGAATTATCAGATTGCTCAAGCCATGCGAACCAGTGTCACTTATGGCTGGCTAGTCGAAAGTGTATCGGCACAGAATGGGCTTAAAGGCGGTTCAACACAAGCAACAATCCTAGGCTCAAACATTATGATCGGTGGCGATATTGTGATTGCAATAAACGGAGTTAGAATAACCAATACCGATGACTTGCTATCGTATCTGGAGCAACATACGTTACCTGGGCAAACTGCTAGTTTCACGGTTGTAAGAAGTGGGCAAACGCAAACCGTTTCAGTGGCCATTGGGACAGTATCATAATATTGATCGTGCAGAGGTAAAAAAAAGTTAAGTTTCAAAACATTAAAGAGTTACTATAGACGATAGTAGTGCGGTTGTCAAGATATGACAGAAGACAAAAAGAAACCAGATGTCTCGCAATACAACATAGAGGGCAAAGCACTGGAAGCCTTTCTAGGCCCATTAGAATCAAACATCATGGAAGCAATATGGGCTTCAAAGAAAACACCCATTACAGTACGGGAAATCTATGAAGCCCTCAAAAAAACAAAAGACATAGCCTACACAACCGTCATGTCTACCATGGACAGGCTTTTTGAGAAGCATCTCCTGGATCGCAAAATAGAGAAGGGCAGAGGCGGACTTTACTACGTTTATTGGCCAGTCCTTGAAAAGCACAATTTCCAGAAATCAGCAGTTCGAGAAGTTCTTTCCAGTCTTATTGATAATTTTGGCGAAGTAGTTGCAAACTGCCTCGTAGATGAAACCTGCTTAAACGAGGAGGAACGTAAAGCCATAAAACTACAGTTAAACGAGAGCATGGCAAAAAAGAAAAAAGCCAGTAATTCTGGGAAAGTGCCTGAATGAATTTTGACGCAATCCTCAACCAGATTTTTCAGCCTTATTTCTACTATTCAGTACTATCTCTGGTTATCTCTTTTGTTTGCATCAAAACCCTTTTGCGGTTTACCAATTTTTTGGGGCAGAGAACACGAAGCCTAATATACCTTATCCCATTAGCTGTTTCATTCATAATTATGCTTATTTTTGTCCCTTCAACAACCCTTCAAACCGAAGGTTCCCTTTTGAGGAGCCCAATAGAACCAACCTCCAACGGAGCGATTAGCGGGTTCTCTATTACTTCCCCTTTGCCGCCCATACCCCCATCAAGTTTTTTTGTGTCAGCTGCGACCGTTCCGGCAGTCTCTTTCATTTCAGTGACAGGGATATTGTGTTTAATCGGGTTATTCACAGGTGGCTTTTTTGCTTTGTCTATGCTTGCGGCAGATGATCGTGTAGCAAGAAAGATCCTGCGTGTAATTTCTCTTTCTCCAGATGAACATCAATGGCTTCAAGCCAAAGTAGGGGAATTATCAAATAAATTATCTATCGTAACTCCAAAAATTGGGTTTGTAGAGGATCTACGGCCAAATGCTTTCACTATTGGATATGGTGAAAATTCAACTATTGTTTTTTCAATTGGGTTACTAAACTTATTGGACCACGAGGAAATAGCGGCTGTAGCAGCCCACGAATTAGGGCATGTCAAACACTACGATTTCTTCTACAAAACATTGACCTCTGCTCTAACCGTTGTTTCGTTTTTCAACCCACTTGTCTACATAGTTTCCTCATCAGGCCAAAGGGAAAGGGAAATGTACGCAGATGAATGCGCTATCGAACTTTCCAAAAAACCTGCAGCCTTGGGTAATGCATTAGCTAAAATCTGCAAATCAATTGAGAGTTTACCCAGAGAAAGCATGTTAGTCAGTTTCTCTACCAATCTCTTGGTTACTTCCTCGGTGCTGCATAGACTTGGAATTCTCTCAACCCACCCACGATTGGATACAAGATTAAGAAATATTTCTAAACAAAAACCAAGTGTCCATTTAAATCATCGAAATGTCTTTTTGATATTTGCGTTAACTTTGATTCTTGTTTGTTCAGCAATAACAGTAGGCTTCGCCATGGTTAACCTACAAATCAGCTACACGGCTTCACGGCAGGTCAAGGTGCCTTCTGCCGATTTCAAAACGACGAGTTACATTATTGCTAGTTCAGATGGTTTTGGGTTTTCAGGTGCAGTGTCAAAGAATCTACCTTGTCCAATGACATTAATGAATGCGCCGATTCATCAAGCCTTCATAGATATGAATAGCAAACTGGTGTTTGTGGTTGTTAATAATGGGACGGCAGTTAGTTCTCCGGTAAGCCCTTCGGATAGTTTTTTTGTGGTGCATCCTCAAAGCGTAAGTTTTGGTACTTGGAGCGTCAATGATTGAATCCTGTTATTTTATCTATGGGAAACCACTGTCGCCTCCTTTCTGTCTAAAGGTCGCTCTATCTAAAAGCGGGTTGATTTCCAACGTATGAGGTCAGTAAGTTGTGAGAGTAAACAAGCGAGGGATGAAGCCCAAATTGGGTTTCCCAATTGTTTGTCGCTATTTTTATAAGGTGAGTGCTTGAAGTAGTTGGCATGCAAGCTGAATTTGGAGTAATCGGTGGAACAGGTCTTTATGATCCTAAACTGTTGAAGAACGTTCAAGAAGTTGCGATGGAAACCCCGTATGGTAAGCCCTCCGACACCATAACCGTTGGTGAGCTGGGAGGTAAATGCGTAGCTTTCTTACCGAGACACGGAAAAAAGCATACTATCAGACCAACTGACATTAATGTTAGGGCAAATATTTTTGCGCTAAAGCGACTTGGAGTGAAACGTATTCTTGCGCCCTCAACTGTTGGCTCGCTTAGGGAAGATTATCATCCAGGCGAAATCGTTTTTGTTGATCAATTCATTGACCGAACTACTCGGCGAGAACAATCTTTTTACACAGAAAATAAGGTATGCCACATTTCAGTGGCTGAGCCAATGTGCCCTGAACTTAGAAAAACCATCTTATCCGTGGGAAAAGACATGAGTATTAAAATGCATGAAACTGGAACCTATGTTTGCATCGAAGGACCACGCTTTTCCAGCAAAGCTGAATCCAAAATGTATCGTCAATGGGGTGCAGATGTGGTGGGTATGACGCTTGTTCCAGAATGCGTTTTAGCAAGAGAAGCAGAAATCTGTTACGCTTC
>Ga0182021_10007670_pt1 | contig 12798 bp, 2 predicted proteins | sample 612E3MmetaG_FD_120493 | JGI IMG/M metagenome (GOLD analysis project Ga0182021, IMG submission 120493) | Permafrost microbial communities from Stordalen Mire, Sweden - 612E3M metaG (Illumina Assembly) | ecosystem: Environmental > Terrestrial > Soil > Wetlands > Permafrost | place: Sweden... | reverse complement strand
CGAGTAGGCAATCAGATCGCCGTCGCCGTAACCATAGCCGGTGTTGCCGATGAAGGTGGCTTTCTGCCGCGTGAAGGCCTGCGCCCAATCGGTCGCTAACTGCGCATCACTAAAAGCCGCATCAGGCACATTCAACCCGGAATGACAGCCGACGCTAAAGGCCAAGGTGTTGTTGTAGTTGGTGGTCGCCGCGACTTGTTGAGCGTAGATATCCGTCTCGTCGTTTGGATAAAGCAAGTTGTGCGCAAAGTGCGAGTTGAGCGCCAGCAGGCCCGGCGCGGTGGCCCGTGTAAAGAGGGCGTTATTAAAACTCTGCGCCGTCCACACGTTGTCGATCAGGGCAATGATGTTGCCCGGCAGCAAGCCGTAGGTCGTCAACGTTTGCTTGATCGCGGTGGCCTCGTCGAGCAAGAAGTCGTAGCCGGTGACCATAGCGTCGTTGGGGCTGATGGTCGATCGGGTGAGAAAGGCTTGCAGCTGTCCATCGATCTCACTCGGGTTTTCCACCAGGCGCCCGATAGCGATTTGCGGCAAGTAGAACTCGCGGCCTTGATGCGGCAGCGGCAGCAAGCCGGCATAGTAGTCATCGCTGAGGTAGTAACGCAGCGTGCGTGCTCCCCGGAGGTTAGCCGCCGCGTCGGCGCTTTCGTAGGTGCGCTCGTTCGCACGCAAAGTTGTGTCAGGCAAACGCCGCTGCGGGATCACGCGATCATCACCAACGACGACGAGATATTGCCAGTTGGGATAGGCGGCGCTCAGGCTGTACAACAACGACTTGATGTTGGAGGCAACGTAGTTCGCCGCCATGGGATTCGCGAGATCGGCGTCCCAGATTTGGTAAGCGTCCACCAGTTCGGGATAAGCGTCGAGATTGACGACGACGCCATTGACTTGCGGTTGTGCGGCCACCGTATTGAGACGCGCTGTGATCTGATCGATCTGCGCCGTTTCGCCCGGGTAGAACTGAGTCAGGCGCGCTGGATTGTAGAGGATCAACGTGCGCACTGTTGGGTCAGTGCCGGGCACGGTGAAGGTCGTCGGGATCGTCGCCGTGATCGGCGTATAGAGATCGGTGGGCGGTTGAATCTCCGCGGCCAGCGTGTACGGCAAGCCGTTGGTCTGCGTGAACTGCGCGCTCACGGCCAGGTAATACGGACCAGCCAGTTCGTTCACGGGATAGGTGATTTGTTCGGTCACGGTCAAGGGATTGATGGAGGCTGCCACCAACGTGCCGAGACTTTCAGGCGCGCCGATGGTGCCGAGGCGCGCGATCGTTCCCAGCCGGGCGATGGTGCCGAGCCGGGCGATACTGTCCAGGTCACCCAGGTCCACCAGATCGCCGATGGTGCCGAGGCGCGCGATCGTGCCGAGCCGAGCGATGGTGCCCAAGCGCGCGATCGTGCCCAGCCGGGCTAGATCGGCGATGTGGCCCACGTCGCGCAGTTGGCCGGTCTCTTCGCTAACTTCCGGGGCGAACAAAAACAAGTCATAGTCCTGCGTGAGTCCAGAGAGCGTGACGCTGATCGTAGAGCCAGGTTGCGGGACGAGCAACTTATACCAATTAATGGGAGCCGTTGCGCTTTCGGTCGTCCCCGTGACCGTTGTTCCGCCGCTGATTGGCTCCGCGTTCTCGCGACTTGTTGGAGTGAGAGACACCGTCTTAAACGATTCGCTGCCAAGCACAGCGGGCACGAATCCATTCACATCGCTGCGGAAAATGAGCGGCGACCGAGTATGGGCAATAGAAACTAAGGGCAATGTGTCGTGCACACGCTGGCCGACTTGCTGATACAGAGCCGTCAGTGTATTGAGATTAGATTCCGCGCGTGCCGCAGCCAACTGAGCGCACAGGGTATCGTCGCGCGGTCCTAGCGCTTGATATCCATCGCAGAGAAGCGGAGAGTAGAAGTTATCCGGGCTTCCATTGTCGGTACCCCAGCCCAGCATAAACAAGTCGGCCTCCCCATTGGCTACCCTGGTTAAATAGGTAGACCAGTCGTAGGTGATCACTTGCGTCGCTGTGATGCCCACCGCCTCTAGATCAGCCTGGATGGCCGCCCCAATGCTTGACGCTTGTGGAAAATAAGATCGGTTGACCGGCATAATCCACAGCGTTGTGGTAAGTCCGCCAGGGTAACCGGCTTGTGCCAGCAATGAACGGGCCAAACCAGGATCATACGTATAGTCGGTCAAAGCGGAATCGCGTCCCCATACCATGGGCGGAAGCAATTGACTCGCCACTTCCCCGCTAGCGGCTATTCCATTGTAGTATTGATCGACAATGACCTGTTTGTTGATGGCGTGCGCGATAGCCTGACGAACCAGCAAATTATTCAAGGGACCATGGCCCTGATTGATACCTAGGTACCCAACGTTGCCAGATGGTCGCCACATCACTTGTAGACTGGCATTTCCGCTCGCCAGCGGCACAGAGCTCAAGGACACTTCGTCGAAGCCTTGGATGATATTGGCTTGGATCGCCGCTAACCGATCGGCTTCGGCAGCGATCACTTGAAAGGTGAGTGCCTCCAGAGCTGGGCGGCTGCCCCAATAAATTGGATTGCGCTCCAGCCAGATATGCTCACCCGGCTGCCATTCTACGAATTTGAACGGCCCGCTGCCAACCGGCGTGGTGACTAAGGTGCCGGCCTGAATCGCGGTGGGGCTGGAATCGCAAAGGCCGGCATCGCCAACGTATTGAGCAGCGGACTATCCGGTGTCTTGAGCACGATCTGGACCTGGTAGGCACTAATCGTGCTGATGCTGCTAATGACGCAATTGGCATCGCCTTTGAAGCCGCCGAACATGTATCCAAAAAAGTCAAAACTTCCGTTGTGGTAGGGGTGAGCAGAATCCCACCAGCGCTCCAAGTTGTACACCACGGCCGCAGCGTCCAAGTTAGTCCCATCGTGAAACTTGACACCGGGCCGCAGGGTCAACGTCCAGGTCAACCCGTCCGGGGAAGCCATCCAGCTTTCAGCCAGGCCAGGTACGGGTCGAGTGCCACCCGGTTCAACGTTGATGAGAGTTTCGTAGATTTGATTTGTGATCAGGAATGAATGACTATCAGTTGCGAGGGCTGGATCCAGGCCTGTAGCATCGGCTCCCATGGCAAAGGCAAAGGTGCTTTGAGTGCGCTGTGCCGTGAAGTTCTCTGAAGTGGCATTGGGCGGCGCACTGATCGTGCGCGCCACCGGCGAGAAGGTGTAACCATTCAACGTGGGCGTGAGCGTGGTGGTGCCGGTGAGAACGCCGATGATTTTGTACGTCTCGCTCAGGTCAGTGACTGCGCTCAGGCCGCCCGCGCCAGTGATGGAAACGTAGGGCACAGATTGACCGTCCGCCTTCGTCACTTGCCCAGAGATCGTGTAGCCTGGCCCCGCTTCATACGCGCCGATGTCACACACGGGCGTACCGTCGCCGTCCCCATCGATCGGGCGGGGCACACCACGTTGATCAGTAGCGGGACAGTACACCGGATTGCCGGCATCGATCGCCCGACTACCAGGCAAGAGCGCCTGGGTTAATGTAGAGCCGCCGTTATCGGCCAGTGGGCCGAGATGCGGGTCGCTGGTGCTGGCGACAAAATTACATCCATTGTCTGGAACAATGTTGTGATCGCCGGAGGCGAGGCTGCCGCCCATTACCCCGCAATCGCCGCCGACATTATTGGCGACGATCGAGTTATGAATTGTCAGGGTAGATGTGCCGATCTGGAAGAGACCACCGCCAGAGTTTCCGGTAATCGTGCTATTGTTTACCGTCAGCGAACCGTTCCCGTCCGCGATGCCACCGCCACCTCCATTGGTCACCGTATTGCTGAATAGGGCGCTGTTGACCAACGTTACGCTAGCCATGCCGGTGCTGCTGTTACTGTTAATGGCGCCACCCCAGTCGCCGGCAAAGTTGTTGGTGAAGGTGCTGGCGCCGATGGAGATCGTTGCAGTGGTATTGGTGTTGGCCGAATTTCGAATGGCGCCGCCCATGCCGCCGCATTGGGTGTCATACGTAGAGTAAGCACGGTTATTCGCGAAAGTCACGCCGACTATCGTAACCGTGGCGCTGCTCCCCGCGCTATGGGCCTCATTAGCGATGCCGCCGCCCAGTCCGCAGACAGTCGGATTACCAGAAGCCGCATTCCCATAAAATCGGCCGCCGTTAACAGTAAGCGTACCTCCGTTATTGTAGATACCGCCGCCTTGACTGGGAGCGGTATTCGTGTAAAAACTGCTGCCGGTAACAATGAGTTTAGTTCCCTCATTGTTTACTCCACCACCATTCCCATTAGTTGCGCTATTGCTGGAAAAGGTGCTGCCCGTGATAAAGATAGTGCTGGTAATATCACCGTAACTATTGATGCCACCGCCTGTGCCAGCCGTATTCGTATAAAAACTGCTCGCGGTGACAGTCAAGACAGCTGTACCACCACCACTGGCGATATTTTGAATGCCTCCGCCACTCTCAGCAGTGTTACCGCTGAACGTGCTACTGATAATGGTAAAACTTGCCACATCTCCCGGTATCCATGCTTCACTGGCTATCGCTCCCCCGCTATCCACAGCTCTGTTGTTGACAAAGCGGCTGTTAGTAATTGTGAGCGTTCCTGAGTTATTGTGGATTCCTCCACCTCTATCCCCATTTTCCGTCTGATTGCCGATGAAGGTAGTGTTATCAATAGTGACTACTCCTCCATTATGGATTCCACCTCCACCCCACATCGTGGCAATGTTGTTAAAAAGAGTGCTGTTCGTAATGCCTAAAGTTCCACCGAAGTTCTCGACTCCGCCTGCCATCCCCGCAGTATTCGTGTACAGTTCGGTATTAATGATAGTCAAGCTGCCCGAACTGTAATTATTTACAGCACCACCAGCACACGCACCACTGCATGTTCCAAGCGCCTGGTTATTGGCGATGCGGCAAGAATTGAGAGTGAGATTACCGCTATTGGATATTCCGCCTCCATTATCTTCAACGACGTATCCATGCCGAATGGTGACATTATCTATCTCGGTTGTCACTCCACTGCCAACCTCCAGCACCCGATAAGTTGCCACGTTCGGCGCGGCATTGGCCTGAATGATCGTGTTGTTCCGATCCGCACCCACCATGTAAACCGTATTGGCGTTGATTTGGAGTTCTGAGCCATTCAAGGTGTAGGTGTAGCCGCCCGTAGGAAGATTGACGACGTAGATATTGCCGGCAGGCGCACCCACCGAGGTGATCTCACAGCCATTGACAGTACCGGAAATCGTCCCGGCATTGACAATGCCCAGCGCGTCACGCAGGGTGCAGGAGCTAGCACCAGAAGCCGCATCGTCGGCCGCGCCGATGTATTGGCTGCTGGTGACTGCGATGCGATAGTAGTTATTCACGGGCGCATCCGCCCGCATAGCCTGTGGCGCAGACGCCAGGACGTGCTGACTGACGCTCGCGGCGAGCACTACGATCACAGCGATCAACAGCCAACGCACGTGACGATGTCGGCCCTCGTGACGATGTCGGCCCTCGTGGCGATGTCGGCCCTCGTGGCGATGTCGGCCCTCGAAAACGTTTCGACGGGCTAACAGAGAGTGCGGTAATGACGAAGGCATGATCAAGTCCTTTCTAACAGAATGTAGAGCGATGCGTGCAGACCACACACAAGTCTCCAATAGTTACTACTCAGCCGTCGCGCTATGCGCCGTGCAGTGTCATTCCCGCGAAGGCGGGACCTTCGGCAGCCGACGGCACTGGATTCCCGCCTTCGCGGGAATGACGGCTGAGTAGTAACCTCCAATATCATTTGCTCGTCCCATGTTGGTTTACGGCCTCGACTCCAATGTCGTCAACCAAACTGGAGATCGTTCTAATGGTGTAGGACAATCGGGTTCAGGTTACTTCACCTGCTTCAATATCGCACGCGCCAAGACGGCCTCTGGCCCAATCTCCAACTGTTCGAAGACGGGCAAGCAGCGCTCAACCTCACTGCGCGCCACAACGTGTTGCCTTTGTGCCAGATAAACCCTGGCGAGCGTCAAGCGTGTGCGTGCGGCTTGATAGGTTTCGCCCAGCTCATCCAGAACCGCCACACTGTCTTGCAAAAACTTCAACGCGGCAGTGAGCTCGTTTTGGGCCAAGGCAATCTCGCCCAGCACGCGCTGCGCCAACGCGGCTTCGCCTTGCAGACCCAATTCTTGCGCCAGATCAAACGACTGCTGGGCATACGCCAGCGCCGCAGTTTCATCACCCTGCGCCAGGGCGATTTCGGCTTCGTGGCGTTGCAACTCCGGCAGAATATCGCGGGCCTGCGCCTCCGTAAAGAATGAACGGCTGAGATGCAAGTGTTGCTGCGCGATCTCCGGCTTACCCTGTCGGCTGTACACCGCGCCGAGATTGTTGTGCAGCACCCCCAGGGTATAAGCCGAACCACCAATCTGCTCCATGCCGCGCAGTGCGGCTTGATAGTAGGTGAGCGCTTCGTCGAGACAGCCTTGATGCCGGGCGATCTCGCCCAGGTTGTTGTCGGCAAACGCGCGTTGATACACATCGCCCAGCCGATCGAAACGGTCGCGCACTTCGTGATAGGTGCGACTGGCTTGCGCCCACTGGCCGGCATTGAAATAGGCGTTCGCCAGCAGGTTGAGCGCCGTGGCCTGCCCTTCCAGATCGCCGGCTCGATCGCATAACTGCACGGCCTGCTGCGCCTGCTCGATCGCGCTGCGATTGTCGCCGCGCTGCGTATTGATCTGCGCCAACAACCGATAGGCCCGCGCCAACCCGATCGGTTCCTGCTGCGTTTCAGCGCTGCGCTGGGCGATACAGGCTTGCTCCTCCGCCTGATCGAACTGGCCCTGTCGCGCCTGGATTAATCCGGCCAGCAGATGCAGTTGAATGGCCTCGCTCGTTTCCACGCCCCCCAACAACGCCAGCGCCTGCTCGATCAATTCGGCCGCCGTCGAAAAATCACCGCGCAGTTGGCACCAGTGCGCCAGCCACCGAATGGCGCGCACTTCGCCATCGCGATCGCCGCCGATCTGCGCCTCCGCACGGGCGGCTAATAGATGTGGCCCGGCCTCCTCATAGCGGCCGAGGGTGGTCAATATTTCGCCGAGCGCCGCATGGGCTGTTTGTCGGTGTGCCATAGTGACATCCATCGGGAGATGATTCGCGCAGGTTAAGACCTTTTCAAAATGATCGATCGCTTCATGGTGGGCGAAGAGCCGCTGCGCCTGCCGGCCGGCCAGCGCTTGATAGCGCAGCGCGCGCAGCCAGTCTTCGCCCAAAAAGGCATGCTGGGCGATGAGCGACGCGTCGCCGTTGTGCGCTTCCAGATACACGGCAATCTGGCCGTGATATGAACGTCGGGTACGCAGCGGCAGACTGTCGTAATACACCTCATGCATCATCGTATGCTGAAACTGGTAGACCAACCCCGGCGCACGCTGTGTTTCGTTGATGATCTCGTGTTGCTGCAACTGGACCAGGTGGGCGTTCAGCTGACCCTTGTCCACCGGCTCCAAATGGGCCAGCACCTCCCACGAGAACGAACGGCCTACCACCGTGGCAATTTGTGCGAGGCGGCGCGCCGGTTCTTCCAGGCGATCGAGACGCGCCATCATCACCCCTTGCAAGGTATCCGGGACTTTGATGGCGCGGATATCCTGCCCTGCTGCGGACCAGCGGCCATCGTCGCGGATCAAGATCCGATCATCGATCAGCGTGCGCAGGACTTCTTCCAGATACAACGGGTTGCCTTCGGTGCGTTCCAGGATCAAACGCCGGGTCTCGATCGGTAATTGATTCACGTTCACCAGCGCGGCCAGCAACTGATCGTTGTCCTCCGTGGACAGGCGCGTGAGCGTGATGAGCGTGGCACAATGGGCGTAGTCGCGCAGAACCTTCTCGTGAATTTGCCAGGCAGGCTTGGTGCGTTCGGGGCGATAGATGAGCAGGAGCAACAGTGAGACGTGATCGACCAAGCGCAGCAAGTGTTCCAGCAAACCGATCGAAGCCTGATCGATCCAGTGGAGATCATCCAGCACCAGCACCAGCGGCGCCAGGCGGGCGCGCGCTTCAATTAAAGTTTGAAGGGCGACAAAGGTGCGCCGTTGTAAAGCTTCGGCATCGAGATAGCGCAGTCGCTCCTGTACGGCCTCCGGCAGGGGCAGATTGAGGAAGTCGGCCACATACGGCCACGTGGTTTCTGCTTCATCCGCCGTCAACCAGCGCGCCAGTGCGGTGCGCACCTGGCCGACAGCGCCACGTGGATCGACGCTTCCTTGATCAGTGGGCGTCAATTCCAACACCTGCCAGATGACCTCGCGGAACACGCCAAATCCGACCGATTCGGTATAGGAGAGGCAATGCCCTTCCACCCACGTGGCGCTGTCGGCCCATGTGGCGCTGTCGGCCCTCGTGGCGCTGTCGGCCCTCTGGAACGTAGCGTGTTCGAATTGTTGATGCAGGTCCGCCTTCAGCCGCGATTTGCCCAACCCGGCTTCGCCGGTCAAACACACAATCTGTCCGCGTCCACTCGGCAGTTGGCTCAACGCGGCGAGCAGCTGTTTCCATTCGGTTCGCCGATCGATCCGCAGCGCGTGAATCCCCGTCAACCCGCGCACTGAACCGGGCACGGCCCGCACACCCTCGACATGGAAGGTGGGGACGGGCGCCAATTTGCCTTTGAGCATGACTTCACCGCGAGCCGTAAGATCAAACAAGGCTTGCACCTTACGCCGTACGCTCTGGCTTGCCAAGACTTCACCCGGTGCGGCGGCCGACATCAAACGTGCGGCCAGATTCACTTCGTCGCCCATAATGGTGTATTCGCGTCGCTGTGCATCGCCGACACTGCCGGCAAAGACATAGCCATAGTTCAAGCCAATCTGCTGGGTCAGACCTTCGCTCTCAAATTGGGCGACCAGCGTCGTCTGCATCTCCAAGGCTGCGCGCGTGGCGCGCTCGGCATCATCTTCATGCGCCAACGGCGCGCCGAAGAACGCCAGCAACTTATCACCGCGATCGTAGAGATCGATCTTGTTGATGACGCCGCCGTAACGATAGATCGCATCCCCCATGGCCACGAAATAGCGATTAAGCCCCGCGATGATTTCTGCTTCGCGGCCCGGCCCTAATCGATCGGCCAACGCACCCAGGCCGTGAACGTTGGCGAAGAGCACGGCCACGCCGCGATGTTCACCTTCCAAACTGCTCGTCTGCGGATCAGCCGCGATGCGCGCCGGCAAACCGGCCGGCAGATAGGGTGTCAGTCCATCCAGCAGTTTGACGGCGCGCCGGACAGCGGCGACCGTGGGTTCAAGATCGACCGGTTGCTGTGCCGGAGCAGCAGAATCATGCCTAGGAGTCTGATCAATTTCATCAACCACAAAATATTCGGCGTCATGACGTTGCACAGGTGTAAGCTGACAGGGCGCCTGTAACGCTTCCCGGGTGGCCCGATCGATCAACACTTCCCCGCGTTGAGCCGCTGCTTCCGTGGTTGCGGCAGCGTTCACGTCGGATCCCAAGAGGGCCGCTTCCATGTCACGGCGCGTGCCCAACTGCGCCGCAAAGAAACTGCCGCGGTGGATGCCTACTTTCATCTGTAGCGGGAAGCGCCCACGCGACGTCTGCAGCTCGGCAAACTCAGCCATAGCCGCTTGCATGGTCGCCGCCGCCTGGACGGCGCGCGTGGCACTAGCGGGTTCCACAAACAGCCCCAGCAACGCATCGCCGCCAAATTTGACGAGCTGACCATCGCGCTCGCGCAAGATCGCCAACATCGTGCTGAAGTAGCGATTCACGATCGCCGTGATCTCTTCTGCTCCTTCACGTCCGCTGCGACTCAGGTTTTCCGACATCGCCGTGAAGCCGCTGATGTCGGCAAACAATAGACTGCCCGGCAGAAAATGGCCTTCGCTGCGGCCGGGGGCCGGATCGCGCGCAATGGACTCGGCGACATAGCGCGGCAGATAAGCCCTGGTCGTTTGCAGCAACTGCGCCAGATGGCGTGTGCTTTGCTCGATCAGGCCTGGAGCGGGCGAGGCCGGATCAAAGTACAACGCTTCGATCAGCGTTGCCGGCAAATAAGCGCGCAGGTGATCGAGATCGGCGGGCGAGAATTGCTCGGCACGATTGAGCAGCGGCGTACCGCACTTGCCGCAAAAAGCGAAACCCGTTGGATTATCAAATTGGCAATTTGAACAAAGCATGATGGCGGAACCGAGAAAGGTATATGCACTCCAGTATATGCGGCGGCCCAAATGAGCGTCAACTAACAAATGTCATACAAATAGCTATGAGCTGAGGAATTCGCTGCTGCATAGCCTTCATTTCAGCCAGCGCTTCGGCAACATCGCTCACGGCGTGAGCGCGCTCACGGTGTGAGCGGCGCATTTCTCACCCGATCGATGTCCCAGCCGATTGTGGTTCTCATCGTTTGCGAACCAACCTTGAACGTCACACTGCGTCCCGCCGCCCCACAGCCAAGCTTGCCGCCCGGCGCATCCGGTTGGATGTTGAGGGTGTAGACGATCTGTCCATTGTCCATCTGAGTCTGACCCTGTCCGCACTGTACGCCATTGATCCACGCGGTCACAGTGCCTGACACCGCCGCGGTACCATAGACCGTCATCGGCGGGCTGGGCAGATTCTCCACATTCGACGGCCTAGCCGCACCGTTCCCCGTCACTTGCAACGTGATCGCTTGCGTGACGCTGATCCAGTACGTCTTCCCGAAATCAAGCGTCGCGAGATCGTTGACCCACATCGGAACATTCACCGCATACACCTTCCACGGATCGGCTGTCTCGGTCAGCACCGTGCCGTACACGATGCCGTAACTGTCGTTGATCGACGCCAGGGCTTCCGCCACCAGTTTCGAGCCTTGCGCGGGATAGATGATGGGATTCCAGCCCGGCCCATATAACGGAATCTCGATACTGGACAACAGCGCATACAAGCCCGCCCCTTGCGTCGGCGCAACGGCGACGTTGTAGTCTGTGTTCAACGTGGTGGGCAACTTCTGCCACCGCGCGCCGTTCCAGAAGTACACGCTCAAGAACGCCTCTTCACCCGGCGGAACATCGCGCCCGGCATAGTAGAAACTGATCGACGTGCCGAGCAGACTCGGTGCGCCCGCCGACGCCAGCAAGCGATAACCCTGCCCCACCAACGTCGTGCCCGCCGGTTGGAAGGGCAGCCCATTCACCGCCTGCAGCGCAAAGAACTCGCCCGGATTGAACACCAATCCATCGCCGAAGATCTGCACTTGCCCGTCGGCCGATTGAGTGGGTGCGCCTGTTCCATGTCGATATGCTCCGGTGCCGTGCCGATAGGCTCCCGTCCCGTGACGATATGCTCCAGTGCCATGCCGATACGCGCCCGTGCCATGCCGATAAGCCGGATTCCCGCCCAGCGCATAATCGACGACGCTCTCACGCCGTGGCTCTGGCTCATCGACCCAGATTTGCACATAGCCTTGTGGCGCCGGTTCATCCAACGCGAAGGCGCCGACATATCTTTCGGGAAACGCTGCTGCGCTGGTCGTCCCAGTTTCTGCCTGCAGCACAACACTGGATGGGGTCGAGCCGCGAAGGAGCAGCGGCAGATACACACGATGCGGTATTTGCCGCGTGAGCGTGATCGTTGACGAAGCCGGTCCATCGATCGGATACAAGCGCGCTTTCAGCAACCGTGCTGGTGACACGCCCGCTACACTCACTTCGAGATTAAGTGTGCGTGAGTTGACGGGCGAGATGAGGATGTCGGGAGTCCAATCGGGCTTTGATACCAGCGCCAGTTCTTCATCGCCGGCCGTGATCGTCTCACAGCCGAGGCGTTGTTCACTCACATCGTACACGCATAGGCGATCGCCCACGCGCGCGCCGCGCGCATTGACTTGATCCAGCGTGGGGCTGCCCAGATCGATCAGTCGCCCATCTTGCTGATAGAGAATTGTCCGTGCACTGCTGCCCGGTTGAGTCTTGGCTCCGCCCTCCGTCAGGTTGAAGATTGGCGCAGGCAAGACGGTTGTCTCTGTGAGCGGTTCGATGAAATCAACCTGCGTCACCGCCAATGGCAGACCCGTCGGTCCGTCGTTGGTGTGCGTGCCGTTCAACCATGGATAGAACGTGGTGATGGTCGCCCAGTCCCAGCGTCCCACTTGTTGCGCCGCCAGCGTGCTCGCGCAATCATCGCTCCACCGCTCTGCGAAGTGAAATTCGCTATAATCCGCGCGATACGGATCGCTCATCGCCGTCTTGGTGCAGGTGTCGATCGGGATCAACTGGCGATTCGCATTCAAGCCGAGATAGTCGTCATCGAGGAACAAGGCATAGTGGCCGATCTCGTGCGCCAGCGCCTTCGGCCAGTCTTCACCTAAGTTACCGTTCGCCTCGCCGTAGCGATTCCACACCACCCCCATGCTGATCTGACCCGGCTCGTAGGTGATGACGCCCGTGGCCGTGATCGGATCGACCAGTGAATCGCCGACGATGCCGCCTTGTGTGGCGTTGGGCCGCAGGCGATTGGTGGCGTAAATCTGCACGTCGGCCTCATCCCAGTGATCGCGGTCGAAGTACACGTTGACTTTGCCCAGCGCGACTTGTCCGTTGGTCCAGTCGTACAAGGCGTCCGAGGCGGTATGAAGATCATGCTCGAGTTGCGCGAGGAACTGCTGATCCTGCCGCGCGTCCCATTCCAGCGAGACGTCGAGGTTGAACAGGATCAGCGGGTTCGAGGCGGTGACGGTGAGGACTTGCACACCGGGTGAAATGACGGGCGTCATGCTCAAGCCGGTGCTATTGGGCGCGGCACTGG
>Ga0182021_10007668_pt1 | contig 12798 bp, 11 predicted proteins | sample 612E3MmetaG_FD_120493 | JGI IMG/M metagenome (GOLD analysis project Ga0182021, IMG submission 120493) | Permafrost microbial communities from Stordalen Mire, Sweden - 612E3M metaG (Illumina Assembly) | ecosystem: Environmental > Terrestrial > Soil > Wetlands > Permafrost | place: Sweden... | reverse complement strand
GGGTCCAGGTGGGGATGTGCCACCAGGCCAGGTCGCGGGTGGCGCCGGTGGGTCGGGTGTTCATGTGGTGGGCGATCCAGGCCAGCCACCGGACGGCGTGGGCACGTTCGGTGAGGTCGGGGTAGGCGCCGACCAGGGCCTGGTCCCACAACCGGCCGTGCAGCGCCTCGCGGGTGGTGATCCGCGGGGACAGCAGCCAGGACGGGTCCGGGCCGGCCGCACGGGCCAGGGACAGGGCCAGCGGAGTGGTCAGCACCTGGGCGAGCACCCCGCCGGAGTCGGCCTGCAACCGGTCGGCGACCTGCTGCCACAACTGCCGGCTCGAACCCGTCCGGCCTTCGAGCAGGTACTGCGCGGCAGCCGGAGGACCGACCGGTCGCAGGTCGACGACCGCGGCGTAGGGCAGGCCGTCACCGTCCTGCAGGGAGGCCCGGTACTCGTCGGGCCGGCTGGTCACCACCACACGTAGCCCGACGGCCTCGGCCGCGAGCCGTTGCAGGGCCTTGGGGCGCAACCGGTCGGGCATCTCGTCCAGGCCGTCCAGGAACAGCGCGACCCGCCCGGTACCGATGAGTTGGGCGACGGCATCCGGGCCGAAGTCGACGGCACGCAGGTAGGGGTGGTCGCGGGCCATCGTGGCTGTCACCCACTCCCGGACACCGGTGGTGTCCGGGTTCCAGCCGCCGAGGGTCAGCCACACCGGGACCGGCACCCGTGCCCGCTCCCCGTCCGGGACCTGCCCGCGGTGGCGGAGGGCTTCGAGCAGCAGCAGGATCATCGCTGCGGTCTTGCCGGCGCCGGGGCCGCCGACCAGGACCAGCCGGCCGTGCCGCAGTTTCGTGTAGACCCGGTCGTGCAGCCGGGTCACCAGCCCGGAGCTGAGGACCTCCCCCGGCGACGTGCCCGGCAGCGGGTGCGGGTCCGTGCCCAGGGGCGGGGAGTAGTTGACCTCCTGCCGGTCCGCAGCGACCGTCTCGTCGGCCCATTCCCAGCGCACCCGCACCGGGGCCGGGGTCTGGATCCCCCGCCGGGCCACCTGCCGTGACCAGTCCTGCAGCATCCGGTCGGCGAGCAGGTCCGCGGCCGCGTCCACCTGCTCCCGGGTCGACACCGCCGCCGGCCGCGCGCGGATCCGTGCCCGGCCCCACACCACGGCCGGCGGGACGAACGCCAGCGCGGCCAGCAGCGTCGCCCACACGGTCGCCCGGTGGTCCTGCTCGTCCGGCGGGCGGCCGGACAGGACGAACACGGCCACCGCGCCCGCGCCGAGCACCACGGCCAGCACCCAGGCCCCGACCAGTGCGCGGCGTGCCAGATCCCTCACGACCAGCGATCATCCCAGGTTGCGGCCGCGCTCCGGGACGGTTCAGAACGGGTAGGTGACGACCTCGGCCATGGCCTCCTGCGCCCGGGCGGTCGGTCTGCCGTAGACCAGCAGGGTGCGCAGGTCGTCGTGGCCGAGCCAGGTCGCCACCGTCGCCGGGTCGACCCCGGCGCGCAGGTTGTCGTCGGCGAACGTGTGCCGCAGCGTATGCGCCGACATGTCGACGCCGGCGGCCGCGCCCGTCCCGTCCATCACCCGGTCGATGGACGACTTGGCGAGCTGCCTGCCGTACGACGACAACCACAGGTGCGGCAGGTCCGTGCCGGTCCGGTCCCGGCGCGCGGCGATCCGGCGGGACAGGATCGGCCGCAGGCCCGTCTTGATCGGGACGTCGCGGGGCCGGCACCCCTTCCCGACGCGGATCCGCAGCCACCCGGAGCGGGCGTGGATCTCGGTGTCGTCGACGTGCAGGGCGTGCAGCTCGGCCAGCCGCGGACCGCACATCAGCGTGGTGGCGACGATGGCCAGGTCCCGCAGGCCTCGCCGTTCGGCGGCGCGCAGCACCCGCCTGGTCTCCTCCGGCTCGAGGGTCCTCGGGCCGCCCGGCGGGATGCGGACCTGGCGGACGTCGGCCGGGCCGAGACCGGTCCAGACGTAGAAGGACTGCACCGCGGTGAGCGCCAGCTGGACCGACTTCGGGGCGCTGCCGCCCTCGAGCAGGGCCTCCTTGTAGTCGCGGACGGCGTAGTCGCGCTCGTGCGGATCGGTGAGCGCCTCGGGCCGGTCCTGGCCGGCCGGCCACCGCCCGAACGAGGCCACCTGCCGGGTGTAGGCGCGCTTGGTGTTCGCGGCCAGGCCGCCGCGGGCGATCCAGGCGACGTACTCGGAGGTCTTCTCGACGGCCGTGTTGGCGGTCTCGTCGGCGTCGTCCGGGTGTCCGGACCGGCCGCCGGGGGCGGTCCGGGCGGTCGTCCGCGAACTATCTCCAGCCATGCCGGCACGTTAGCGACCGGCACCGACACCCTCTATCTCCAGCTTCGGGGGGCCCGCGCGGCGGATAGTGGGGACTATCACCAGCTTCCCGGAGCCGGTCCCGGGGCTGCGCCTGCCGCGTGGCGGGCCGCCCCGGGCCGCGGCCGCGCACAGTGTTGAGTGCCGCTGGTCCTTCAGCGGGTAGCGACATGGTTTTTCAGTAGGGACGACGCCGTTCTTCAGTGGTGGGGCCGTGGTCTCGACAGGCTGGGCGTGCCGACACCTGATCGACATCCGAGCATGAGCACTGCTGAAGAACGGTGTCGTCTGCACTGAAGTCCTGCCGTCGTTCAACAGGGGCGATGCGGGTCGGGTACGTGCGGGTCAGCAGCGTCGACCAGAACACCGCCCGCCAGCTGGACGGGGTCGAGGTCGGGCGCACCTTCACCGACCGGGCGTCCGGGAAGGACACCGCCCGCCCCGAACTGGAGGAGATGGTCCGCTACGTCCGGGACGGCGACGTCGTCCTGGTGCACTCGATGGACCGGCTGGCGCGCAACCTGGAGGACCTGCGCCGGATCGTGCGGACCCTGACCGACCGCGGCGTGCGGGTGGAGTTCGTGATGGAGCACCTGGTCTTCAGCGGCGAGGACTCCCCGATGGCCACCCTGATGCTGTCGGTGATGGGGGCGTTCGCCGAGTTCGAGCGGGCGCTGATCCTGGAACGCCAGCGGGAGGGCATCGCCGCGGCCAGGGCCCGCGGCGTCTACACCGGCCGCAAGCCGTCCCTGGACGACGCCCGGGCCGACGAGCTGCGCCGCCGGGCGGCGGCGGGGGAGTCCAAGGCCGCCCTAGGCCGCGGGTACGGCATCAGCCGGGAGACCGTGTACGCCTACCTGCGCGCCGGACAGACCGCCGACTGACCAACAGGCCGATCACCTCACCCCACGGGTCCGTCTCCAGGTAAAGATCAACGATTTGGCGGCCTGGGACAGCTACCCAAGCGTCGGCTCCGCCGTGGGTTCAGCCCAACTGAAGATCGTTCACGGCGAACCCACGGGCCTTGGGCGTCGGGACCTCGGACGGGGCCGTCTCGACGTGTTCCGGACGGCTCCCACGTTCGGCGGAGTGCGCGCGTGCCGCCCGTCCGGTGGCGATCTCGCGGCACAGTATCGCGGGCATGGTGTGGACGGATCCTGAGACCGGGAGGCAGTACGAGCTCGGACCGGACGGGCAGCCACGGTGGGTCGACGTCCCTCCGCCGCCAGCCGTCCCGCCGCCCGGCTCGCGCGCGCCGCGGTCGACAGCCCGAACGGTGATCGGTGTGCTCATGGTGCTCATGGGCGTGCGTGGGTTCCTCGTCGCCGGTGACGAGGGATGGGCTGTGATCATTGCGTTCGCATGGACGGCGATCGGGGTGTTTCTGATCGTTTCGAGGCCGCGGATGCCGGCCTCGTGGGGGCAGCGCGGTGGGTAACCGCACGTGTTCGATCAGGGCGTCATGCTGCGCGGCGAGGTTCTGATTGCGAGTCGAGACCCGCCCGTAACCGATCTTCACGTCCGGGCTGTAACGCGAACTCCCGACAGCGTTACGCAGCCGCGGACACGGGTTGCGTTACAGATCCGACCTGGGGTGATGCTGAGCCATCTGTCGACGACGTTCTGCGGCGGGAAGACGTGCCTTGTCCACGTCAGGCGGCTGTGGTGCCACGCAGTCGGTCTTGGATGACCTGGGGGATGGTCCGGCCGGTCTCGCGGGCGTCGTGGGCCAGCTCGTCGAGGGTCTCGGGATCGACTTCGACGGTCAGCGACGACGTCGACGTCCCCGGCGGGGGAAGGGAGCCCAGATCGTAGTTGGCGAGGTGCGAGTCATCCAGGAACCGCAGGCTGGACATGTCCAGCTCGGACCATGCCGCGCTGTGGTCGTCAGGCACGTCCGGCCTCCCATTCCTCCAGTTCGGCGACTTCGCCCGGGGTGAGAGCTCGAGCGCCGACGATTTCCCAGTCTCGCCCATCCAGAGGCCGCACCGCCACCACCAACGGTCGGCCTACCCCGGTTCGTCCCCAAATCGTCAGCGGAGCAAGGCCGGTCGACGCGACAGCCGGACGCGGCCAGCGACCTTTTCCGTTCAGGATCTGCATGACCTCGTGCGGCTCGATTCCTGCGCCGGACAGGTAGTCCATGACGAAGAACGGCGGCCATATCCACCCCATGCGGACAGCGTAAAGCCGCCATTCCCCAACCACGCCGGGCGCCTCGCACGGATCCGGACGAGCCGGCGCCGCGGCGGCCCGCCGACCGACGTCGGGGCGAGAGGGCAGGCAGGCCAAGCCCCCGACCAAATCCAGAACGGTCAGCCCGCATCGATCGGGAGCGGGACAACCTTCCGTGAAGGCAATCTGCATCGATCCGGACGATCTTGAGTCGAGGCGACCCGGGCGTCCATGCCAACAAGCTACCGGTTGCCTTCACGGAAGGGACCTTCCCTGAAGGCAAACGGCACACCACCAAGCCCACTCGGGACCCGATCCTCGCGCCTTTCAAGATCGTCGGCCCGCGGACCGGGCCCTGTCCGCGGGCCGCCGTCCACGAGTCACCTGGTGGTGTGCGCGCCGCCGTTGACGTGCAGCGTTTGGCCGGTGATCTGACGGGCGCCGTCCGAGGCCAGGAAGAACGCGGTCTCTGCGATGTCGCGGGGGTACCCGGGCCTTCCTGTGTGGGTCGCCTGGATGAGGGTGCCGCGTCGCTGCTCGCTGAGCAGGCCGTGGAAGAAGTCCGTGTCGGCGACATAGCCGGGCGCGATGCTTGGTTTCAAGCGGTGACGTCCACGTCTCGGATTGACCTGGAGTGTTCCGGTCCAGCTCGCGTGGGCCTGTGGACGCGACCGCTTGAAACCAAGGTTCGTCTGCAAACACCTGGGCGTCCACGGGACCTACAGCTTCGTCCTGCCCGACCTGGGCCCCGGAGCAATCCGTGAGCTACGCGACCCGGACGCCACCGACGAGGACGACGAGCAGGAGTGACCCCCGCCGGTCACGACGACGTGGCCGCGGCGGCGGCTCGTTCGTCGTGATCGCGAAGCATCCGCAGCACGGTCGCGGGCGAGGGGTGCCGGCCCTTCTTCTTGCCCTTGGTGACGACCAGCTGTGTGGCCAGGTCGCGCAGGCTGAGGTTCTCGTCCTGCTCGCGCAGGTGCAGGGCCATGCCGAGCATGGCCTCGTCGGTCACGCTCGCGCCACCGATGGTCTTGCCCCGTGCCCGGGCGGACTCGTGGCCTTCCAGGGTGCGGTCGCGGATGTACTCGCGTTCCATCCCGGACAGCGCCGCGAGCACGGTGAACACGATCCCGGACGGGTCGTGCGCCCCCTGCAGCTCACCGGTGAGGAACTCCAGGCCGATGCCGGCAGCCTTGAGCTGCTCGGCCAGGGCGGCCAGGTCCAGGCCGCGCCCGAGCCGCTTGTGCTCGTGCACCACGAGCGTGACCGCCACCCCCGACGCCCGCATCTCCCGCGCCAGGGCCACGGCCCGCTCGAGCTCGGGACGCCGCACGGCCCGGGTGGAGATCTTCTCGGAGAAGATCCGGGTGACCCCGGCTTCCTTCAACGAGTCGAGCTGGGTGTCCAGGGACTGGCGGACGGTGGAGGCGCGGGCGTACCCGATCCGCGCGTGCCCGGTCGGCTCGACCCCTGCCGCGACCGGGCGGGGCAGCTCGACCCAGACCGAGCCCGGCCGACGCACCGCCGGCGTCGGCACGTTCAGCGCCTTGGCCAGCGACGACACCGGCCGGAACCGGGCGGTGTGGTACTGGACGGCCACCTTCCCCTTCCCCGTCCGGCACGGCGACCCGGCCGGCACCGCGCAGGACGACATCGGGCAGTCTGCGGCCTCCACCCGCAGGAAATCGTCGTCACTCACCCCCAGATCGTTTCATGTGTGCGTTTCGTATGTCGAGCCATCTGAACCGACCTATGAAACGAGGTCCGCCCTGGACCGTGCACGTCGGACTCCGTGTTTCATAGGCGACCATTTGTGCGAGAGGCAGTCCCGCGCCCTCCTTACCTGCCTGCCGCCTCTGACCTTCACCGGTTTGTGCACGGCGGTGACCTGGCGGTGACCGTGTTCAGGCCTCCGTCCGGGTCAGGTGCCGGACGTCGGTCGTCGGTCGGCGAGGTACTCGGCGTAGACCTTGTCCATGCGGGCCTTCTGGTATTCCGGCAGCGACCGCTGGTTCCAGCGGACGGGCTGCGGGCGCTTCAGCGGACGGCCGCTGTTAGCGGCGCGCTCCTCGACGGCGCGCACGTCGCCCTCCTCGAGGTACGCCGTTTGAGCGTGGCCGGCGCCGTAGGGCAGGTGCAGGTCGAGCGCGATGGGCGGCAGCGTGGTGGGCAGCGCCAGGCGGTCGTCCAGCGTGTCGGCCGCGGGCTTCAGGCCGACCAGGGTCTGCTCGCACGTGCACTTCGGGTTCACCTGGGCCGCGAAGTACGCCGAGCCGTCGGGCCCTTCGAGCGTCGTCCGGGCGAGGTGCTCGTAGGTGTAGATCAGCCCGAGGGCGGGCAGGTGGTCCCACAAATCGGTGGAGTGCTCGTACAGGTGGCCGCGCAGCGGCCCCCGGGCATTCCACAGCGGACGTGCGTCGGCGAACCTGGTGCCGTCGGGGTAGACGTGGCCCGAGCTGTCGCGCGGGTTGGAGGCATCGTTGTCGAGGGTCCAGACCAGCGAGATGAGGAAGTTCTGGCCGGACGACGACGTCGCGGGGTCGGGACTGTGCAGGGTGATGGGGTCGCCGGGTGGCAGGTTCGCGTCCTTGGCGGCCTGGGGGTCGATGGTGGCCCAGGTCTGGTCGCGGTAGCGGTGCACGTATCGGGCCAGGTCGAACACGATCGTCCCGGTCTGGGCGCGGATCACGTACTCGGCCCGGCACAGGGCCTCGAGCCAGGCACGCTTGCCCAGGACCACCATGTCCTCGGAGAGGAAGGACCGGGACCGGCGGATCGGCCGGCCCTGCTTGCGCCGGGCATCGACGAAGACGGCCCGGATGTAGGGGCTCGGACAGACGACGAAGTCGAGCTCCGCGATCTGGGCCGAGGTCTGGGCGAGCAGCTCCATGCCGGAAAGGTCCTTCACGGTCAGCTCGTCGGCCAGGCCCTGCCATTGCGACCGCAGGCGGTTGTCGTCGGTGCGGAAGAGCTGGGGCCAGACAGCGCCCCGCAGGTGCGTGGCCACGGTGCCCGCGATCTTTTGACCGATGTAGTGGAGGGCGGCGGGGGCGACGATGACGGACGCGGCGAGCACCAGCGCCTGACGCCGGCCTATGGGCGGCGAGGGCGGGGGCGGGGGCGACGGCGGCCCCGCGATTCGACGGACGGCGTAGGCGATGTACCTGGCCGCAGCCTTCGCGACATCCCGGCCCGTGCGGGTCGAGAACGGGATAGCGACCACGCTCACGACCGCCGAGACCACCCCTGCGCGGTTGACCTGCTCCGCCAGGGTCGCGCCAGCCAGGATATGGACTACCAGGCCCGCGCAGCCGACGCACAGCGCGAGCCACCCAGCCAGCCGCACCCGGCCTGCCCACCGCGAGGCCCGACTGCCCGGCGAACCGACCTGCGGCACGGACGGCGACGCGTTCATCGGGACTCGACTCCCTTTAGCACTGTTCGTTAGTGATCGCACTCTCACGGTAGCCGGATGCTGATCCCCGGATGGGTGAGATGCGCAGTCTCCCCCACGTGACGATCACCGTGCCAGGTACCCGCGAAGATTCAGTGCCGACTTATCGAGGAAAGTCACACCCGTGTGAAGCGGTGACCTGCGGCGCGATCATCTCATGATCGCTCCCGCAGGGGTCTATCGCCAACGTTCGTTCGCGGACGGATCACTCTCCGGCGGGCCGCGCTGTACTCTTGATCGAAGATCATGATGTGAGCGTCTATGCGAGATCAGGGGTGTTGCTTCGTGGGCGTGCTGCTGCCACTGGCGGTTGGGGTCGGCGTGTTGGTCGCCGTGCTCACCGGTCGTTTCAAGGACCGTGCGACCGGTGAACCGATCCACGGTGCGAAGCGGACAAGGCTGTTGGTCGCTGGCTCCTTGCTGATCGCGGTCGGGCTGCTACGCCTGGCCGGTATCGGCTCTTGACCTCAGAGGGCTTGCTCCACGAGTTCGACGTCGTCGAGGTCGGTGTCGGGGTCGATGGCGTCCGGGTCTCGCAGCTGCCGCAGCCGGCCGTGGGGTCCGGAGGCGGCGAAGCTGTAGCGGCCCAGGAAGTTGACGTGCTTGTGCCGTAGCGGGGACAGCCTGGCGACGTCCTCGTCGGCGATCTCGTGCCCGGCCGTGCCCGGCCGTGCCCGGCCGTGCCCGGCCGTGCGCAGCTGCTCGACCGCGGCGTCCAGATACCGGGTCGGCCAGAGCTTATCTGGGTAAATGATCTTGAAGTGACGCGTTCATGCAGGTAGAGCGTTTGCGTACGCGTCCGTGAAAGAAGCGTTGCCGCCACCGGTCGGCATCAGGAGGGGTGGGGGCCGACCTGCATGCCAGCCTGCGGCAGGGCCCCCATGATGGGCCTTTTGGATGGGCATCGCGTCGCAGTCCTGCGCCAGCTGGTCCAGTCTCCCGAGAGGGGGGGCCGGGGTGTGGCATCGCCGTCAACGGCCGCCTCTGTACTCGGAGCCCGCTGAGGCTAGGGGCTGGGCCTGTCCCGTATCGCATCTCGTTCCTGGGTGACACGGGTGATCAGGTCTTCGAACCACACCTTGCGTTCGGCGTTCGTCGAAATGGTGATGCGTTCACAGCGCAGCAGCGTGAAGCCCAGTTCCTCCGGGGTCATGGTTCCGACTCGATCATGAAGCAGGGTGACAGCCCTGCCCACCAGATCCCCCGACGGCTCGCCCAACGACCACCGAATGGTGTTCAGCACTCCGAGGGCTTCGTCCAGCTCCGCACGGAGGTGGAGGCTCTCCTCGTGCCGCTGGGCTCCAGCCCTCTGCTCGACGGCGTCCGCAACGATGGGTGCGAGAGGTTGAGCGGAGGGTCTGGAGGGATCAACCGCACCGGTGGGGAGGAGATGTTCGTAGCCGTCGAGGTAGAGCGTGTAGTCGGCCAGGTGCCGAACGAGTTGGCGCGCAGCCGTCGCAGCCCGGTCTCCGGCCGGGTCTGCGATCACGTAGCCAGTGAACGTAGGCGCCGGCGTCGTGCCGGGCAGCCTCGTGGCGTCTTCGATGTCCACCAGCGCTGTGGGAGCGGTCAGCCAGATCGCCGCGCACGTGTCCGGGTCGTCGTGGGTGGCCAGCCCGAGGTCGTCGGTGAGGAACCGAGCTAGCGTCTCGGGGACCTGCAGTACGTCGGTGAACCGGCCCGGCCAGGAGGAGAAGGAAACAGGCGGCGCGATGGCGCCGTCGGGCGTCCGAGGCTCGACATAGAGGATGAAGCAGGCGCGCCGGTGATCGTGCCTGGCCCCGCTCGCGTCAGATCCGTGCATCATCAGCCGTGCCCATGCGATGGGCGGCGTGTCGTCGTGGTCAGAGCGGGTCAAGACCGCGCCCAGAGAGACACGTCCGTTGCTCTCCCCTGTCCGCCAGGAGACGGGGCTACTGACGCTGGTGAGTGAGTCGACCAGCCCTGCGACGGCGGACTGTTCCAGGAAGCGCAGGAAGCTCGCGCGCAGCTGGGAGGTGCTCGGGAGGTCAGCGGGAAGCTCATCACAGGGCAGGGCGATCCCGATGCGCACGGCAGGTGTGGCCGTCGAGGGTGTGGTGGCCGTCCTCGCGGCCGTCTCACGAGCGGAGTACCCCGGATGATCCATCCGGTGCATCCCCAGCTGAGACACCGCAGCGGCGGCCATCCCATCCGTCGTCGCCCGCCACCTGTCCGTGACTGCCGGGCCTGCGATAGATGGTGCAGGACCGCCCGTCGAGGTGTCCGACCGTAGGTCGTGTCCGGACCGGGCCTGCTGCCCCTGCTGCCACAGCTGCATCCACCGCTGCTGGCTGCCCTCGGGGTCGATGACGCCGATCGCCAGCATCAGCTCATCCTGGTCCCGAGGGAGCTGATGACCGTGCCTCCACGCGCTCAGGCGCCTCTGCCATCGGCCCTGCGCCTGCTGCAGCGCGGCCTCCCGGCCAGCGGAGGGCCACCGTCGCCTCCGACCGATCTGCTCTCCAGCGATCTGAGTGGCCACCCGCGTCTGTGTGGTCCCGCGTCGTTTCAAGGCGTCCAGGGCATCCGCGACCTGCTCGGCGAAGTCGTGACGCACCTGGCTGTGTGCCGCCGGCCGCATTGATCATCACCCTTGCCGCTCCGGTCGCGCAGGAATCCCGGAGAAGTCCGGTGGATGGCGTTGACCAGCATAGATGCCCTCGGTGGCAGTCATCCTACGCCCGCAGCGCTGTGGCCCGTGGTCTGGTCGATCCCATCAGTCACCGCCGCCGGAGGCCTCAATGATCGACTCGAGCACCCTCGCCGCCATCGGGCACGTTGTCGCCTCCCTGGGCTCCGGTCCGGCGACGGCCATCGTCCTCGCCCTCGTGGGGCTTCTGCTTCTGCCCGTGACGTGTGCCGCCGCCGTTCTCACCTGGCATGGCATGCGAGGCACCGACCCCGGACCGGCTGCCGTCCACCTGCTCACGCTCGTCGCGATGGTCCTGCCTGTCGGGCGGCACCGCGGCAGGCGCGGGTGAGCCGCTGTGCTGACACGTCCGGCCCGTGCCGGGCACGTGTCAGTTTCCGTACCCCTCTGCACGGATTCCCGTACTCCTGTGCACTCGTCGCGGATCGCGATAGCCCATGGTGAGTGATCACACGACTGACCAGCGGATTCATCACCATGAGGTCGCACCGCGCCTCGCCGTCGTGCACAGGAGTACGAGTCAAGAGCGATGATCGTGCACACGAGTACGGACATCTCGAATGTCCGAAGTCCTCTGCGCTCACACTCAAACCAGCAGGCGGCCGTGCACACGACTTCGGAAAACGACGCACAGACGACGGGTTACCGGGCTGGCATGCCCCAGTCGTGCATCGCGCGCGTCACGGTCCGGACATCCGCACCGACAGCCCCCGAGATCATCGCGGCGAGCTCATGCTCGGTGCCGATCGGTGTGGGAACGCCGCTGAGCCAGATCTCGGGCTCGTTGGAGTCGTCACCGCCGTTGCGCGTGAGCTGGGCGAAGTACGTATCAGCCATCTCGTCGTAGCCCCAGATCGACAGCTGGTCCCAGCCGTCCGGAGCAAAGGGGATCTGACTCATGTGCCACCTCCTCAGTCCGGTGAGGCGAGACTGGACACCGACGCCGACGACTCAGGGCATAGTGCGCATACGAGCGATCACCGGACGCGGGGTCGCAGTCGGATCGGGGGGCGTGGTGAAGTGGTCGGTGGGGTGGTCTCTGCCGGGGTATGGGATTGGGCCGGTGTTGGGGCGGGGTGGGTTCGCGACGGTGTATCGGGCACGACAGGCCAGCCTCGGCCGGGACGTCGCGATCAAGGTGTTGGATGCGTCGCTGACCTCGGTAGGGGATCAGCGGCGGTTCGACCGGGAGAGGGAGACCCTCGGGCGCCTGTCCGGCCACCCGCACATCGTGGACGTGCACGATGCGGGTCTGACCGGCGAGGGACGCCCGTTCCTGGTGATGCGCCTATACCTGGGCGGGACCCTGGCGCAGCGGCTCGCCCGGCTGGGGCGGTTGCCGGTGGTCGAGGTGTGCGAGGTCGTGACCAGGGTGGCTGCGGCGTTGGACCACGCCCACGCGACTGGAGTGATCCACCGGGATGTGAAGCCGGCGAACATCCTGTTGGACGAGCACGGGCAACCGGCTCTGACCGACTTCGGGATCGCCGGGATCCTGCACCCCGACGGTGACGACGAGGCGGGTGGGGAGTCGTTGACCCACTCGACGATGTTCATGACGTATGCCTACGCCGCCCCGGAGATCATCAACGGTCAGCGGGGATCGGTCGCCTCGGACGTGTACGCCCTGGCCGCCAGCGCGTACGAACTACTCACCGGTGGCCCCGCGTTCACGGTCAAGGCCCCCGCGGACGTGCTGGCCGTCCTGGACCGTCCACCACCACCGATCGAGGTGCTCGACGTCCCTGCTGCCGTGAGCGCGGTGGTCCTGGCCGGGATGGCCAAGACCCCCACCGCGCGACCGGCCACCGCCGGTACCTTCGCCGCCGCCCTGGCCGCCGCAGCCGCTCCACGACCCGGTGCGACGGCCGACCACACGCTCAGCCGTCAGGCCACCGAAGATCCCGTTTCCGACGCCCCCACCCGGAAAGCAGCCATCGGTCCCCCGGCCCAGACCGACGATCCACCGACCATCCCAGCACCAGCACCGCCTCCAGCCGAGCAACCCCCCACTGAGGCCCCGCCACAGGTAGCCCCTGGACAGACAGACATCCCGGCGCGGCCACCAGTACCCGTGCCCAGCCAAGACCGTCACCGCCACACCACGACCCGAACCACCAAGATCTGGATCATTATCGTGATCCTGGCTGCCCTAGCCAT
>Ga0182021_10007667_pt1 | contig 12799 bp, 10 predicted proteins | sample 612E3MmetaG_FD_120493 | JGI IMG/M metagenome (GOLD analysis project Ga0182021, IMG submission 120493) | Permafrost microbial communities from Stordalen Mire, Sweden - 612E3M metaG (Illumina Assembly) | ecosystem: Environmental > Terrestrial > Soil > Wetlands > Permafrost | place: Sweden... | reverse complement strand
CCCGCCAGTGTATGTTTCGACAAAGTTTCCCTCAATCTCAAGGGCAGTCACGCTGGTCCACTGCTTAAGTTCAATAAGAAAGATATTATCATTGCCTGAAGGGTCTTTCCCAAAGAGGAGGCAGTCGATCCTGCTCTGGTTGTAGGGAACCTGGTATTCAAGAGCTATATGGTTGTCTTTTATTTCTGCAATTTCAATAAGATCTTTTACCCGGCTCAAGGAGTTCTGGAAGGAGAGGAGCTCTGATGGCTGTACCTTATGTCCAAAACTGGAGACAAAGGCATCGTTCATAATATCAGCGATCCTATTATAGAGGACATCCTGCCTGAACTGTTCCGTAGAATTGCTGTATATGATCATGGTTACAGCTCATTGTATTTCTTTGCAGTCCCTTTGGATTTTTCAACCGGGTATTTCTCGTTGTTTTTACGGATCTTCCCGAGGACTATCTCCTTTACATCGAAACCATGTTTCCCGGCCAGCAGCAGACTGAATGCAAGCACATCGGCAAGCTCTTCCTTAAGTTTATTTTTGTCTACTTTTTCGGATTCCTCAACACTTTTCCAGAGAAAGAGCTCATTCAGCTCAGCGGCTTCTATTGAGATCGCCAGGGCAAGGTCTTTAGAATTATGAAACTGTTCCCAGTGGCGGGCATCGCGAAAATAAACAAGTTCGTTTATAAGCAATTGTATGTCATTCATATTTAATAAGTCTATAGCTCTAAAGTAATAAATTAATCCAAATCTAAGGTGAATCTGAAACCATTTCTTTATCAATGATTTGCACTGTTGGAGTCGATTAATTGTGTAATCATCTCTACTAAATAATTATATTTACCTCTAATATGGACTTTAAAAAACAAATAATTTACTTTGACAATAATGCCACTACCCCAATGGATAAAAGGGTATTGGAAGCGATGACTCCATATCTTACCTATAATTATGCCAACGCAAACAGTACACATAAATTTGGTGTTGAAGCTTATGAAGCGGTAAAGTCAGCAAGAAGCAAAGTCGCGGATCTAATTGGCGCTGAAACTAACGAAATCATTTTTACTTCCGGATCTACTGAAGCTATAAATCTTGCAATTAAAGGTGTCGCAGAAAACTACTCTTCAAAAGGAAAACATATTATAACCGTCGCCACGGAACATCCAGCTGTCATTGATACTTGTAAATATCTTGAATTCAGAGGTTACAGAGTAACATATCTGACTGTTAAGTCAGATGGTTTAATTGATTTATCAGAACTCAAGATGGCTTTAAAAGAGGAGACAATTCTTGTGTCCGTTATGTTGGCAAATAATGAAACTGGTGTTCTGCAACCCATTAAAGAAGTTGCTGCACTAACTCATTCTGCAGGTGCAATTTTTATGACTGATGCAACCCAGGCAATTGGGAAAATTCCAGTAAACATTGATGAACTCGGGATTGATCTGATGTGTATTAGCGGGCATAAATTATATGCTCCTAAGGGAATTGGTGCATTATTTATAAGGCAAAGAAATAATCGGATAAAAATTCCTGCATTATTACATGGTGGTGGACATGAAAGAGGGTTCAGAAGCGGGACACTTAATGTGCCTGGAATTGTTGGTCTTGGGGTTGCCTGTGATTTAGCCAAAAAAGAAATGATAAGTAATTCTAAGAAAGTTGCTGATTTAAGAAATTTTTTGGAAAACAAACTATTATCAATTGAGAATACCAGGATCAATGGGAACAAAGAACTAAGATTATTCAATACATTAAATATTTGCTTTAAGGGCATCGATAGTGATGCATTAATCCTGGGATTAAGCAATCCTGAAGATGAATTCCCAATGATTGCTATAAGTAATGGAAGCGCATGTACATCTTCCTCGATAGAACCCAGTCACGTTCTAACAGCTATGGGTTTAAATGAAAATGATTCTTTTAGCAGTATTAGGATTAGTCTGGGAAAACAGAATACCAGAACTGAAATTGAGATAACTATTGCAGCAATAAAAAAGCGGGTTAAAGAATTAAAGGACATGATTTAGTCCTTATCCTCTTTAATTTCTTCAGCCGAATCAGATTCTGTGTTTGTCTCTAAAATCAATTTAACTTCTGAGGTGGGTAACTCATCAAATGATTTAAGTTTTGATTGGATTTTTCTTGTACGGGCTCCAACCAATTCATCTATATCCTCACTTGCTTTGTCAATTTTATCTTTGGCTTTCTTTAAGACATCCCCAAACTTGTTAAACTCTGTTCTGACTGCGCTTAAAGTCCTTTTTATTTCACCACTCCTTTGTTCCATTGCCATTGTTTTGTAACCAAAGGAGATTGTGCTGAGAATTGCAGATAATGTAGTAGGCCCTGTTATTATTACCTGAAAATCTCTTTGAAGAGTTTCAATCAAAGAGGGTCTGCGCACAGCCTCAGCATATAACCCTTCAACTGGTAAAAACAGTAATCCAATTTCAGAAGTATCAGGTGGATTAATATATTTATCGTGAATGTCCCTAGCAGCTTTTTTAATTGCTGATTCCAATGCTTTACCCGATGCCTCAATAGATGATGTGTCGGCGGTATCATACGCAGTCAAGAGTGAATAATAATCTTCGATAGGGAACTTAGAATCGATGGGCATCAAAAGGACTTTATTCTCCTGATTAAGCTGTGGTATTTTTATTGCGAATTCAACCCGGTTGGTTGTTCCTTTTTTAGTAATGACATTAATTTCATACTGTTCCGGCGAAAGTAATTGTTCGAGAATATTTGATAATTGCAATTCGCCTAAAATTCCTCTTGTTTTGACATTGTTTAAAACTTTTTTTAAATCACCAACCCCGGTTGCAAGTTGCTGCATTTCTCCCAATCCTTTTTGCACCGATTCAAGATTCTTGCTCACAATTTCAAATGATTGAGTTAACCTAGTCTCCAGAGTTTTCTGAAGCTTCTCATCCACAGTGTTTCTCATTTCTTCCAGCTTCTTCTCATTACCGTCCTGTAAGTTTTTGATGGAGGATTCCAAAGTTTTTTTCAATCCATCCATCTTTTCTGTGTTCACAACGTTCTGTGTCTGCTGCTGCCTGTTGAAATCAGAAAAGCTATCCCTGATGTTCTCTTTGAAATTTTTTAAGGCAATATTCAATTCATTTTTAAATGCTTCAAGATTTTCTTTTAGTTCTTTGCGGCTATCCTTATTGTTTGAGTCAATACTGTACTGGAAAACAGTAAATTTTTCAGCGACTGAGTTGGTCAGGGTAGTTAGTTGGTCTGAAAATGTTTTAGTGAAAGTGTTTAAATGATTCGTTACTTCTTCTCTTAATCCTTTGGCATTGTCTGAGTTTTCTTTTCTGTTGGTTGAAAACTCACCTTTTAAATTTACTTCGGTGTCTTTTATTTTTTGAGTAAGGGAATTAATCGAATCTTTTGTTTCAGTCAATTCATTACCGAAACCATTCTTTCTCATTTTAAGAACTAGAAATATGCTTACGATTATTAGAATCGTAATAACTGAAAGAAATATGTAGATGATTTCCATTGATATATTATTCTTCAATAAAGATATCTTCGAGAGAATTTACATATACTGGCATGTTCTCAAGTGTCACACCAAATTTCTTTTCGATCATAATATCGACTAATGTCGTCCCGTCAATCAATATTATTGGAACCGCACCGTTTCTCCTTGTAGCATCTTGAGCACCCTTAGAAAACTTGGAAGTTGTGAATATAATACCTTGCTCATACATACCCTGAATTGCACCTCTAAATTTATCAACCTCAGTTCTGCTAACAGAAGTAGTATTCCACCTCTTGCATTGGTATGCTACATTCAAATAGGTAATTCCAACCTTCAGTTTTCCAAAACCATCAAGACCACCATCTTTCGTATATTCAGTCACTTTCACATCTTGGAAACCATAAACTTCCAATAATCTTTTCCCGAAAATTTCAAAAGTTTTAGCAGGAATTTCTTTTAATTGATTTAGCAATTGATTCTTAAAAGTTTCAGTATGCTTGAAATGAATCGTTTTTAACTCATTAACGACAGATTTCAAATTCTCTGAATCTTTCTTTATAACTATTTCAGATTTTAAAGAAGTTGAAGTTTGGCCGGGAACGGACACATCTTTTATCCAATATGTTCCATTAAGAAGAATCTTGAAAAATTTATTTGGATTCGCCGTAGGGAACTCAACCCCCTCGCAATGTCTTCTAATTTCAACCTTTACTATATTCTCTGGATTTTCTGCATTAAACCTATAGAGATCATGTTCAATAATAAAGTTATAAACTTCATTTGCGGAAAGAGGCTTTCCACTTCTCTTTAACGCTTCAATAGCAGCTTCTCGAATTGTTCTTTTTATCATTTCACCGTATTAACTTATTTGGCAAAAACATTGTCTGGTCTCTTTTATACTTTCTATAATTACTTAATAATGCTTCATTTTGTTTTGCTGATAATGGTAAATTAAGATGATAGTATATGTAATCTCTTATAAAAGATTTACTTCCAAGAATCCTTTTTCCTATAGGATCAAACAAAATATCATGCCAAAATTCATTTGAAATATCATCAGGAATAATATTGATAATATTCAAGTTATTTAACCTATTTAGTGTTTTCATTTTGAGATAGTACTCAGCAAAAATCTGTTGTCCTAATGGTCTTAGTGAAAATGGTCCTCCATTATCACGGGCAGAAAGGTCAATAGTATTTATAAAATTTCTTGCATTTGGGAAGCATTCAAAAAACGAATCCCAGAAACTAAAAACAATTTGTTTGTTATTGTCAATTATTGTATCATCTGGGCGGATTCTTACAAGATTGGATTTTGCACCTGAATATTTAGGATATACCTCCTTGGAGTTTATAAGTAATTCATTGATGGACCATAATGTGATTACTGAAGTGAATTTATTTCGATCTCGAGGCAATTTTAAATCTGCTGTTTTGTTTAAAGCTATAAGTTCTTTGCCTTGAAGAAAATGATATTCGTCAATGAATTTACGTACTATAATAGCCGATAAATCATCCTCATCTAAAAGAATATTTTCCCCTAATGAAACAGGTTTAGCATACCGATTGATTATAGAAAACAACCGTCTTGTCCTTTTTTTTCCTAAACTATCATCAATATGAGAAATTAGAGTAAGTGCTATTTGGTTTTTACCAATTTCTTTATTTCTTTCATATGCTAACCTTAACGCTTTTAACCTGTGCTGACCATCCAAAACAAACAAAGTTTCATCACCATTTAGTTTAATAAGGCCATATGTGTTTTCTATCCCTTCAAAAGTTTCATCTTCAATATCTTCTTTAAGTGAACTTCTTTTAATGTCAATAGGAATCCATTGAGGATCACCACCATATATTGCTGCAGTCAAATTATTTAAATATGCATCAGGTTGTTCATTGATAAATCTATATATTGGTTCCAATCTTTTGGGGTCAAGTACTCTTTGTAAAAGGTTATTAATTCCTTTCTGTGAATAAATTACTTCAACCTCATCAGTAGTTTTGAAACGATAATTTGGCATATCTGACGTTCCTAAGTTCTTAATTAGTTCTTCAACACTTAGGATTATTTGATAATATGGCCAATGTTGATAATTGGCAAACAACGCTGGGATTAATAATTGATTTTTCATTTTAGTTTAGTAATCTCCGATATGATTGAGCAAATTCTGAATGAACCTTAAGGTTAAATGGTGGGAGAATTGAATCAATTAAACTGTATTCTAATGAATCCAAGTCAATTTGGCTTAAATTTCTAGTTTGGAAATAGTGTATTTTAAGAAAATCTGAGAAAAACAGAATCATAAATCTCTTCTCTTGATCTGATGCTGATTTTGAATTTGGATAATATAAATATTTAGTTAATCTAGTTCTTAAGTTACTTGCCTGTCCTATGTATAGTACAATATCTGCATTATGGTTTAACATGGAAAAACAATAAGGATTAAAAGTAAACATATAAATTCCTTGGACATTACTTAATGAAGCTATAGAGTGCCTTGCAAAACTTATTGTTGTCCAATTAATGTTTTTAAGTAGATTCTTTTCATCATAAGGGAATCCAGATGAATACTGATAATCAAGATTGATTTTCTGATGTCTTAGATTTAATTGTGATAATATCTGCTCATTATCAAAAGCAGGAGCATACAAGCTTGCCATATAGTTCTACGCTTTAAAAAGTTCCGCGACTTTATATTCCTTCAAATTGCTTATGAGTTGGTATTTTTGAATATTCTCCATACTTATTTTAAGTTTGTTAGAATATTTATCTCCAATTCCTAAGAACTTCTCCATCATTTTCAGATTAATTTTATCCTTAATGTCAAAAAGAAATACAGTTTCACACATGCTACTAAAATCAAAAGATTGTTGATTAAATTCTTCAATACCTTGTGAAAGCAAAATTACTGAAACCCCTTTGGAACGAATCTCGCGAAGTATCTTTTCCAATAAGTCCTGGCTTTTTTTCTCCTTGAAAATAACATGAGCTTCATCTATTAATAATACATACCTAATGCCTTGATAATTATCTTCAATTGGGGCATTATCCATATTCATAAATGTGTTATATATGTAATTGATTATAAGAAAAACCGAAGTAAACCGGATACTCTTTGGTAAATCTCCCGATAAACTAAAATAATAGTTTTTATTAAGGAAATTATTCTCTAAATCAACTTTTGTTTCAAATAAATCCAACTCACTTAAGCTTTGAAGAATTTCTTTTAGCGTACTTGCCTTTTCTCCTTCTACTTCAATCACTCGATCATAGATTTGTTTGAAAGAAGGATACTCACCATTTTTCATTGAATGGAAAACATCCTTTGTCGCATCTTTCAGGGTTTGCTGTTGGTTTTTTCCTATGTTGCTATAACTCGTAATTATATCCACAAACTTATTAATGCCCATAATCTTATTCTTTTCATTAATATTATCAATGAAAGAAAGTGGGTTTATTGGGAACGGCTTATAGGGAGCTTTAATAAGTTCTGTTTTCGTCTTATCAAAAAATACTTTATTCTTTTTTTCATCTTCCTGGGAGATTCCTTTAAAATCAAGAAAGACAAAATTTACCATACCTTTCGATTCTTCACAAATCTGTTTTAATAGTCTATTGGCAAAGAAGGTCTTACCAGTACCAGTATTCCCAGCTACAGCTATATGAGCATTATTATGAATTGAAGTGTCATTTAGATTAAAATAAATATTTTCATCTTCAAGAGTTTTACCTACCTGAATTTTTATCAGATTAGAATAATAATCTTTATTAACAACTCGGATCTTCCTGGTTAACTCATCAAAAATTATTGCTTCATTACCTAGATCATTCTCTGATAATTTCTCTATGCCTTGTTCAATGTTTTCCAGTAGAAAATCCAAACCTGAATAGTTTTTGTTTTCTTCAAATAATTTTTGCATAAGGCTGAGACCATGATCGATATGCATCTTAATATATTTTCCTACATCTTTATCTGTCTTATATAAGTCGTAGTGCTGACATATCATAGCCATATAATAATCGCGATACTTTCCAAAAAGAATATCATCTTTGTATTCCTTCCCTTTACTATCAAATAGATCTTTTTCAAGGTTTAGTTTAACCCCCCTCGAGATAGAAAATGCAAATGCGATTCTTGATATATAGTTCTCAGTACCAAGGTTTAATCTCTTGGTGAGTTCTTGTACGACAACTTTGTTAGCTTCAGATGTTCGGATGTTAATTAGCATATTTATACATTCTGTTGTAGGTTAAAAAGAATTCAGATGGTTCAACTGATAAGAATTCGCTCTTATCCTCATGTAAGTTGTTAATTAAATAGGTTTTTGCTATATGCTTCGAAAGAGTATTATATTCCTTTTCAGTGAGCTCTTTATTCACAAGTGGGAAGATTACAACCTGGTCAGATATATTCGGATAAAAATATTTAATAATATTTTCAGCATGTTCCTCATCAAACTTTTGCATAGGAGAATCAATAAAAACAGGGAATTGAATATCACTTTCTTCAACTAATCCCCTTAATAAAGCCGTTGCATACATTTGTTGTTCCCCTTTACTTAATGATTCCTTTTTGATTTCCTCTCCTCTTGCATTTTTTAGAATAATATCAATATCATCACCAATTATCTCAACCTCGACTTTTTTAATAAACCCCTTTTTATGCATAAGGGTTTCAAGACCTTTTAATATCTGTTCCTCCAGAGATTGTTTTTTCTGAGCCTTAAATTTTCCAATAAACTCTTTAAGATTACCAATGTTTCTTACAATAACTTCATTCTTTTCTTTATTCTTTTCGGATACATTAAGCTTTTTTGTGAGGACGTCAATACTTTTGCCTTTTTGTGTTTTCTCGTTCATGAATTCACCGATTTCCCTATTTAATGAATCAACGGTATCATTAATTCTAATTAGTTCTTTATCTAATGATTCTTTAGATTTTCGATAATCAGCGATAATAGGATTTTCTTGATTTGCTTCAGCCTCCTTTAGTTTTCTTCGGATTGCATTTAGTTCATTCCTAGTTTGATTAAAATCGCCATTAATACGTTTAAAAGATTCTCGAAATGATAGTTTTATGTGATTTAATATAGATTGGAGTTCATTTTTTTCTGATTCTGAAAAGTCATGAATAATTCTAAAGTCTTCTGGAAGTGCTGGAGTATCTGAAAAAAAGTGTTTACGGATTAACCTTTCAAATGTATCAGAATAAAATTTATGAACTTGATGATCAATAGCTAAATATTCTGGTTTGGGAGTATTAAGCAAATCCGTCAGTATTTTATTTGTAACCCCTTTTACATTTTCTTCCTTGAATTGCGCTGATTTATAATTTGCTTCATTTTCCAGTTGAATATTCAGTTCTAAAAATTTCTCTCCAGCTATTGCAAAAGGAATTATATCATATGAGTTTTTTAATTCATTTTGTAACTCTTCCTGTTTAAATATTAGCTCATCTTCCCTTGTCTTTAAAGTGTGTAATTCTTCAATTGTTATTGAACTCCCAGCTTTAATAAGTTTCTCTTGAATATCCCGAGACTCCTTGCTTTTTTCATTATGTTTTTCCCTTAAGTCACGGATTTTTTCTTCATTTTCAGCAATTTTGTTTTCGAAAATCAAAACATCAGCTCTTAACTGCTCCAGATGATTTCGTTCCTCTGCACTTGCTGATTCTTGTTTAAGTTTAATCTGAAGATTATCTAATTCATTTTTTATATCAGAATACTTCTCTATACCTAGTACCTCCGAATATGCATGACTTAAAGATCTTCTTTGCTCAGCCGTGTTCACTTCAGCAAGGTTTACAATCTTCTCCGCATCAAAAAAGAAGAATTTGGCAATCTCTATTGGCATAATGAATTCGCGAATAAAAATCTCTGGACCAACCTCTTTAGAAAGTTCACTCGGATATCCATCAATTAGAATTTCCACGTCTTCGATTATGCTTGTCTTTGCATTATAACTTCTTTTAACAACTATTTCATTACACGGAACCTCTGGGATATTTAAATCCTTGAAAGTTATTGAAACATGAAAATTATAATCTTCCTCTGTCCGAGCTAGGCGGTTTAATGAACTTGCTATATATTTACTGTATCCTCCCTGATCTGCTATTTCTTTTTTATACAAATCATCCACCTCTTGCATGTTTCTTCCATACAAGCACCATACTAAGGACATTAGAAATGTGGTCTTACCATATCCATTTTTTCCACTTATTATGAATATATTCTGACTATCTGCAGAAGAAAGGGATATTTGATTAGATCCTTTATAAATCCTAAAATTATAAAGCTCAATTTCTTTGATTGTCATAACAAGTTATTGTTACTTTTTTTTGTTTTCTTCAATATACTGTTCAATTCTGTTTTCAATATCAGCTTGTAACCCTCTTTTTCTGATCATAAGAGTTTTTGTTTTTTGCAGAGCTAAGAGATCCTGAATTAATTGAACATCTTTTGGTTCTTTAGTACAGGTCTTCTTCAACAAATTGGTTTCCTGTTTGAATTTTTCTTCCTGCTTTGTCATATCCAACTGGGTATTAAATATTCTGTTATAAATATCAGATACTTTAATCTTGAAATAGCAATCTCTGAACCAATGGTATTGTATCAGAACCATTTCCTGAGGTGTTATCAATTCTATCCCTTCCGTTTTTTGAACCTCTTTTTGTGCTGATAACAGACGTTTAAGAATTTCCACACGGGTAGTAAACTTATAAGGGCCCCAGTACTTTTCAATAATTTCCCCATTACGTCTGCGCTTTTCCCTGTATATCTCCGGATTATCTCTCGTTTCTACAAGAAAGTTTCTTATTTCTGCCAATGGGAGCATCCATTCTTCTCCGTTGTCTATCAGTCCTTCCATACTCTTGTCTTTTTGAACAACTGTACAAACCCAGCAACCAAATCGGCTACTTCCACAGCTTGGAGTTGTACTGTCAATTACCAGAGGGCAGTCTCCGGAATTGGCATTTCTATAAAGAGTCACCAATTCTTTATGGTTTCCACCCCAGGGAGGAGGCACCTGATTTAAATACTGCCAAAGGTTATTAGTAGAAACATCTTTAATTGGTGCATATACATAAGCATTAGGAAGTTGGTGCTTCCGCAATCGTTGACCTTTTATTTCATGCTTTTTCATTGAAGCTGCACGAGTGGAACTTTCAGCGGAGCGTGTACCTAAAAGAATAATTGCTGCCCCATTTTCTGTGATTTTTTCAACTATTAAACGAGTTGTGGGGGTGATTTTCATTCGGTCAGTACACCACCGGTAAAATTTATTTGGTGCAGGGTAACCCAATCCGATTAATCGTACCCAAAATGTATCATCCAGTCTTGGTGTCGTTTGTTGAACAAATAATGGGATTTGCTGCAAATTAGCCGCTTCCTGTATTTTTCTTAAGGTGGTATTAATAAATTTTACAATTCTGGGATTCTCCACAAGCGTATCATTACATACAACATAGATTTTTCTTGTAAGAAGGATTGGATCAATTCTTTTTAAAGCATTCCAGACAATTTGTAAAAGCATTGTACTATCTTTCCCCCCACTGAATCCAATAATCCATGGTCGTGTTGGATTTTCATCAAACAAATATTGGTCAATTATTTCATTTTCAATATAGTCTATATTCAATGGCATTTTTTATTCAATTATTAAAGTGGTATAATATATGAACAATAATTATTTGCAGTATAATTCTACTGCAATTTAAAGAAATTGTATAAGAAATGGCATAAGATCAGGAATAAATTGTATTAAAACCTATTTATTATTTGTACATTTAACAAGCTGGATTTCAAGCATCAATATGGATGATCAAATCAGAATAGCAACATTTGAGTGGTTAGAAAAACAAACCTTAATCTATGGCGATGTTTTACCACGAGAAATATTAGCTAAAGGATTCTATTTCAATGGCGAGAGAATTACCCTTTTAGGACCTCAAGGAATCTGGAAACCGAAAATCATGGCTTATCCATTATCTATTACTACCCTACAAGGAGGCTCATATGCGGATGTAAATACTCCTGATGGATTCCTTAAATATAAGTACCGTAGCACTGATCCAAATCATCCTGATAATAAAGGCTTACGAAGTTTAATATCACTTAAAAAACCTTTGATTTACTTTTTTTCAATAATAAAGAGCAAGTATCTTGTAACTTGGCCTGTTTACATTATTAATGATAGCATAAAAGATTTGGTTTTTACTGTAGCTGTTGATGACATCAAGTCAATCAATCCGGAGGTAGATAAATTAAATGAAGATGCAACATACTACAGAAGATCATATTTGACAGCAAATATTCAAACAAGAGTCCATCAGAGATCATTTAGAGAAAGAGTTTTATTTGCTTATAAGAACCATTGTGCTTTATGTAATCTAAAACATGTTGAATTGCTGGATGCAGCTCATATTATTGCCGACAAAGAAGATATCGGCGATCCAATAATTCCAAATGGACTAGCTTTATGCAAAATACATCATGCTGCTTTTGATAATAATTTTATTGGTATAAGTCCAGACTATATTATTAAAATCAGATCAGATCTTCTTACAGAAACTGATGGACCTATGCTAAGATATGGAATTCAATCACTTAACAATTCTAAACTATTTTTACCACTGCAAAAAATACATTGGCCAGATAAAGAAAGACTTGAAAGGAGATATTTGGATTTTTTAAAAGCAGGATGAGTTTGATAACATGCACATTACAAATTCCGTCACCCATTAAAATACAAACTCCCGCATATCATTGATCTTGCGGGATTTATTATTTAACGATGTGGTGCCACCAGGAAAAGAAAAGAAGGGGAGTGGGAGACAGGGAACCCCGCTTTCAGCTGGATGAAGTAGTTCCGCAAAACAGAAGCAGGAGGAGGTGATGTCTTGCTCTCCGCCAGCTGGCGGATCGCCATATGATTCACTTCGTTCGGCGTCATGCAAGTCATGCAAGTCTGGTCGCTTCGCTCCGTCATGCAAGTCTGGTCGCTTCGCTCCGTCATGCAAGTCTGGTCGCTTCGCTCCGTCATGCAAGTTTGGTCGCTTCGCTCCGTCATGCAAGTCGTGCAAGTCTGGTCGCTTCGCTCCGTCATGCAAGTCGTGCAAGACCTGCAAGACCTCAAGACCTCAAGACCTCAAGACCTCAAGACGTCAATACCTGCAAGACCTGCAAGACCGCACGACCTGCAAGACCTGCAAGACCTGCAAGACCTGCACGACCACTATAGCACCCTGATTTATTTTTTGAAATGCTTTTGTATTATCTCCATCAGTAAATTGCCATCTATGGG
>Ga0182021_10007666_pt1 | contig 12799 bp, 10 predicted proteins | sample 612E3MmetaG_FD_120493 | JGI IMG/M metagenome (GOLD analysis project Ga0182021, IMG submission 120493) | Permafrost microbial communities from Stordalen Mire, Sweden - 612E3M metaG (Illumina Assembly) | ecosystem: Environmental > Terrestrial > Soil > Wetlands > Permafrost | place: Sweden... | reverse complement strand
GGAACTTGAAACCCGCGGTATTCTTTTACCGGTCATTGAAGCATTTGCAAAATATCGAAAACCTGCCCGCTACGATGACCTGCTTTCCATTGAAGCTGTTGTCCCGGAGTTACCTACAGCGACACTCAAAATTGACTATCGAGTATTCCGAAATCACGAGGAAGCATCGCTTGCGGAAGGGTACACTATTCATGGTTTTTTAAATGTCGCCACAGGGAAACCAACACGACCGCCGCACTATTTCGTGGATGTATTGAAAAAGGCGTTGACAGCGTCAGTAAACTCCGCAGGACAAGATTGATGTTGATTCCTGAATATCTGCTCACTGTTCGAACTCATTTTAATTATTTCCCTTTTCATTTAAGTCATGCTCGATAAAATTCTCCGCCTTGGAAAAGAAACTGCCATCTACGGCTTAAGCACAGTTGTCGGGCGGTTGTTAAACTTTCTCATAGTTCCGTTCTACGCCAATGTTCTCTTACCAGCTGAAAACGGTATTATCTCGAATATCTATGCATACATTGCTTTTGCATACGTCATGTTCTGTTATGGGATGGAGCCGGCATATATGCGTTTCGTATCGTCTCTGGAACTGGGCGACAGGAAACAAAATTTCAGTGTTCCGTTTCTTTCTCTGTTAGCGACGTCAGTTCTGTTTGCTCTCGCGATTCATTGCAATTCCGTTGCTTTGGCATCACTCTTAGGCATCAATCCTTCACAGCACTACTTCATTCAATATGCAGGTTGGATTCTTTGCTTAGATGCGTTGACGGTGATTCCTTTCGCTTCACTGCGCATGGAACAGAAAGCAAAGCGTTTTGCGACATTAAAAATTTTCAATATCATTGCAAATCTTCTCCTCAATATTGGTTTGATTCTAGGTCTTGGTATGCACGCTGAAGGTGTCTTTCTCGCAAATCTTTTGGCATCCGGTCTCACTTTCCTTGCAATGATTGGCATGGTGCTCCGACAATTGACGTTCAGATTTCCGCCGGGATTATATAAAGAGATTCTCAAATTTGGACTTCCATATATTCCTGCCGGACTTGCAGGCATTGCTATGCAAGTGATCGACCGCCCAATCGTTAAGGCATTAACAAACGACGCAACACTTGGAATCTATCAGCTCAATTACCGGCTTGGCATTTTTATGATGCTCATTGTCGGGATGTTTGATTATGCTTGGCGTCCTTTTTTCCTCACGCATGCAAAAGATGCAGATGCAAAACAGCTCTTCTCGAAAGTGTTCACGTATTTTATGCTGGGAGCAATGTCTATTTTTCTTATCATATCATTATTTATTGAAGATATTGTCCGGATGAAATTCTTCGGAAAACAATTTTTCCCGCCGATCTATTGGCAGGGCGTCGAAATAGTACCGTGGGTGCTGCTGGCGTATGTTTTTACAGGAGCGTACGTTGTTTTTATCGTCGGAGTCTATCTTGAAAAGAAAACAAAATATCTTCCATTTATTTCCGGCGCAGGTGCGTTGCTGAATGTTGGAGCAAACTTTATTCTCATCCCGAAAATAGGAATCCTGGGGGCAGCGCTTTCGACATTGTTCAGCTATATCGTGATGGCGGTAGGCATGTATGTTGCGTCTCAGCGGTTCTATCGAGTGCAATACGAATGGAATAAAATTATAAAGATTGCAGGTACAGCGGCATTCATGTTTAGCCTGTTCCGTGTGCTCCATTTGCAGCCGCTCGATTCTGTCGGCATATGCGTGAAGCTTTTCATCGTGATTGCATTTGGAGCCGCATTAATATTCCTGAAGGTGATTGATTCAAGGGAGATGACTGAATTTAAGTCAATTGCCCGGCGGGTATTTACGCGCTCCTCAGAATCAAAGTCAAGTGAAGTAATTCCGCAATCTCATGAACAGTAACAATATCGATTTTCACGAAGGTTGGATTTCCTATCTGATTTTTTTTGTTAAATACTTTAATAGCGTACGAGGTGAAGGCGATAAAGGGAACGTGACGAACGCCTGATGAGGAGGAAGGAAATCGTTTAACTCAGCATTGCATCGAATAGAAATACAAGGCATCGTTCCCTGAGACAATCCCTATAATGTATGATTGGAATGTAGATAACTGCGCTATTACTGGTTATTTCACTTGGATCAGCGGGAAGGAAAGAAAAACAGTCGTTCCATTTCCTTGTATACTGCTTACTCGAATAGTACCTTCATGAATTTCAGTCAGGCGTTTTGCAATCATCAATCCTAAACCCAGTCCCTGCTGTTCATACTGTTCCCGCTCAAATTGCATGAATATATGGATCTTCTTGATTTGATCTTCTGATATTCCCCGTCCATTGTCTTTAATTGTTATCATACCCATTTCAAGCTTACAAGCGGTCGAAATTATTATTTGTGTACCGGTAGGTGAAAATTTGAATGCATTGTCGATCAGCTGGTGCATTAATTGTTCTAAATATCGTTCAGAAATTGCGAGAGACATCGGAGAGAGATTCAGGACAAGGTCTGTGGAACGGTTGAAAGAAAAAGCACGCTCCTCGGCAATACGCTTGATGACCTGGTGTGATTCTTGAGAACCAATTTGGCGAGAGGCGGATAGTTTCGCTGGGTCATTCGGAAGGAGCAGGCATTGTGTGTGGATCCAAAATTTTTCAAGAGTCTGACTCATTCGTAATGCCGAATCGAACAATGAATGTGCAAACTCTTTGATTTCTTTGGGCTTCAACTCATCTGCCTGCAATTTGAGAAGCTCTGTTAATCCTAAAATACCAGCCATCGGCGTCCGTAGTTCATGGGGTAATGCACGTGTAATTCTTTCACTCAGCTCTTCAATTGCGCGCTGCGATTCTTTTTTCCTTCGATCAGCTTCCTCCAAACGCACTTGCACTGCTTTAATGAAGTCATCCACGTCAATCGGTTTAAGGAGAAAATCATTGGCTCCGAGATTCATACCTTTCCGGAGATGAGTACGCGGGTCTTCACCGGTCAAAAAAATGAATGGAATGTGCGCTACCGATTCATGATTGCGCAATTCTTTCAATGTTTCAAATCCATCCCATCCCGGCATAAGAATATCACAAATAATTAAATCTGGCAATATTTTCAATGCCAGGTCAACCCCTATCTTTCCATTTTCAGCTTCTTCTATTTCATATCCAGCGAATTCAAGCATGAGCCGGACGCTATTTCGCGTCCCCGGATCATCTTCGATACATAAAATTCGTTTAGCCATCAGCAATTCTTCACTTTTTATTCGAATACTACCATTATAGAGAGCATGGTAATACAAATTGTCTATTCGGTCAATCCCTATCTTTTAATCAGAAATATAAACACCAAATGTGCAAATAGAAAGGAATTAGAATAAATAAGATGAAAAAGCAGAAAAAGAGTACTAAAAGTGAAAGAAAATTAAAAAAGTAAGAATGCTGTTTTTATGGTCGCTCTAAATTTGTTCTGAGAATTAGATTGTCACATTTCTTGACTTTTCTGCCAAGTTTATGTATCTTTTCCACTCAAAATTCAAAAAAGTGTATCATTTTTGTTAAAAATAGAGAGGATTTTAAGGTAACGCATGGCTTCAACTTCTGATTTTCGTATTGGTATGGTTATAATATTTAATGGAGAATTACACAGGATTGAGGAATATATCCATCGAACGCCTGGAAATCTACGCGCATTTGTTCAAGCAAAACTCCGCAACCTTAGAAGCGGAAGGGTAACAGAGACCCGTTTCCGTTCCGGTGAAGATGTTGAAGAAGTTCGCGTTGAGCAGAAAGAATTCCAATATCTTTTCCATGATGGCGCTAGTTATCAATTTATGGATAAAGTGAGTTACGAGCAGATGCCAGTTGACGAAAAGGCATTGGGCGAAGGTGCAAAATTTTTAAAGGAAGGCGAAACAGTCCAACTGCAGATGGTGGGTTTGGATATTGTTGGCGCGGAAATCCCCCAGCACGTGGAGTTAAAAGTTATAGAAACGGAGCCGGGTGTGAAAGGTAATACCGCCACCGGCGCTTTAAAACCGGCCACAGTAGAAACTGGTGCCAGCATCAATGTGCCGCTGTTTATCAATGAAGGTGACGTTATACGCGTGGATACAAGAACAGGTAAATATTTAGAACGAGTGACCAGTTAACTGATAACTGTCATCTTCCGCCAACAGGAAAATTGTGCTATAATAAGTTTTGTGACAATGGAGATTTCATGAACCTTTCTTATATAAAAAAGATAATCAAGCTGGTCGAAAACAGTTCCATCGACGAGCTAGAGCTTGAAGAAGAGGGGACGAAAATAAAAGTTGCGCGTAATCGCAACTCGGGGATCTTTGTACAAACTGCTCATACTCCGCAAATGTCAATGCCGCAAACTGCACCATCACAAATTCTCCAGTATGCAGAATCGACCAATCCTGCATCACCCGGTGTTCCGCAAGGGACGAAATATCATGAAGTTCGTTCTCCTATCGTAGGTACTTTTTATCGTGCCCCATCTCCCGATGCTGAACCGTATGTAGAAGTAGGGCAGACAGTACAGGTCGGATCGGTCATGTGCATTGTGGAAGCAATGAAATTAATGAATGAAATCGAATCTGATTGCAACGGTACTGTGGTGAATATCATTGCTGAGAACGGCAAACCAGTCGAATATAATCAAGTCTTGTTTTTGATTGAGAAGGCGTAGTGATTCATTCTCAATCTGGAAACCGCACTCCATTGTTTAAAAAGATCCTTATAGCAAATCGTGGTGAGATTGCACTGCGTGTTATTCGCGCCGCCCGTGAATTGGGAATCAAGACGGTTGCCGTTTACTCCGAAGCTGATCGCGATTCACTTCACGTCAAGTTTGCCGATGAAGCTGTTTGCATCGGTCCGCCATCGAGCAGGCAGAGTTACCTCAATATTCCGCGTTTAATTGCCGCTGCAGAAGTTACCAATGCCGATGCTATCCATCCCGGGTATGGGTTCCTCGCTGAAAATGCAAACTTCGCTGAAATCTGCGCTTCCTCCGGCATCACATTCATTGGTCCTCGTCCGGATGCTATTACATCTATGGGAGACAAGGCGCTTGCTAAAGAGACTATGAAAAAAGCAGGAGTGCCAGTTGTACCGGGAAGTGAAGGTACTATTGCGGATCATGCAGATGCAAAAATAATTGTACAAGGAATGGGTCTTCCTGTCATTATTAAAGCAACAGCAGGCGGTGGAGGTCGAGGAATGCGCATTGTCCGTTCATTAGAAGAGTTGGAGAATGCGTACCTGACGGCAAGCCATGAAGCAGAAACCTCCTTTGGAAATGCAGCCGTCTATGTTGAAAAATATATTGAAGAACCACGGCACGTTGAAATTCAGATTATGGGTGATCGATTTGGAACGATTATGCATTTTGGCGAGCGCGATTGCAGTATTCAACGAAGGCATCAAAAGTTAGTTGAAGAGTCTCCATCGCCGGCGCTTACGCCGGAGCTTCGGGAGGCTATGGGCACTGCTGCAGTAAAAGGTGCAAAAAGTGTTAAATATATCGGAGCAGGCACAGTGGAGTTCTTGTTGGATAAAGATAAGAGCTTTTATTTTATGGAGATGAATACGCGCATCCAGGTTGAACATCCGGTTTCGGAGGAGGTCATGGGTGTAGATCTGGTAAAGCTTCAAATCCAAATGGCGGCTGGAGAGCGGTTGAAAAAAACTCAAGCGAAGCCGCAATGGCATGTCATTGAATGCCGCATCAATGCAGAAGACCCGTCCATGGGATTCCGGCCAAGCCCTGGGAAGATTACAAGTCTGCATTTTCCCGGAGGTTTTGGCATTCGTGTTGATACACATATTTATACCGGATATGTTATTCCACCGTACTACGATTCGTTGATTGCCAAGCTGATTGTAAAAGCTAAAACAAGAGAAGAAGCCATTACAAAAATGTACTATGCATTAGATGAATTTATTATCGAAGGAATTAAAACAACGATTCCATTTCACAAGAAGCTGATGATGAACGAAAAATTTAAAAGCGGCGACTTCGATACAAAGTTTATCGAATCATTTGTGTTTGAAGATTAAATCATCAGACGTTCATCAAAGAATTTGACTGCGAAATTTGCTACCTTTAATTATAACAAATAGACAACGTCACAAAAATTTTCTTTAAGAACAGGAGGTCGCCTTGAACTTCCCCGAAAATGTGAAATATACAGCAGACCATGAATGGATTCGCGTTGAAGGACAATTTTGCTGGATTGGAATTACGGATTATGCCCAAAGTGAATTGGGGGATATTGTCTATATAGATATTCCTGCCGTGGGATCGAAAGTGGTAAAAGGCAAATCATTCGGAACGATTGAGGCTGTAAAAGCCGTCTCCGATATCTTTGCGCCTGTTGCCGGCGAAGTGGTTGAAATTAACACACTGATAAAGGATCATCCTGAAATTGTTAATAAAGATCCATATGGTGCGGGCTGGATGGTAAAGATTGTGATCACGGATCCTGCTCAGGTGGACACTCTCCTTGATGTGCATGCTTACAAAATACTTATAGGAAAGTAGTCGCGTATAATTCTGAAAATTTTTGGTAAGCCTTCCCAATCTTCTGTGGGTATGACTTAAGGATGAATAGACCTGTGAGGAAGAGAAGTTCATCAAACGAAATCCTTTTATCACTGCCTGCGAAACACACCGCTCTCTCATCGCCGTTATTATTGTACAGCTATATGCTCCTTATTGTTCTTTTAGCTGCAAGTATATATTTTTTGCAGAAGCCAGCGTTATACCTTGTCTTCATCGGATTATGTTTTATTCTCTTCTTGCAGATGGCATACCGAAGTCGAAAAATTGATTCCGAACTGGCACAGTTCAATGCAGTGCTGAAGTCTTTCTCAAATCCCATCCACGTTTCAGATGGCAGCGGTGTCACTCGATATGTCAATCCGGCATTTCTCCATTGGAGTGGATTGAATCAATCTTCCGTTATCGGACAGAACCTGTTCGATCTTATGAAGATCACTGGCCATACTGGAAACAAAGAAAGTGTATGGTCGTCAGCGAAATTAATTCTCCTGTCTGGCAAGGAATGGCATGGTGAAGTGGAATTTACAAAAATAAACGGGCAAATGGCTGTAGCAGATTTAATCCTATCGCCTATTCTTGATGCGCACGGCACACTTGTAGAATGTATTGCTTTGCATAAGGATCTCGCGGAACGAAAAGAGTTTGACCGCAAAATACTCGAAACACAGCGTCAGTATCGCAGTATTGTAGAAAGCTCGCTCGACGGTATTATGGTTGTGCAGAATGAACGGCTTGTGTATGTCAATCCATCAGCTGTCACTATGTTCGGTTATACATCAGCGGAAGAAATGCAATTGCTGCATTTTTCAGAGACCCTTGCTCAACCAAGCAAACCATTCCTCACAATGGCGCCTGATGGGCGGGCAGTAGGGGATGAGGTTCTTCGGAACTACGAATTGCGCGGTATAACGAAACAAGGAAAGATTATCGATTTGGAAACAAATGCGCATGTCATTGCATGGAATGATCATCCGGCTGTGCAAGCGTCGCTTCGTAACATTACCGAACGAAAAATGCTTGAACGTGAACAGACGCTTTGGATATGGGAACAGGAGACATTAAGCGATATCGACCGAAAGCTTGTCGGTGTTGTCGAATTAGATAAAATATTTGCTGCAATATTGCAGCAGACACTGAACTTGACACGTGCACATTTTGGCGGAATTCTTCTGTTCGATGAATTGCAGCTGCACGTCCAATGGACATCGATTTGCGGCAACACACTTCAACATACTGCAGACATGTTTCAGCCCAATGAAACACTGGTCGATATTTTAAAAATTGAAGAACCACTTATCATCCAAAATGCCGGTACACAGACGCGATATCCCTTTTCCCAGCTCTCTCTTGTTGGAGAGGAAAAACTTATTTCATCTGCGTGGCTCCCATTGATTGTAGAAGGAAACCATAAGGGGATGCTCGTTGTTGGGTACCGCCAGTACCACGATTATACCGGACGTGAAATGCGGTTGCTGACCTCGCTTGCAGAGAAGAATTCCATTGCCATGGTTAATGCGCAATTGTACGCAGATCTTCTTCAACGGGAAAAAGAATTAGAAATACTCTCCGGTGCGCGTGTGCAGGCACAGGAGGATGAACGGAGGCGGATTGCCCGAGAAATTCACGACGGCCTTGGTCAAATGCTGACGGCTATAAAATTCAACCTTGAAATACTGGAAGATATGATTACTCCAGGCAAGGATGAACGTGAGCGTATTGACGATATGAAGAACCTGCTCGACAGCGTTATGAAAGAAGCGCGCGAAATTTCTTATAACCTGATGCCGAGTGTCTTGGATGATTTCGGATTAGCACCCGCGCTTCAGCTCCTGAGTGAACAATTTTCAAATCGTACAAACGTGAAGGTGCAGTTTCAAGCACATGGAATAACCGACCGGCTTGATTCAAATTTGGAAATAGGTCTCTATAGAATCGCGCAAGAATCGCTTAATAATGTATCGAAGCATGCAGAAGCCACAGAGGTCAATCTGCAAATCATTCATCATAGCAATGGCATTCGTTTGGTGATAGAAGACAATGGAAAGGGGATTACCAATCAGCCTAGTCTTATCCGTGCAACAGGCAAAGGTGGAATGGGATTGCCGGGAATGCGTGATCGCGCTTCCTCTATCGGTGGTGCGCTGATAATTGATTCGACGCCTAATAATGGAACACTCATTACTGTCGAAGTGCCGCTCCTAAAATCATATAATCATGAATAAATTAAAAATTCTCCTCGCTGATGATCATCCGATGGTCCGCAGCGGTCTTATTAAATTATTAGAACCTTACAAAGAATTTGTTGTGGTCGGGGAAGCTGGCGATGGCGAAGAAGCAGTTAAATTGACGAAGAAGTTGGAACCCGATATTGTCATTATCGATCTTTCGATGCCGAAGCTTTCAGGTATTGAAGCCACAAAGCTTATCCGGAAAAATAATCCCACTACCAAAGTTCTTGTCTTGACGATGCACGACAATGAAGAGTACGTCTATCAGATATTTAAATGCGGAGCCGGCGGATACATGCTGAAAAATACCGGGAAAGATGATCTTGCCGCAGCTATCCGTGCTGTAGCAAAAGGAGAACACTTTTTTAGTCCGCGCGTGTCAGAAATTATGGTGAATGCGTATTTGAGGAAAGCCAATGCGCGCGAAGAATTTCCAGTCAGTAATGAGGACGTCCGTTTAACCAACCGTGAAGGGGAAATTCTCTTGCATATCGCAGACGGATTGAACAACGCGCAAATCGCTGAAAAACTTTTCATCAGTGCAAGAACGGTTGATACACACCGGACAAACATTATGCAGAAACTCAATATACACGATGCTGCTAATCTTGTCCGGTACGCAATACAAAAAAAGGGAAGCATCAAGTAGACTCATGAAGAACTTGGTACTCACACTGTCAAGAGATTATTCCTGATATTTCCGCTTAAAAACTCATTATTTGCCCACATTTTTTACTTCTTTCATTTTAATTTCCACATTCCTTCATCTACGGTAATTACCGTAGATGCCTACGGTAATCCCTGTATTCTTTAATATACGGTAATCAAACGATTCGGTTCGATTACTGCAATGATATATTATCCCCGTCAATAAAGGACCATTTTCATTTTCAGAGGGGATAATAGTATGAACAGAATTAAAGTTCTTATTGCAGATGACCATCGGGATTATCGGAAGGTTGTCCATGATTTTCTTGACCAATTGCCGCATGTCATTGTTGTCGGCGAAGCGACGGACGGCAACGATGCTGTCAGGAAAGTGGAGAATCTTTTTCCTGATGTCGTTCTGATGGATATCTCTATGCCTCAGCTGAATGGAATTGAAGCAACTCGGATTATCAAACAGCGTTGGCCGAAAACAAAAGTGGTCATTGCTACCAATCACGACGATCCAATATATCGGAAACAGGCGTTTGAAGCGCGCGCGGATGGATTTATCCTTAAGAGTTCATTAAAGCCATCGCTCGAGGCGACATTTGGTGTGTCTCATACGCCTTCACCATTGCCAATAACGTTTTCTGCAAAATAGAATATAATCACCAAATACAAACTAACAATAGGAGTAATACAATGCAAAAACTAAAAGTTCTCTTAGCCGATGATCACGAAAATTTTCGTCGGATCCTCATTGCGTTTTTAAGAGCGCAAAAAGATGTAGAGGTAGTTGGAGAAGCCGTTGATGGACAAGAAGCTGTCGAACAAGCAGAACGGTTTCACCCCGATCTCGTTCTCATGGATATTCATATGCCGAAGCAGAATGGTTTAGAAGCAACGAAGGCGATTAAAAACCGATGGCCTTCAACCAGGGTGTTCATCCTTTCGATGGACCCGAGCGAGTTCTACCGAAGGAACACACAGGATTTCGCTGATGGATTTATTGCGAAAACCTCGATGAAGAGAGCACTTCTCTCGATTCTATACAGTGAGCAGCAATCAATGGTAGCCAATGCTATCGCAGCGTAATGATGGTACAAATATCTCACATAGGAAAAAATATTTAATTCTCGGTGATGAAAAAGAATTCTCTTATATCGCTTAGTACTATCGTTCTGGTGACGATGGTTGCGCTCTTAGTCACGTTGGGAGCAACAGCAATTGCAGCACCCCGCTTTTCCGTTGCATCCGGCAACTGGAATGCAACCACCACATGGTCTGCAACTTCAGGAGGTGCAGCAGGGGCAAGTGTTCCTGTTGCTGGTGATGTCGTAACTATTGAAGGCGGTTTTAATGTCACAGTGACTGCAAACGCAGCTTGTGCTTCAGTTACTTTTACCGCCGTTACTGCAACTTCGTTGACTATTAACGCGGGAATTAATTTAACTGTGTCAGGGGCAATTACTATCCCCAGGCCTGGAGCTGGTGTCAACCTACTTGCAGTTGGTGCTGGTACTTTGAATGCCGGAAGCATTGCATTTACTGCCGGTGGTGTTGCAGTAAGACATCAGTTGACGATTTCTACCGGTACTGTTACGGTTACAGGTGATATTACTGAAGTTGGCAGCACTACGAGTGCTTCAATTACATTCACGGGTACAGGACTCCTTCAATTAGGCAGCGCAATTTATACTCCCGCTACAGGTGTTTTAACACCAAGTACTGGAACAGTAGAATATAATGCCGCTGCTGCTCAGACGGTTCAAGGATTTACCTATAATAATTTGACTCTTTCTGGTTCTGGTGCGAAGACTACAACTGGTGCGACGGTCAACGGCATTCTTTCGATGGAAGGAACTGCAACAACGACTGGAACAGTCGCAACATACGGTGCAGCAGCTACACTGCAATACAAAGGTTCTGTTGCTCAAACGACAGGCACAGAGTTCCCGGCTACATTTGCTGGGACGGGAGGGGTCATTATTAATAATTCCAACGGAGTAACACTTAATTCGGTGAAAACAATTTCTAATATGCTCACCATGACGAGCGGTACTCTGGATATGGGAAATACAAACCTGGCTGTTGGATCGCTAACAGGTTCAAGCAATTTGACAAATTCATCGGGCGCAGCTGGAGCAAGAACCTTGACAATCGGTTCTGATAATACAAGTCCTGCTGCTTACACCGGTATAATAAGCAATGGTACTGCAACATCTGTTGCTGTAATAAAGAACGGCACCGGCACATTAACACTTTCAGGGAACAACACTTATTCAGGCGGAGCAACGATCAGCGTAGGTACACTCAGACTCGGAACGGCAGGCGATGGGACCAATACTCCGTTAGGGACAATAACTGGAGGAACAACAGTATCAGCAACAGGTGCAACACTGGATCTGAATGGAATCACATTATCAACAGCAGAAGCGTTGACATTGAATGGGACCGGAATTGCAAATGGCGGCGCATTGTCAAACAGTTCTGCGACAGTAGTAGGCTATAGTGGATTAATAACTCTTGGGAGTGCAAGCAGTATTGTCGCGAGCGCGGGAGATATTAATGTCACGAATGCGGGAACAATAACCGGAGCGACATTCACGTTGACATTGGGCGGCACAGGAAACGGAAGTGTTACCAGTATTCTTGGAACAGGAACAGGCACGCTCACAAAAATTGGGACAGGTACTTGGACACTATCAGGAGCTAATACATATAGCGGTGCAACGACCATAAGTGCGGGCACATTGAAACTAAATAATGCTTCTGCACTAGGCGCAGTCGGAGGTATAACTACTATTACCACGGGCGCTGTGCTTGATTTGAATGGAATAAATTATGCAACTGCAGAACCATTAACAATAAACGGCACCGGTATTGCAGGCGGAGGTGCAGTGATAAATAGTTCTGCGACAGGTGCAACATATGCCGGATTAATAACACTAGGCAGTACGAGCAGCATCGTTGGAGGAACGGGAACAATAGCGATAAGCAATGCAGGAACCATAACAGGCGCAGGCCTTGGTCTTACACTGGGCGGTGCAGCAGGCGGCACACTCACCAGTATTCTTGGAACAACAACAGGCACACTGACAAAAGCTGATGCAGGCACGTGGACACTGGTGGGAGTGAATACGTACACGGGAGTAACGACAATTAACGCAGGAGTACTGAGCGTAGCGACGATTGGTAATGGAGGCGTTGCCGGGAACCTCGGTGCAGCCGCAGTTGCAGCCGGGAACATAGTGCTGGGCGGAGGCACATTGCAATATACCGGTGCAACAGCTCCAACGAATAGGGCTTTCACATTGACCGCTGGCACGACTTCGACCATTGATGTAACGACAAATACTCTGACGATCTCCGGAGCAAG
>Ga0182021_10007665_pt1 | contig 12800 bp, 10 predicted proteins | sample 612E3MmetaG_FD_120493 | JGI IMG/M metagenome (GOLD analysis project Ga0182021, IMG submission 120493) | Permafrost microbial communities from Stordalen Mire, Sweden - 612E3M metaG (Illumina Assembly) | ecosystem: Environmental > Terrestrial > Soil > Wetlands > Permafrost | place: Sweden... | reverse complement strand
TAAGGAAGGCTATCACGTGCCAGAATTTGGGTTAGTAATCAACGGTTCCACAGGTAAAATAGCGGTTGATGATGATGTAATTACTATGAAACCCATTTCTGGGCAAACAACTCATTGGTTTAGACAAGATCTTAAAGATAATGTAGGTTTTCTGTTGGGTGCTCCTGAGTATTTCCGTGAGGATGAGTATTTTGTTAAATCAATTTTAAAAGGTATTAATCCCGAACCTAGTTTTGATTCTGCTTCAAAAGTTGATTTCATAATTGGAAAGGTTCTTGAAGGAGTTGAAAAAAAATGAGCGGTGGTCAACCGATTTTGCTTGTGGGTGACAATCCATTTCATGGTATTAGTCATCTTTCTCAGCAGAGTGTAAGAAACAGGGGGGCCGATATAACTGGGGCAAAATACGCTTCCGACTTAGTTAAAATCTCCATCGAAAATGGCGCCAACGGTTTCATGTTTTCAGTTAGCGATACTACTCTTTCAATATTAAATCAGCTTCCCGAAAAGAATCTGAAAGAACGGCTAAACCTTTATGCGCTTGTACCTTACGCTTATGAATATGTTAGATTAGCTACTCATGCTGGTGGCCTTCCTGGTTTGAGTAAGCGTTTTGCTAGTCAGGTTTTGCGATCTGGAAATTTAAAAACTGCCGCTATTGGATTAAAAGGGGTATTGACTTCCAATACAATCGACGTCATGAAAGCTTATCTTTCCTATGAAATTGTTCGAATTAAGGCTTCTGCAAAGAATCGTGGTGCATTGCGTTCTGTTTTGCTCCATGAAATAATTACGGACATGGCGATTGCTCTTAATCTTGAAACCCTCGTAAAATCGTATATCAAGTTCATGATCGATCATGACATTGAACCTGGATTTGAGACACGCAATTTTTCCTATTTTGTTAACAAGTTTAAAGAGTGGGATATAGATTTTAAAGGATTAATTATTGCGGCTCCATTTAACAAGATTGGGTTCTATATGAACCCGTCTAAGGTTGAATGTGAAAAAGCACTTGGAGAAGTTTCTGGTAGTACAGTAATTATGATGAGCATTCTAGCGGCTGGTTATCTAAAGCCATCGGAGGCAATAGATTATGTCCGGAAGCTGCCAAATGCCAATGCTGTTGTTGTGGGAGTATCCAATGAGCAACAGGCACGCGAAACATTCAAGCTTCTTAGAACATAAATAGTAATGATATTCAAAACTCCATTTTCATGGAAATAGTTAGGTCGAGAGAACAATTAAATCAATTGATTGATGAGTTGGCTAAATGAATCCCACTAATCTTTGCATGCTTGCCCCCGAGTTCATTCCAGTATGGGGTGGAACAGGATCATATACCGTTGAATTGGTTAAGTCCCTACCTAGCAGCATGAATATTCATGTAATTACTTTGAAACGTGATGTAGGTCAAGCAGCTATAAGTTCTTCAATTAATTATGATGTCGATTCAATCGTAAAAAGAGCTCTTGAGGTGCATTATTTATCTTCGTCGTCAGAAACATTCTTCTATAATCTTCCTTTTCAATTAGCTTGCCTGACAAAGGTGCCATCTCTCCATAAGAAATACAATTTTGATATAATGCATTCCCATATGTGCCATATGCCTGATGTCTATTTGAAATTGTTCACCCGGCTTAATCTTCCTACGGTGGTCACAATACATGGAACTATTCAAATGTTGAGAGACCATGCGATTATTGCGCGAGATTTGTTCCATGATTTGGAGTCTGGAGAAAAATCTATTTTATATTTCTATCCAGTAATTAGCCAGCTTCAACAACTGTATGTTAAGAAAGTATCCCGGTTTATTGCAGTTTCTCAAAAAACCAAAGAACTGGCTATAGAACATTTGGGGGTCGACCCGGACAAAATAAGCTTAGTATACAATGGAGTTGACATTGATCTTTTTCATACACCCAGTGAAACTGAACTGTTAACAAGATACTCTAAACCCACAATAGTTTATGTTGGTCGAATTATTTCCAAAAAAGGAATCGATATTCTAATCAAAGCAATGCCTAACGTTTTGAAAGCTTTTCCTAATGCCTGTTTTGTATTTGTCGGGGGTGGCAACATTGCCTTTTATAAGAAAATTATTCGAAGCCAAGGGATCGCTAAAAAAAACTATTTGTTTACAGGCCATATGGGTTATCTTGAGCGGGCGAAGATTTATCGTGAAGCAACAGTTTTTATAAATCCATCTTTTTTTGAGAACTGTTCCATAAGTATTCTTGAGGCTATGAGTAGTGGCTGTTCTGTAGTGGCGTCTAATGTGGGTGGCAATCCGGAGCTTATCAAATCAGGTGAGAATGGTCTGTTGGTCCGTGTGTTTGATTACAAAGAGTTTGCAGGCGCCATAATTTCGCTTTTGAATGATGATCGCCTAAACAGTATGATTGGGAAAAAAGCCAGGCGAACGGTTGAGTGGTCTTTCTCTTCAACTAAATGCGCTGAAGAAACCTATAAAGTCTATAAACAAACTTTTAATTCATAATATGCAGGAATTGCAATTATTGCTTTTTTTGATTTATAAAAAAATACTTTCACGATAGGACGAAAATAGAGTGATTGTAATTTCTTGTTCGTTGGATTCCTCGCTGGAAAGGGCTAAGCACCAAGGCACCCTTCAATCCGATAAGGCGCGTTACCAATTATTCGAAAGTTTTGGCTCGGTTGTATTGCTCACGCAAGACATCAAAGCATTCGGATCCGAACTCGGAAAAATTGCTCACATTCCTTGTGCCTTCTCAAAATATACAATCGTGCGAACATATCTTTCAAAACACAAGTTTCCAAGGTGGGTCTACTTTTACTTTTCAAGTTTTCACTGGCTATTGCGAAATCGAAGAAAGATCAATGTAGTAATTACTGAAAACGTAAATTCACCAACTCCATTCCTCTTTTCTTCACTTTTCAAGATTCCAGTTTACGTTCACTACCATTACGACGTTGCAACCCAGGTAGCCACAATCAACAAAAACCGATTTGAAGGTGTAATGTTACTTTTTTTGGAAAAACTATTTTTTAGAAAAGCGACATGCGTTTGGGTTACGGCTTCAAGTCTGGCTGGAAAAGCAAAAAGGTTTGGAGCGAAGAGGGTTACGTTGTTGCCCAATTGGTATGATTTCGACGAAAATCTTGCAAAACAATTCAGCGAACGCCTAGAGCCAGGACATAAAATAGTATTCGTTGGGCGCCTACATCCCGTGAAACGCGTTGATTTACTCCTTAAAGCATTTGCCAAACTCAGAAAATTATATCCTGATGCCAGTTTGAATATTGTCGGTGACGGGGTCGAGCGCCAAAAACTCATGACGTTAGCAAACGATCTTGAGCTTGGGCAGTCTGTGCATTTTTTAGGGTTTCAAAATCACGAAAAGGTTCTCGAATTGCTAAGGCAAGCTGACTTGATGGTTCTATCTTCAAAAATGGAGGGTAATCCAAAAGTGCTTATTGAAGCTATGATGCTTAAAGTTCCGATTGTAGCTACAAATGTTCCTGGCATCAGAGATATGATTCAAAATGGGAAGACCGGCCATCTTGTGGATAGTGATTTGCCTGAAGATCTGACGCAAGCCATGAGCGATGTCTTATCAAAAAGAAAATATGGGCGTAGAATTGCAGAAAACGCTTATGAGTTTGCGAAAAACCATTTTTCGAAGCAACAAGCATTAAAGCGGGTTCGAGAGGACTTCTTGATTGGAATCGCTCAACAAGTTTAGAAAATATCACAAACACTGTAATATTCATGAATTGTGAGTCTGAAAAAAAATTCAATTTATCTGGAATCTATTGAATGAATAAATGCAAATCTTCTGAAAACTTCGAGAATTTCAATATAGATAGGCTTTTGATTATGTATCTAAGAATTCTTGTTGTTTCAGATGAACTATATTACACAAATAATTCCCTGCCTAGCACGCTTATCGATATTGTTAGGGTTCTGGCAAAACGTGGTTGTAAGGTTTGTTTAGTGCAACCCGGCTCCAGTGACTGGGTGAGATACGAAAAACTATTTCATGTAATTACATTTTCTCGAATACCTGAGTACTTTACTAGTTTTTTCAAAGCGCTTCAAAGATCAAACGAAACTCTGTTTAAAGCAGCAGCTTCTTCATTAAATCTAAAAGTTTACAGACTCTTATGGGAGCAATCAAGATCCTCTGATGTCATATTGTGTTATGACGTTCAATATGCAATACCCGCTATAATCGCCGCTAAGATCACACGAAAACCGGTTATACTGCTCGGAGATATCCTTTACATTTCCTATTACCGCGGATTGAAAGACGTTTCTCCCCTCCAGTTATTAATGCTATTAGCATGGGAGAAAACTGTTGAATATCTTGTTGATAGAATAGCTGTCTGGGGACCAGATGATGAAAAATTCTTGTTGTCTTCCGGAATAGCGAAAGAAAAGATTAAGGTCATTCCCTTAAGCATTGATCTAACGAAGATTGAACTTCTGACCAAACAACCCAACGACGAATTACCTTATAGACGACTTAAGCAGCTTAAGGAAAAAGGGTTCAAAATAATAATGTTTCATGGAAACATGAGTTATTCACCTAACCAGCTCTCAGTTCATCACATAATTCGTAATATAGCCCCAGCGCTGCTCAAAAGAGATAACAACATCGTTTTTGTAATTGTTGGAGCTAACCCAAAAAACATTGAACAAACCAACGACCAAATCATCTTTACCGGACGAGTAAACAACATATTTAGTTTTTTAGACTTAGCCGACTTAGCCATTGTACCATTAACAGTTGGAACCGGCGTCAAAAATAAGGTGCTTGAATATTTTGCTTTATCAAAACCCGTTATTGCGACAAAAATAGGTGTTGAAAACTTGGCCGTCAAAAACATGTTCCATTGCGTAATAACCGACATTGATGAGTTTCCCGATAAAGTTATATTGCTTTTGGAAAACCCAGATCTATTAGCAACCTTAGGCCGGAACGGACAGGAGTATGTCCGAGAAAATCATCAGTTCAAAAACTATGAACGGTACGTTGAACTCGCAAACGAACTTTCTAAAAGCAATTTTTCAAAAAACTAATACCAAATGAATACTAAGATTATGCATCCACCAAAAAAACCTATGTAACCAGATAGCCGGAGGAAAAATATTTGAAGGTAGCAATAATCGCAACCCCTATTTCAGGAGGAGGAAATGTTCGGGCAAGGGCATTTAAAACCTACCTTGAATCTAAAAACCACGAGGTTGAATTAATTACTATTAACGAAAGCTGGTTTTCAGAAATAGGTTTCTTTTATCAACGATTCAAAGCTCACCTAACTGACAAAGAACCTGGTCTAATGCGAGAGATAGCCCGTAGAATCGAAAAAAAGATTAAAAAGGCAAACTATCAAGCAGTTATTGGCATTGAAAGCCTTTTTTCGTACGTTTTGACAAAGAACTTGGATTGCTTAAAGATATTCAGTTGGGAAGCCATGGGTGCTGATGAAGTATACTTCGCAACTAACTCCGCACGTACCTTTGATTTTGAACGCTTTCGTCGTTTTCGAGAAATGGAGCTCGAGATATGCAAAAATTCGGATTACGTAATTTTTCCATGGGAAACAACTGAGAACTATGTTAGAAAAAATATTTATGATGGGAGCAATTTTTTAACGATAAGATTCGGGTGCTGTCCTCAAAGTAAAACAGTCTCTCACTTTTTCCCACCTTCGATCGTATCAGTTGGCGGTTTAGGTGCATATTGGACTAACGATGAGCTCTTATCCCACCTAACGGACATTAGCCCTTATGTTATTGACGTATATGGAAACTCTCAACCTCGAAAAAAACATCGACTGAACTACAAGGGATTTGCTCCCTCACTGGATGTTCTTTATAATTACCAATTTGGGCTAAACACAGTATCAAAAGACGCTTTCAGAAGAAATCACTTTTCATCTAGAATCCTAGCTTATCTCGCATATGGTTTACCTGTTCTTTCTCCAGATTGGATGCAGCTTTCACATGAACTTAAGGGATGTTTACCTTACAATGAGGACAACTTTGTGGATCTTGTTGACAAATATTCAGATAGAAATCTCTGGGAGAAATTGAGTAAAGATGCTTATGCACAAGCACGCGATCTTGATTGGAACATAACTTTGAAACCACTTGAAAAGTTAATTTCTGAGACATAAACTTCAAAATAGAGAAAGAGTTGCATTGGGGGTATCTCGCACAATCAAATTCTTACCAAGTATGCAAAGTGTCCAGAACAAGGCTTTCAGTCTAAATAATAGTATATTGAATTGCCTTTAGTTATGTTATTTCGATAGCGAATTCTTATTTTGATAAAATTACAGTAACCAAATAGAAAGATTAAATACATCTCCAATGGAGTATCTGACGGTCGGATTTGAGCAATGAAAAATCCACGTATATCACCTAGCATAGCCTTGTTAAAGAGCCAAAAGCTGCCGAAAAATATGCGAATAATAGAGATAGGCTGTAAGGATGGAGGGGTACTTTTGGAGGTAGCCACTGCTTTAAACGCTACTGACATTTATGGTGTTGATATCGATGAAGAGGCTTTGAGAAAAGCTGCGGAGAAGGGGGGGATTAATGTTCAGAAAGTTGATTTAAACAATGATCACTTATCTTTCCCAGATGGCTTCTTTGATATTGTATTGATGGAAGAAGTGATTGAACATCTATCAAATCCAGATAATAGTCTTCAAGAAATTTACCGAGTCCTCAAGTTGGGGGGACTGTTCCTAATCACAACACCCAATTTGTCATGGTGGCTTAACAGATTTATCCTGTTTTCAGGCTATCAACCGTACTGGAGTGAGTGTAGTGTTAGATACAACGTGGGGAAGTTTAAGCGTCCATTTACGGAACCTCTAAATGGTCATTTAAGAATGTACACTTTGAGAGCATTAAAACAACTGCTTCAATTATATGGGTTCAAAATAATAGGAGTCAAAGGAACTACTTATAACAATCTTCCTTCAGCTCTAAAATACATTAACAAACTTCTCACCAAGCGCGCGTCTCTATCCGAAATAACCTTGGTACTAGCGCAGAAATGAGATTTACGATCATTTAACAGACATTAGCTCTTATGTTATCGATGCCTAAGGAAACTCTCAACCTCGAAAAAAACATCGACTGAACTACAAGGATTTGCTCCCTCACTAGATATGCTCTATAAGATTTTTTATGATTTCGTGCATTTGTTTTTTTTCATTGAAAATGTTGATGAATCTTAAGACTTGGTGAAAAGATGAACATTCTGTGTTTAGGTCCTGTTATGTGTAAGTCATTATGTGACGATTATTTTGTATATAAGAGGCTTCATGAAAACGGAAATCGTGTGGAGTTCATTACAGGCAGGACTTCAGGAGCGAGAGCAAACAACACTAAGTTACCTTCTTACGAAAATGCAGACGGTGTCGCAATACACAGACTTTATAGAGATTCATATGAAATGGCTTTCTTTCCCAGACGAAGAATAAAAGATGTTTTGAAAATTGTTGACAAACTAGATCCTGACATAATCCATTGCCAAGGAGCTGACCTGACACTCTTGGCTTCTATGATTGTTAAACACCTAAGAATTCCAATAGTGGTGCATGTTGAGATAGCGAGTTGGATAATCTCTGAGAAATTTGTTGGCAGTCGGAAGACGAGAGCAATCAGACTATTAGCTGGATTACCTATTGGAGGACCACAATTATGGTCTTGGGCATGCAAAAACGCTGACGCGCTTATAACATCTCACCCTCCAGACCAGCAAATACTAGATGTGTTATCAGAGCACGGAAAACCTGTTTATTACTTACCATGGCCTGCCAATATCCCAGAAGGGTGCAGACTTCATTCCATAAGAAATAGAGATAGAGGAATATATGCAGGCTTACTAGTTCCATTCAAAAATACTCAAGAGTTTGAGTGGGTATTACCACTTATCCTTCAAAAAACACCCACAAAAGAATTCGTAGTAATAGGAACTGGCGCTCACTCTGAAATAATAAAGAAACTCAAACAACAGTTCGGAGATGCGATTAAATACATTCCAAGCTTGCCCAGAAACGAAGTCATACGAATGATCTCAGGAAGCTATTATGGATTCACTCCCGTTAAAGTCAAGTTCATGGGGGGATTCATTGGAGATTGCTGGGGTACGAAAACACCTCTTCTGACGTTACACAATTTGTTCATTTCCAAGGAACTAGGTATATGTGTAGCCAACGGAGGCGAAGATCTGGTACGCAAGATAAACCAACTGTATGACGATCCCGTCTTTTACCAACAACTGCAAAAAGTAGAATATGACGCGTTCACTAAACGTACTGCCGAAGCAGTTGGTGATGAACTTTATACAATCCTGTCAAGGACTATACAAAACAAACGTTATTGAACCCCGAAAAGTCGGAATATAAGAGAGAAGTAAGCAAAAAACCTTGCAACCAAAACGGAGTAGCTTCAAGTGACTCGAATAGCTTCCGCTGAAATAAACCATATAAATACCATGTTTAGCAGAAAATCAAGTCGAACAATTACTTCAAACTCAACTGAAGTTAATTTTAAACAAAATACAAACAAATAAGGCTTCTTTCAAAAGAATATGTATTAGTAAGTGGTAAACTTCTATGCCAAACCTCTGCATTTGTACAGACCTTTCGTTGGAGGACAGTACCGGCGGCGCAGACAGAATTATTAATCTATCAAAATATGTTTCTCGACTCGGATTCAAAGTTTATCTGATAGATCGTTCATTAAGAAAATCGTTTTATTCACTTTTCCTTAATAACGATAACTATTACCAAATTGAAGATGGTATTTTAAAAGAAAGGCAATATCCACTTTACATAAGATTTTTGTTTCCCGGGCTTATCAGATTGTTGCAAGAGATTCTTAACAGAATTGTAAGCGTTTTGACCTTGTCGTCTACTTCAGCAAGTGGTTTCTCTTATTTGATAGACCCTTATCTAATCGTCAAATTGCTTTTTGTGTGCAAAAAACAACAAATTGACTTGATTCAGTGTGAAAGTACCGTCACAGCCCCTTCTGCATATATCGTCAAAAAACTTCTCAATACTCCTTTAGTATATGATTCACACAACATAGAAACAGAAATGACCCGAAGCATAGCGAATGCTAGTAGCACTTACATTGCTATGCTGAAAATAGTCGAAAAAACGAGCTGTACGATCTGTGATTCAGCCTTTGTAGTTTCTGAGACAGACAAAAATATATTGGTATCTTGGGGAACCCCAAAAAATAAAATATCGGTAATTCCGAATTCAATTAACATAAACAAATTCTCGAAATCGCAGAACGTTGACAAAATTAGGAAAAAATACAACCTCGTCGCCAAAATAGTGATGATTTTTCATGGAACATTGAGCTATCCCCCTAATCAAGAAGCCACTATTATATTATCAAATGACATTTTACCAAAAATCGTTGAAAAATACCCTAATGTTTGTCTTATGTTGGTAGGCAAGAATCCACCAAAAATAACTCATCCAAACTTAATATCGACGGGATTTGTAGATAATTTGGAAGAACTTATTGCCGCAGCTGACATTGGGTTGGTACCTCTGCTCAAAGGAGGAGGAACGAGAATTAAGATACTTGAATACATGGCAAGTGGAAAAGCTGTTGTTTCCACTTTAAAAGGGGCTGAGGGTCTAAATGTCCAAAACGGAGAGGATATACTTATGACTGAATATCCTGATTCGAAATTTGTTAATTTAGTTTTAGAATTGATTGCAGATAGTTCTCTTAGAAAAAAAATGGGTGAAAAAGCCAAAGAAAAAGCAGAATTACTTTATGATTGGGAGAAAACTGCGGAAAGAGCAGTTGAAATCTACGGCAAACTGGTCTGCGGATCTAGTCAGAAGCGCCATGACCGCAATAAACCCGTCGCCTAAAAAGTTCAATTTGCTTTCTATCTTAACTTTCCAGTAAATTTTTTCATTTTTTGACTTTAACATAATTTCATACTGAACGATAGAAAGGGCTGCAAGGAATGCAACTTTAAACTTAGAGATGAATAACGTTAATATATTTGTGGAGCCCGCGATATAATATCATTTCCATAATCTTTATCTTGATTGATTCAAGCGCGCTCTACTTCAAGACAATTGCCATTGGGTACAAATAATTGAGGATGAAAACATGAGTTTTAAAGAAACAATATCAATTGTGAAAGTACAAGATAACTCAGACATATTTGAGAGCGTGAAATCTGGGTTAAAGCTAATTGGAAATCCTGCGTTTCGTCAGGATGATGTTGTTGCAATAAAACCCAATTTATGCTGTATCAAAGGCACAGAGACCGGGGCGACTACTGATTTGAGGGTCGTCGAAGCGATAATTAGATTCTTGCAGGAAGAATATCACGTTTTAGATATTTCTATCGTAGAATCTGATGGGACCCAAGTGCTTGCAGATATGGCTTTCAAATTATTGGGGTATGAAGCTTTATCTAAAAAGTTAAACGTGAAACTAATTAATTTATCCAAAAGCCCATTTTCCTATAGAGTTTGTGAAAAAAATACTTTTTTGAAAAAAATTAAGGTTCCCGATATACTGGAAAGAGCAAACTGCCTTATTTCTGTGCCAAAAATCAAGATTCATACATTATGTTCATTTGGGGGAACAATGAAGAATCAATTCGGGTGTAATCCTGTTGCTAAGAAATCAATCTATCATAGTCGTTTACAAGAATCTATGGTTGATTTGACATGTGTATTCAAGCCTCACATAATTGTAGTTGACGGAATAGTCGGCATGGAAGGCAGAGGACCTGTTTCCGGGATTCCAGTTAAGATGAATGCGCTTATTTTCGGGAAAGACGCGGTCGCGGTGGATCATTTAATTGCGCGATTAATAGGCGTCAACCCAAAAAAAGTAAAGTATCTTGTCGAAGCTCAAAAACGTGGGTTAGGAACCACAGATTATCAAATTGTGGGCGCGAGCCTAGAAGAAACCAAGAGGCATTTTAATTGTCCACCTAGCAAGAACAATCTTTATGGTTTGTTCTCAATATAACCTGGGAGCTGATATACTTTGAATCAGAAAATTAAAGTCGCCGTTATCGGTGTGGGAGAAATAGGGACAAAAGCCCACATTCCAGCTTATTTAAGAAACAAAAATGTGGAGCTAGTTGGTTTGGTAGACGCCGACGAAAAGAAACTCCAAAGAACCTCTAAAAAGTTCAAGATAAAGAATTCTTTTTTGTCAATTGATGACTTGCTTAAGAACCAGAAAGTTGACGCTATCAGTGTTTGCACCCCGCCTTCTACCCATGCCCCGATTGTATTGCAAGCTCTTTCTAATGATATACATGTGCTCTGTGAAAAGCCTTTTGCCACTAAAACTGACGATGGGAAGATCATGCTAGAATCTGCACAAAAAAGAAATAAGGTATTAGCTGTGGGTTTCAATCTCCGTTTCTACCCTAATTATGGGCGGACGGTCAGAGAAATTAAGAATGGGTCTGTTGGTCATACTCACTTGGTAGAGTTTAATTTGCAATCACCAAATCCATTACTAAGTTGGAGTAAGTCTCCGTGGTTCTTTAGTCAAGAAGCAGGCGGAGGAGTACTGTTGGACAAAGGACCGCATGCTTTCGATATGCTTAATTATATTCTAGGTGGTTTCCCCTTTTCTGTTTCTGCAGTTTCGTCCACATTCTTTCAATCTTCTGTCGAAGATTCCTGTGTTTGTGTTTTGGAGTACCCGGAGAACCGAATTGGAATTGTTACGTTGAGTTGGCTTTCATCAAGAGTTATAGAGTTATTGAGTGTCCATGGGACATCTCAGAACCTCTTTGTGTCTCCAAATTTCTTTATTCAAGCTAACGCAAATGATCTTCTAGAAGTTGCTCTTTTCCGCCAAGCCACAAATTTGCTTGTAAACGTGAAATTCCACAATCTTCCCATTTTTAAAATTGATTTAGTGGACACTTTCCAACTTGAAATTGATAATTTTATAGAACAAATAAGAAGTGGTCAACATGATTATTCGTCCGCTCTAAGTGGTGCCAACGTTCTAACTGCCTGTAATGCTGCCAAACAATCAATGGAGACAGGGAAAAAAGTAACCTTTGTTCCATTAACTAGTTCTAGATAAACGGAATAAACAAAGACAAGCACCTTTCTTATTTTCTTTCCGTATTTAGGAAGCATATAAGCGAAATTGAACTGCTACTTCAATAGCAGTTCACCACTATAAGCAGCTAAGACAATGCTTGTTACAGGTACTCCGTTTAAGTAATATGTGTTCCCTAAATTCACTGCATACGAGTTTGCGGATGGGTTGAATAGTACTTTTCCTGCTGTGTAGTTGCGCATGTACACGTTTTGGCTTTGGTAGTAGGCGCCAGTCGGTGAACCTATATTTGTGTCCATGATTGGGTAGTATCCGTGGCTGCCGTCAAAACTGAACCAGTCATTAAAGCTGAATACCGATTTGGGGTTGTTATTTGATATGAGTGACCCTGATAAACAATATTTCACAAGGTTATTAATCTGAGAGGTCGTTCCATCAGCGGTTCCTGAACAGTACCACGCGATCTTACCATTGTTGCTGACGTTGCCAAAATAGTCAATTTGAGCTTTAATTGTATTTGGCGAACCATTTTGGTTTGCGTTTTGGTATGTTGCGTGGGTGAAGCCTTCTATCATTACTCCGTTTACTTTGTCGACGTAGTCGTAGTTGTATCCGTCTGTGTTTATGATGATGGTTTTGTCTGGGAAGGCTGCTTTGATTTGGGCTAAGAAGTTTACTGCGTTGTTGTGCCAATTGTTTATGT
>Ga0182021_10007664_pt1 | contig 12801 bp, 8 predicted proteins | sample 612E3MmetaG_FD_120493 | JGI IMG/M metagenome (GOLD analysis project Ga0182021, IMG submission 120493) | Permafrost microbial communities from Stordalen Mire, Sweden - 612E3M metaG (Illumina Assembly) | ecosystem: Environmental > Terrestrial > Soil > Wetlands > Permafrost | place: Sweden... | reverse complement strand
CGGGTCCTCGGCCTGGGCGACAAGGACAACTTCTGGGCCATGGGCGAGGTCGGTCCTTGCGGCCCGTGCAGCGAGATCCATTACCACCAGGGTGATGACATCCCTTGCCCCGAAGCTGCGGCTGGCGGTGCTTGTCAGGGGCCAGCCTGCGACTGCGACCGCTGGGTCGAGATCTGGAACCTGGTGTTCATGCAGTTCGAGCAACTGCCCGATCGCACGCGCCGGCCACTGCCCAAACCCTCGGTCGACACCGGCATGGGGCTGGAGCGGCTGTGCGCCGTGCTGGGCGACTTCCGCTCCAACTACGAGACCGACCTGCTGCGGCCCCTGATTGCCGAGGTGGAACGACTGACGGGAAAAGCTTTCGTGCCGAACGACTACTCGGCCGGTTCGGTCGCAGTTTCCATGCGCGCCATCGCGGACCACGCGCGCGCCGCCGCGTTCCTCATCGCTGACGGCGTGTTCCCCGAGAAGACGGGTCGCGAATACGTTCTGCGCCGGATCATGAGGCGCGCCATCTACCACGGCTGGTTGCTGGGACTTCGCAGCGGCAGCCACTTCCCCAGGCTCGCGTGCCTGGTCGTCAACATGATGGAGAACGTCTACCCCGAGCTTCGCGATCGCCGCAGTGTCATCGAGGCCATCACGCGCGAGGAAGAAAACGGCTTCCGCGACGTGCTGACCCGTGGCATGCGCATGCTCGATGACGAGCTGGCCAAACACCCGGATCGCGTGATTCCCGGTGCCATCGCGTTTCGTCTCTACGACACCTACGGCTTTCCTTTCGACTTGACCCGCGTGATTGCCGCCGGCAACCACTTCACCGTGGACGAAGCCGGATTCGAGGCCAGCATGGACGAACAGCGCCGCCGCGCCGAATTCGTGGGCTCGGGCGAGCTGGCGGTGGAGGGCGTGTTCCAGAGCATCCTCGACCGGATCGGTCCGACCAAGTTTCTCGGCTACGAAGCGACGACCGCCAAGAGCGAGATCGTGGCCATCGTGGCCGAGGGCAAGGAAGTATCCGACGTGGCAGCGCCCTGCAAGGGTCCGGTGGCTGTCATCTGTCGCGAAACCCCGTTCTACGGCGAGCAGGGCGGTCAGGTCGGCGACACGGGAGTTGCGACCGGACCGCAGGGTGCGCTCAAAGTGATCGACAGCAAGCGTCCGCTCTCACCGCTCGCCGTCCACCTGTGCGAGATCGAGCGCGGGCGTATCCAGGTAGGCGACCCGCTGGAGCTGGCCGTGGACGTCGAGCGCCGCGACGCTGTCCGACGCAACCACTCGGCCACGCATCTTCTGCACTGGGCCCTGCGCACGGTGCTGGGCGAACACGTGGCGCAGAAGGGCTCGCTGGTCGCGCCCGATCGCCTGCGCTTCGACTTCTCCCATCTCGCCCCGCTCTCGCCCGAGGAGAAGCAGAAGGTCGAGGACCTCGCCAACGCCCGCGTGCTGCGCAATCTGCAGGTCACGACCGAGGTGTTGCCCATCGCCCAGGCCAAGCAGGCTGGGGCCATCGCGTTCTTCGGCGAGAAGTATGGCGACACGGTTCGGGTCATGACCATGGGCGAGTCCAAGGAGTTCTGTGGCGGCACGCATGTGCACCGGACAGGTGACATCGGGCTCATCAAGATCGTCGAGGAAAGCGGCGTGGCCCAGGGTGTGCGGCGCCTGGAGGCCGTGACCGGCCTGGGTGCGCTGGCGCTGGTGCGGAGCATGGAGGATGAGCTGGCTGAGGCAGCCGCGATCCTGCGCGCCGGTCCCTTTGAAGTTGCCGCGCGCGTGGACAAGCAGCAGACCGAGTTGCGCGACCGCGACAAGGAGATCAGCAAGCTCAAGGCCCAGATTGCCTCGGGCGGCTCGCGCGACCCCCTCGCCAATCGCCAACAGGTCGGTAAATTCTGGCTGCTCGTGCACGACGTGGGCGTGGGCGACCCGAAGATCCTGCGCGAGACCGCGGACAAACTCAAGCCGCGCATGGATCCGGGCGTGCTGGTCCTAGTGGGTGCGGCCGAGGGCAAGCTTGCGATGGTGTGCGCCGCGACGCCAGCCGCACAGGACAAGCTCAATGCAGGGAAGGTCGTGAACTTGCTTTTGCAGGACGTGGGCGGCAAGGGCGGCGGCCGACCGGACATGGCGCAGGGAGGGGCTGCCCTGCCTGCGAACATGACTTTGGCCGAGATCGTGCAGGGCTGGACCGAGAAGCTGCGGACTCTTATCGAATCGTAGAAACGCGGTCTGCGCTCGACGAAGATGGACCCGGCGCTCAAGGACGCATTCAAGGCAGTCGTCGAGGCTGTACGTCAGACGATGCCTGACCCGGCAAGCCTTCCCGATTTCGGCTTCGACCCTGGGTTTCTCGAACGCACCGCCCCTGCCCTCGAATTCCTGTGGTCGCGCTACTTCCGCGTGCGGCTCAAGGGACTGGAGAACGTCCCTGCCAAGGGGGCCGCGCTGCTGGTCGCCAACCACTCTGGCGGCCTGCCCTACGACGGGGCCATGCTCATCCACGCTTGCCACTCGCTTCATCCCGCACACAGACCACTGCGTCCGCTGGTCGCAACCTTTGCCATTCGATCGTCGTGGATGCGGCCGGTGGTGGCGCGCATCGGTGGCGTGCGCGCGTCGATGCAAAACGCCCTCGGCCTTTGCGAACGCGGTCACCTGGTAGGGGTTTTCCCTGAGGGCCTACGCGGCGCTGGCAAGCCGTACCACAAGCGCTACCGTTTGACCAACTTCGGACGCGGCGGCTTCGTTCGGCTGGCGCGCACGGCCAGGGTGCCCATCATCCCGGTAGCCATCGTGGGTGCCGAGGAGGCCCATCCCGTGGTGGCCAAATTGACTCGTCTGGCTAAGCCCTTTGGGCTGCCCTACATCCCGATCTCACCCACCTTCCCCCTACTTGGGCCGCTCGGCTTGCTGCCCGTGCCAGCGAGGTGGAGCATCCAGATTGGCGAGGTGATCTCGCCTGTGTCGCAGGCAGATCGGGACCCGCTCGAAGTCGCAGAACAGGTGCGGAGCGTAGTCGACCGGATGATTGCGGATCTGTTGCTTGAGCGGCGGTCGATTTTTTTTGGCTGAAGCTGCCCGCTGCGGTGTCTAAATTGTTGTACCGGTTAGGTCGGCCGTCCTTGAGGAACGGCGCGGCTTCTGTCGTAAGTGGTTGGAAACACGTTCGCATTGGATGGCTGCCAGCCCCCCTGAAACCTTGACGGACATCTGGAAATCGCGGAAGTTAAGAGATACGCTCGTATGGGACTCTTAGCGTGGCTTCGCTTGCGTCATCACCCATGATTGCGGTCGGTCAGACGATCGGCAATTACATGATCACGGCCAAGCTCGGTGAGGGCGGGATGGGCGTTGTCTATCTGGCCGAGCACCCGGTCATCGGACGCAAGGTCGCCATGAAGGCGATCCACCCAGAGCTGTCGCGCAATCCGGAGGTGGTGTCGCGGTTCGTGACCGAGGCCAAAGCCGTCAACCAGATCGGCAACGAGCACATCGTCGACATCCACGATTTCGGGACGACGCCTGACGGCGACTTCTACTTCATCATGGAGTTCCTGCAGGGCGAGGCCCTGGCGGATCGCATGAAGCGCGAGGCTCCCCTTGATCCGGCACGTGCTCTCAACATCGCGGCTCAGGTCGCGGACGCCCTGGCTGCCTCACACGCGCACGGCATTGTCCACCGCGACCTCAAACCCGAGAACATCTTCCTCATCCACAAGGGCGGCACCAACGACTTCGTGAAGGTGCTCGACTTCGGCCTCGCGAAGCTGACGTTGGGCGCCGACAAGGTTTCGCACAAGACGCGCACCGGCTCCGTGATGGGCACGCCGTACTACATGTCGCCCGAGCAATGCGAAGGCAGGCCCAACATCGACCATCGAGCTGACGTCTACTCCTTGGGCATCATCTTGTTCGAGATGCTGACCCGCCAGGTGCCCTTCACCGGCGAAGGCTACGGGGAGATCATCGTCAAGCACATCACCGCGCCAGTGCCTTCGCCAAGACGATTCAACCCGCGCCTCTCTGCCGCACACGAGGCGATCCTTCTACGTGCCTTGGCCAAGAACCGCGACGAGCGCTTCCAAGGCATGGAGGACTTCCGTGTGGCAATGCTCGATCCGGAGCGCTATGCGCTCTCGCCTTCGATCGTGCCCACTCCCGGCCCGCTGGCCGGGTACGGCGGGGATACGATTGTGGCTTCACCGCCTCTGACCAAGAGCAGGGTCGGCGACGGCGTGGCGCCTCGTGCTGCCACGCAGTTGGGTGACCTCGCGGCCGCCGCGCCCTCGACCTTCCGCGACTCGGCGGTTGCGGTCGAAACTGAAGACGCGATTCCCAAATCGCGCGGGGCCTTGCTGGCTGGCGTCCTGGGCGCCGCGTTGGTGCTCGGTGGCGTGGCGGCGTTTCTGGTGGTGCGCACGGGATCGGCCGGACCGCCGCCGGCTGTACAGCCCGCCGTGACCAAACCGGCACCCGCGCCCGCGCCACCCAGGCCTCCGGCTGTCGCGCCCCTGCCCACCGAGGTGACCATCAAGTTCCGTTCCGAGCCGCTCGGCGCCGCAGTCGCCCGCAAGGATACGGGCGAGCAATTGGGAGTGACGCCCTTTGAGATGGAAATCCCGCAGGGTAAGTCTCCCTTGGAAGTCGTCTTCAAGAAGTCGAACTACAAGGACGTGCCACTTTCCGTCGTTCCCTCGGAGTCCAGTCTGCTAGAGGCCACTCTGGAAGCCGCGCCACCCGCTCTCTCTACGTCCCCGCACCGGCCAGGCAAGCCTGGCACGAAGCCCTCGACGGACAAGGCCGGCGGCGCCCACCACGGCAAGGGCGGCAGGCCCATGGACGAGGACGGCGTACTGGCACCGTCGTTCTAGCAAGGGGCTAGAAGAACGATTGACAGTCGCGGAGTTTGCTATTATCTGCAGAAGACAATCGGGCGTTTAACTCAGCGGAAGAGTATCACCTTCACACGGTGGGAGCCGCAGGTTCAAATCCTGCAACGCCCACAAGGGAGAGGCCGCGAGATCGCAAGATCTCGCGGTCCTCTTTTTGCCTACGACGATGCGGTAGCCAACGCCTCGGCCGTATGAGATCCTTGCACCAGGATGGGCCTTGGGTGCACATCTCACTTCTCCTGCAGGAATCCTGGCGGTCGGGTCGAAGCTTGCTTGAAAGCCGTTCATCGGAGGCACTGATGCAATTAGCTAGAATCGCACTGTTGTCGCTGGCCTGGCTTGCGCTCGGCTGCAGCCTGTTTTCCAAGTCGGACAACGGCAGTTCCGGGGCGAACGCGCCCGTCATGTATGGGGCCGGATCCGGCAACGGCGGTCCGGGAGGGATTGGCCCTTTCGGCGGTGGCGGAGCCGGCACCAGCGGGACCAAGGCTGACGCCGCAGTCGCAGGCTCGGGCGGCGCGGCCGGGAGCGGCGTCCGCGGAGACGGCGGACCAGATGCAACCACTACCAGCAACCCCGACGTCGGCAAGCCGCCAGCGGATGCGGATATCCACAACGGCGCACAGCACTGGATACCCTTCCGTCCCTACTCCTTCACCAAGTGCACCTGGTTCTCGGCCACTTATGGCTTCTGCAGCGACACACCTCGCTCGATCCCAGGCCTGACATCTCTGCTCGTCAATATCTTCAAGACCAGCGATGGGGGCAAGACTTGGAGCTTGGTTTCGGCGATCAATACCGAAACCAGCGCCTCCGACGCCAGTATCAATGTCTACGTGCTATCGCCCAGTGACATGTGGTTCATCTCGGGCTTCGTAGGCGTGGGCCAGTCGGGAAGCATCGGGCACTCCATCGACGGCGGAACGACCTGGACATCGCTCACCAGTACCGTGAACGTGGTCTTCAGCCCAACCCCTGGCGACGCTGGGGTGCCCAGCGTTCCCTTGTGGCAACTCGCCTCCGCAGGCGGAAGGATTTGGCTTCTGCCCCAAGGAGGGACTCTGCTCAGCTCACAGGACAGCGGATTGACCTGGAAGAAGGTCGCGCCTCCTGCCGACTTCGCCGCAGCTTCGAGTCGCAGCCTGATCGCCACCCAGAACTACCTGCTGTTGAGCTTCCTCGCGACCGACAATTCGCTGGGCCTGTACCGCTGGAACGGCGCGGCCTTCGCCCCAGTGGAGGGGGTCTTCCCTCCCTCCTCGGCCGGCGACCAGACCGGAACCTGGTGGCGGTCCTCGCCCAACGTGGAGGGGGTGCTGTTCGTCGACCGTGGGCCCCTGCCCTCCTGGGCCTCGCCCTTCTGGGTGTACGCGACCACCGATGGAGGCCGGACCTTCCAACAAGTTCTTGGCGGAAACGTCGGAACCAGCAGCGATGTCGTCGGCCTGAGCGACGGCCTCGCCTTTGTCGCTCTTGGATCGGTCACGGCCTATGTGTGTGGAATCTTCTCAGACACCAGTAGCAACCGATACTTGGAGATCCGGCGGACACTGAACGTGGGCAAGACCTGGTCAGCCGTGCACAGCGAGCCCTACCTAGGCGATTTTGGCTACATTTCCCTCTCCGTCGATCCGACGGGCGCAGTCCACGCCATGCACTACACCACCGACAGTATCGGCGCAGGCATTGGCTACGACGCCCACTACGTGCTGCAATAGGGGCGTTACCGCGGACAGTTACCCGGTTCGGAGCACGGCTTGCAGCCGTAGCGCGCCTCGATGGTTGAGTAGCGGAAGTGTTGGATGCGGACGCAGTACTCGCCAATAATGCGAATATGCTGCGTGTCTCCGTCGAAGCCCCACCCGTTGTCGGGGTTCTGGGGTATCTCCTGTTCGTCCAGATACACCGACACCGAGTCGGGCGAAGAAGGAGGAGGGTCTAACTCGAGCAAACAGGAGGTCCGCGTCGCGCCGCCGAAGATCGTCTCGAGGGCCAGCTTCAGATTCTCGGGGCTGGCCGCTGAGTAGTACTGCATCGGCCCCGCCTGGGCCATCTGGGTCAGACACTCGGGGGGCCCTGCTGGATCGTCGTTCAGTTCGGCTCCCACGCCCAGCACCACGACCTTGACGCCATCCTTGACCAAGGCCTGCATCTGGGTAATCGCATCCAGGCATGCGCTGGTAAGCCCCCCGTCGGCGTTGACCGGCTGGCTCGCCGAGAGCGCACCCGAGAGGGTACAGTCGGGCAGACCATCAGTGGCCAGCAACACGTAGCGGTCGGCAAACCTGTCGGCCAGGTCCGCGTAGTACTTTCGCGCGTGTTGCAAGGCCAAAGCGGTCGGCGTATTGCCGGTCAGCGACGGCGCGCTCTGCAGGGCTCCCTGCACCACCACCCCATTGTTTGGTGCGACCCCGACCGAGGGAGGCCCGGCGCAACACCCCGTTACCGTCTGGCTAGGGCATGACGTATCTTCCCCGGGAAACGTCGCAAAGCCGAAACGAATCCGCGATTGGTAGGCGTCCACCAGATCCGAGAGTACGCCGGCCACCACGCCGTAGCGGGTTCCCGAGCCAAAGCCTGTGCTCATGGATTCCGACCCATCGAGCATGATCAGGATGTCTACCGCGCTGCTGGGGTTCAGATTCACTGCCGCGTCCACTGCGCACTGGAACGCTGCCTGGACGCCCGCGACATCGGCTGCCGTGGCGATCGGGCGGTCGAACCCGCCATCCCCTTGCACAGCGCCGCCAGCCCGCGCGCAGGCCGGCGCCAGCAGGAGGACGAAGAGCACGAATGGTACCCGCACTGCGAGCGATTCTAGCAGCTTCGAGCCGGCCGCCCACAAGCGGGAGTTTTCCTGGGAATGTTTCCGGGCCATCTGCGGTTGAAAAGCGCATGTCGCGGCATGCCTTCTGCCTCAACTGCCAATCGCCCCCGCCCCTTGAGAGGAATGCAGTCGCCCATTTTCTGTTGCGGCCGCAGGGTCGCCCTGTGTACTTGTAGGGCTTCATCATGATTGAGGTACGAGAGCTAACCAAGTACTACGGAGAGCGCGCCGCGATTCGCGACCTGAATTTCGACATTCGGCCTGGCGAAGTCGTCGGCTTTCTCGGGCTCAACGGCGCAGGCAAGACCACCACGCTCAAGATCCTGGGTTGCGTGCTCTTGCCCAGCTCGGGGCAGGTGCGGATCGATGGTCTGGAGGTGACGGCGGAGCCACACGAAGTCCGCCGCAAGATCGGCTTTCTGCCAGACGTGCCGCCTCTCTACGATGAGATGACGGTGGGTGGGTACCTGGCCTTCGCCGCGCGCTTGCGCGGCGTCACCGGTCGGGACACCCCGGCGCGCGTGCAAGAGAGCGAGGACAAGCTCGCCCTGCGCGACATGCACGACGAGATCATCGGCAACCTGTCGTATGGATTTCGCCAGCGGGTGGGCGTGGCGCAAGCGCTGGTTCACCGCCCTCGCCTGCTGATTCTCGACGAGCCTTCCGCTGGTCTGGACCCCGTCCAGATCGTCGAGATGCGCAACCTGGTTCGACGGTTGCGCGGTGAGCACACGGTTCTCATCTCCAGTCACTTTCTCGCCGAGATCAGCCAGACCTGCGATCGCCTGCTGGTTATCCAGGCCGGCGAAATCGTAGCCCAGGGAACCGAGGAGGAAATCGCGGCCACCCTGGGCACGCCCGGCGAGATCGAGGTGGCGCTGCGCGGACCCGCGACCTCGGCGCTCGACCTCGCCCGGCAGGTTCCCGGGGTGCTGGACGTGCAGATTGTACATTCCGCCGCCCATGAAACCGTGCTCAAGATCCGGGCGCGCGAAGACTGCCGGCCCGAGATCGCGCGCGCCCTGGTGCTGGCGGGGCATCAACTCTTGCGCCTCGACCGCGGCGCCGCGCGCCTGGAATCCATCTTCATCGAGCTCACCCACCGCGAGAGGTTGTCATGAGCGCCGTTCTGCTCATCGCCCGCCGGGAGTTGTCCGCGCACTTGCGCACCATGAGCGGCTTCATCATCGCCGCCGCCGTGCTGCTTGTCGATGGCATCCTGTTCAACGCCTTCGCCCTAGGGGCCCAGCAAGACAAGCACTCGGCTGAGGTCCTGAGCGACTTTTTCTACTATTCCAGCGGGACGACCATGATCGCGGCAGTGTTCCTCTCCATGCGCCTCTTGGCCGAGGAGCGCCAGAACGGCACCCTGGTCCTGCTCACTTCTTCGCCGGTTCGTGACCGAGAGATCATCCTGGGCAAGTTCTTTTCGGCCTTCGCCTTCTTGGCCATGGTCACCCTGGCCACGGCCTTCATGCCGGCACTCATCATGGTCAACGGCAAGCTGTCGATCGGCCAGGTGGCGGCTGGCTATCTGGGGCTGTTGCTCCTCGGCAGCGCGGCCCTGGCCATCGGCACGCTGGGATCGACCCTGGCGCGCTCGCAGGTTCTGGCCGCCATTCTCTCGGGCGCCATGCTGGTGGGGCTGATCGTGGTGTGGCTGCTGGCTGCCGTGAGTGAACGTCCGCTCAACGACGTCTTCCTGGCCCTCGCGCTGTGGGGTCGGCATTTCCCGCCGTTCCAGGCCGGCGTCATCAACCTGCGCGACGTGGCCTACTACCTGCTGGTGACCTACTTCGCCCTGTTCGCCGCCACCCGTGTCCTGGAGGCGCGACGATGGCAATGAGACACTGGCCGTCGCTGGCCTACGCCGTTGGGCTGCTCTTCATCTACCTCGGCGAGCGCGTCCTTGCCGCTGGCCATGCCAGCGCTGTGCTGACCGTGCTCGGCGTGGCCTCGGTGCTGGGAGCGATGGCCTGGCGCGGGCTCGGTGCCCGCAAGGCTCACGCCGGGGTTCGCAGTACCGCCCGCATACTCCTTCTCCTCTATGGACTCGGTGCGCTCGCCCTGGTTCTGCATTTTGCAGGTGGCGACCTGGGCGCGCATCTCTGGGGCCGTCCCCTGGATTCACGCATGCCCCGTCTGGCCGGTGCCCTGGCTGTGCTGTGGCCGGCACTCATGCTGGCAGGCACGTTGCCCGTGCTTCTGGTCGAACTTTCTCTGGCCGGCATGGCGCACGCACCGGTTCTCGATACCCGCCGGGTGCGCACGGCCATGCTGTCCGGGCTGGGCACTGCCCTGGCCCTGGTGTTCTGCTTCTCCGCCGCGTACGTGGCAGCCGAGCGCAACCTGAAGGTCGACCTGGCCTACTTCCGCAGCACCCGGGCCGGGACCGCGACCAAGAAACTGGTGGCGGCACTCGATCAGCCGGTGCAGGTGTACCTTTTCTTTCCCCCGGCCAACGGGGTTGCTGAAGAGGTGGCAAACTACTTCGCCGAGCTGACCCGTGAGTCCTCACAACTGAGCGTCACCCGCCTGGATCAGGCGGTCGAACCGGCGCGGGCGCACGAGCTGGGCGTGTCGGGCAACGGCGCGGTCGTGGTAGCGCGCGAAAAGCGCAAGGAACAAATCGCCATCCCGGTCAAGCTGGAGAGCGCCCGGGGCAAACTGCGGCTTCTGGACCAGGAAGTGTACAAGCGCCTGGTGACCGTGTCGCGCGGCACCCGCGTCGCCTATTTCGTGCAGGGACATGAGGAACACACCTTCGATCCCATCGGGGAAACCGATCGCCGCGCCACTGTGCGCCTGCTGCGCGATCTGCTGTCAGAGGTGGGATTCCAGGCCAAGGAGCTGGGTCTTGCCCAGGGGCTGGGGCACGAAGTGCCGGCCGACGCCGGCCTGGTGCTCATTCTGGGGCCCAGACGACCGCTCATGCCGGCCGAGACGGATTCCTTGCTGCGCTATTTCGACCACAAGGGACGCCTGCTCGTGGCCCTCGATCCGGAAAGTGGCGAGTCTGCAGCTGCGCTGCTGGACGGACTTTCTCTTCGTTTCAATCCCACCACCCTGGCCAACGACCAGATCTACTGGACAAGGACCCGACAGAAGCCGGACCGCATCGGCATCGCCACGGGCAGCTACTCCAGCCACGCCTCGGTGGCGACGTTGAGCCAGTTCGGCCTGCGCCTGCCTCTGGTTCTGCTCGGGGCGGGCTCGCTCACTCGACCAGACAAACCTTTGCCCGATGCCCCCAGCGTGAGCTTCGTGGTTCACGCCGAGGCCAGTACCTGGAACGACCTGAACGGCAACTTCGAATTCGACGGTGGCAAGGAAATCCGCAAGGCATACGAGTTGGCCGCTGCCGTGAGCAAAGGGGCCTCGCCCGAAGCAGAAGGACGCGCTGTGGTGCTGGCGGATTCGGACGCTCTGACCGACGAACTGGTGATCAACCGGGCCAACAGCCTGCTGGCCATCAACCTCGTGCACTGGCTGGCTGGCGACGAACGACTGGCAGGCACCATCAACAACGAGGAAGACGTGCCGGTCCGCCACACCCGCAAGCAAGATGTGGCCTGGTTCTACGCCAGCGTGTTCGCTGCGCCAGCCCTGGTGCTGGGTCTCGGCTATACGGTGCGACGACGTGCCTCACGGCGAAAGGCGCCACCCGCCACGCCGCCCGCGCCACCCTCGGAGGGCTCGCCGTGAACGGCAAGGCGGTTGCCCTGCAGGGCGGTCTGGCGCTGGTAGGCATGGCCGCAGCGTACGTGACCTGGCAGCGCCAGCCCGAGTTGCAGGCGGGCGAGGTGTTCGTGCTGGACATCACCAAGAGCGATCTGGAGACGATTCGTTTCGACGACGAGGAGGCCAAAAGCTGGGTCGAGTTGCAGCGTGCGAGCGACGACAATGGCAGCTTCGTTGCGCTTCGTCTCTCGGGACACGAGGCGCCGGAGACCAAGGCGACAGCGCCCGCACCGGAGGCAGGCAAACCGGAACGTGTCGTGCGCGGCAGCGACGCGGCCAAGGCGCTCTACGAACGCTTTGCACCCCTGCGCGCCACACGCGCGCTTGGCGTGCTGGACGCGGCCAAGCTGAAAGACCTGGGGCTTGCGGCCCCGAAGAAGCACATCACCGTGATGACCCGTTCCGGCCGGCGCGTCTATGACATCGCGCCCGCACCCTTGGGCGGAACTGATCCTTACCTGCGCGACCAGGCGGACGGCCGGACATTCGTGGTCCCGCGATCCATCCTCAGCGATTTCCAGACCGCGGGCAGCAGCTTGGTCGAGCATCACCTGCATGGGTTCCGCTTGGAGGATGCGGATCGCGTGTCAATGACAGCCGGTCCAGTCAAGAAGGAATATCGCGTGGCCCGCTCGGCCGATGGGCGGGGCGTGGAGATTGCCTCGACCGCTACGCCTGACAAAGCCGACCCGGCTGCGCGCACCTGGCACGAGCGCGCCTTTGGCCTGTGGCCGAGCGAGTCGCTGGGCAAGGGCGAGACGCCCGCAGAGGGCGAGCCGCAGACGAAACTGCGGCTGGACTACTTCGCACGTGGCCGCAGCCTGGGCTGGCTGACCATCGCGGAGGTCCCAGTTCCACTAGTGGAGAGCGTATCGAGCGCGACGGCAGCGCCCAAGAAGGTCTTCTACGCGCGAAGCGAATTGACACTCGGCTGGGTCAAGCTGTCCGGCGACACCGACACCGTGGTCGCCGACGGCGCAAAACTGGCGGGCGGCAAGCTTTGAGTTCGGTCACTGCGCCGATCGGATCCACCCGCCGCCCAGCAGGCGATCGCCCTGGTAGCACACGGCGGCCTGGCCAGGTGTCACGGCCATGACCGGCTCGGCGAAATCCACTTCGAACCCCGTGGGGCCGGCCAGACGCACACGAGCAGCACTGCCAGCGTGGTTGTAGCGGACCTGCACCGTGGCCTCGAATTCCGACGGCAGGTCGCAATGCCAGTTGGCCTGCGTCGCCTGCAAGTGGCGGTGTAGGATCTCACTGCGCGGGCCCACCGTGATGGTGGCGGTAGCCGCATCCAGGTGTGTGACGAAGAGAGGCGCCTTGCTGGCGATG
>Ga0182021_10007663_pt1 | contig 12802 bp, 8 predicted proteins | sample 612E3MmetaG_FD_120493 | JGI IMG/M metagenome (GOLD analysis project Ga0182021, IMG submission 120493) | Permafrost microbial communities from Stordalen Mire, Sweden - 612E3M metaG (Illumina Assembly) | ecosystem: Environmental > Terrestrial > Soil > Wetlands > Permafrost | place: Sweden... | reverse complement strand
GGAGCCCAGTCGGAACCTTCGGGTTAGTGCAGGCCAGGATCGACCGCAGTTCGTCGGGCTCGAGGGGCTGGGGCAGAACTCGCTTCATCGGGGGCCTCTCTATCGGTCATTACCGATAGTTCAGGCTGCCCTGAAGGATCGGGAACGACCGCAACTCAATCCAGATGGCTGTCAAGGCAGAGGGCTTGATAGGCTTGCGAGAAGGCTCGTTATCGCAAGTCAATCGCCCCGAAACGGCCTCTCTTCTATCGAGTATGAGGCTGTCCGAGCAAAGCGCAAGTCTTTGGCTTATCAGCGACGGGCACGCAGGTTATCGGCGAGGCTCAGAAAGGCCTCAATCGGGTCTCCGTAGATCGAGATGCCGACCTCGACATCCGGGCCGAGCAGGTGCCAGTCGAGATCCATCCGGAACGCCACGGCATACATGGAGTCGGGGCCGATGGTTGGCATTCCCAGCTCCGCCGGCGACACCACAGATTCGAAGACCGCCCACCCTTTCGGGTAGGCGGCTTCGGCTTGGCGGATCGCGTCTTCGAGGGTCACGCAGCTATCTTGCGCTCCAGGTGCGTGATCGCGTGCACGGCCCTCCGGGCCGCCTGGAAGTCCTCCTGGGTGTAGTTGCCGTCACGCTCGCCGACGACGCCGCCGTAGTCGCCGGAGGCCGCCGGAGCTTGCCTTCGAGTCGGCGCTCGAGGTCTATCACAACGGCAGTCGGCAGACTCTCGGGAGTGTCGGCGCTGCGACGACAACACGGATAAGCCGAAACGAGCCGCTCGTGCCGGAGCCTGAGATGACCTACTGCGGATTGAGCATCACATGGGAGCCCATCGCCATCGACGACCCGGCTAGCCACAACTTCATCCTCGAGGCAACCGAGGAGGAGGTCGTGGCCCTAGCTCAGGAGATCAACGGCCTAAACAACATGTACCGGGCCGAGGCCCATGAGGCCAGCCCAATGACAATCGCCAGACTCTGCGAATCGATAGACATCTTCAAGGAGGACGAGCAGGAAGCCGAATAGCTGCTCGTTTCGCGAACCCATGACAAGGCCCGGAACCGAGACAGATATAGGGCCCTAATCTCGTTGTTGCCCCAACCGGTGGTCGTGGTGTGGTAAGCAAAGCCGAGGTGATTCTCGCGCCCGACGAACTCGGGGGCGCGGGTGGGGTGCTGGAGTGGCTGCTGGCAAGACCAGCGAGCCACGGCGCAGATGAAATCGATGTCAGAGGCGAACTGGCGCTCCCAGGTGTCGCGGGGATGGTCCAGGTCGATCATCGGTGCCGGGAGCTCAGTCGCTTGCACCGGCGGCCAGCCTCGGCAAGCGATTCGTCAACCCGCTGCCGCCAGACGCCGTCTGACAGCCCGTGACACGATTCGCACGATCAATCCGTATTGGGCTCGGCTCTATTCCTCTCGCCCCGACCGCGGTGAGATCGGCGTCGGCCCCGCCCGCCGTCGCCTGATAGAGCGCCACGGCCTGCGTAATGTCGTCGGCAGCCAGACACTCGGATGATCGTCTGGGTCGTTGTGCGGGTGTCCCCACGACGCCTAGCCGGCGCTGCCTGAGTCCGCCGGCGAGACGTCGGTCGCTTACGCTAGCCGCGTGAATGCCGACGCCGCACACGGGCAGCTGTCGACCGACCATGCCCGATCGGCCAGAGATCTTCTAATCGATTGGGCAAACCATCAGGACGGCTGGGTGCGGGCGATCGTTGGTGAGGTCTTGACGACTCGTCGCGACCTCTCATCTGCGTCGCTCGAAGTCATCAAGGCCAGGTACCTCGCCGAGAAGGGACTCGCCGACGAGCCAGCGTCCGAGATGCCACCCCTCGGCGACGGTGGACCAAGCAGCGACAACGGCGGGCCGTTCCGCTTGGTCACGATGCGCGAGCTTACGGGAGTCAACGCGCTCGCGGAGCACCAAGAGATCACATTCAATCCATGTATGACCGTGCTCTTCGGCGAGAACGCGACGGGGAAGACCGGCTATGTCCGCGTTCTCAAACGACTCGCCAACGTTCGGTCAGCCGAAGCGATCATCCCCGACATCCATCGGGCCTTAAGCGGCGGCGAGGCGCACGCCATCGTTCGGTACGCGATGGGTGGGCAAGAGCGGGACATCACGTGGAACAACGAGAGAGGTATTCCGCCCTTCACCCGGATTAGCGTGTTCGACAGTCCTGCCGTCGCCTTGCATCTTGAAGAGAACGTTACCTACCTCTACACGCCAGCTGACCTTGCCCTGTTCAAGTACGCCCACTCCGCGATCGAAGGCGTGCGGGCGTTGCTCGAGGGAGACGTCGCGGCCCGACAGCCGCGCCAGAATCCCTTCCTCACGGCTTTCTCCCGTGGCACGGCGATCTACCCGAAGATCGAGGGCCTCAGCGCTAGTACGAACCTCGCCGAGCTAGACGAACTGGCGATCGTCAGCGAGCCCGAACGGACGGAGCTGGAGTCGCTCAGGGTGAGCGTGGACGCCCTGACCAGCGCTGCGTCTGAAGGACGCGCCGAGATGCTCCGTACTCGCCTCGCGGCTCTCCGGAACCTGATTACCATCAGCGAAGCGATCACGCGGTTCGAGGCGACGCGTTTCGGCGAGGCAGTGGTCGCTGAGTCACGCGCTCGGGACGAGCAAGGCAGAGCGGCCGCCGCCGTCTTCGCCGGCGGGCAGCTCCCTGCGGAGCTTCGGCCTGCTTGGCAGGCGTTTATCGAGGCCGGCGAGCGCTACGTCATCGCGAGCCACCAGACCGCCTACCCGACGACGAATGACGTCTGCATCTACTGCCGCCAGCAGCTTGACGCCCCGTCTCGCGAGCTTCTAGCCGCATATCGCGAATACGCGAGTGGCGTTTCTGCAACCACCGTAGTGGCGGCAGTCGCTCAGGTGGCCTCGTTGGAAGCACCACTGACGTCGGGCACTGTCGCGACCGCGCTCGAAGGGCTCCGCACGATGCTTCCTGGGATCGAGGGCGGCGAACAGGCACCCGAGTGGGTGGCCGACGCGCGTCGCCTCGTCGACGGAATCGGCCCACTGCTGGAGTCGGTTCGACTGCGAACCGCGGTCCCAACGGATGAGGCAGTCTCCATTTCGGGAGTCCTTCTGCCACGATTGCGTGCTGCCGCGGAAGAAGGGGAGAAGACCCTCACGTCTCTCCAGGGAGATGCCGACGAGCGGACCCGAGCCGTGGGGATCGACAGGGCGCGCATAGCCCAGCTTGAGGCGAGACTCGCCCTTGCTCGTCTCCTACCTGAAGTCCGCGTGCACGTCATTCGGGCTGTCTGGGTGGACCGTCTTAGGACGCTGCTTGGCCGCTTCCAAGGGTTGCTGAAGGGCCTGACGGAGACGAGCAAGGTGGCAAGTCAGGACATCCTCAACCGTGACTTCGAGCACGTCTTCTTCGATGAGTGCGCTGCCCTTCGCGCTCCGAATGTGACGCTCGACTTCCCGGGGCGCAAAGGTGAAGCCGCCCGGCGCAAGAGCGTCGCGCCCGATCATTCGCTTGCCGAGATTCTGTCCGAGGGCGAGCAGAAGGTAATCGCGATCGCGGACTTTCTCGCGGAGGCAGCACTGCGCGCTGGTTCAGCGCCGATCGTGTTCGATGATCCGGTGAACAGTCTCGATCATCGCCGGGTGCAGGAAATCGCGAAACGCATCGCTGCCCTCAGCGTGGACCACCAAGTCATAGTTTTCACGCACGACATCTGGTTCGCGACCGAACTGCTCTCAGAATTCGAACACCGCCAAGCGGACTGCACGTATTGGAGCATCGTCTCGGACGGAGGTCTGACGGGCGTCGTGTCTCGAGCCAACCATCCGCGTCTCGACACCGTCGCGAAGATCAGGGCGCGGTTGAACACGGCAATCGATGAGGCGCAAGGAACTCACGCAGGGGACCGGCAGGCGAAGATCGACGCTGCGTACGACCACATCCGCGCATGGTGCGAGATCGTCGTCGAGACTGAGCTGCTAGCGCAGGTTACTCAGCGGTATCAGCCCAACGTGGCGATGCAGAACCTAGAGCGGATCAAGCCGGACCTCCTCCGGGGCGCCTTCGCGGTCATCTACCCTATCTGGGAGAAGTCGAACCGATACGTGCCAGCACATTCACAGCCCCTGGTGACCCTCGGGGTCCGGCCGAGCCTAGACGAGCTGCGCGGTGACTGGGCGGCTCTTCAGAAAGCGCTCGCGGACTATCAGGCAGGCTGACCGTCCTGACATCGGCCGGTGAGTCCGTGGCGGAGTCCAAGTCCGCTTTTGAATCAGCCCTGCAGCTCGCTTCAGGCCGCGCTGGTGGTGGCCGCCGCCACCAGGCTCGACTCCACAAGCTCCGTGGCCCGCCGCTCGAGATCGTCGGCAGCCGCCAGGGCCGACCAGGCCCGCTCCGCTGAGGTCGCCATAGCCGGCGTCACGGGTGGCACTAGGACCGCCTCCATATCGGCAGGGAACGTCGAGTCAACTACCGAGCCCGAGGCGGCCGCCCGAATCTGTGCCTGACCCTGGCGGCTGGCGAGGCCTAGGTAGATGGCGCCCCAGTGCTGGCCCTCGCGGGCGACGAGCCTGCCCACGTGGCCACTCGCCAGCCAGCCTGCTCGCGCCGCCGTCACCACTGATGGCGTGCCAAGACCCTCCTCGGCGCGACCGTCGGCCTGGTAGACGATGGTGCCGCTGGCGAGGCGGTAGGGCGCTACATCGCGGAACGAGATCACGGCGACATGCTTGAGGGCGATGGGGAACCACTGGAGAATCTGGCGGCCGGACAGGAGCGGTTCGCCGTGCACCGGCGCCACGTAACGCGGCGAGTAGCGCCCGCCGGGCTTCTCTACCCTAGCGAGGTCGCCGATGGCCGGCGCCCCTACGGCGCCCAGGTGTTCGCGCGTCGCGGTCACGAAGGGATCGTAGAAGGCGGCGTCGGTGCGCCCCATCAGGCTCGATGAGGGCACGGTCCAGCCATCGCGCAGCTTGGGTGGCGCAACCATCGAAACCGCGGCCTCGGTCCGCTTCTGAAGCGTCTGCAAGCGTCGCCGAGCGATGTCACGCAAGCGCTGGGCGCGTCCCACCAGGCGCGCGATCTCAGGGGCGGCAGCGATGTCCGGAATCGGGACAGCGGCCACCTGGCCAGGCGTGAGGTGGTCAATGACCGAGCCCGCCCTGTCCCGTGCTATGGCGCGCTTGCCTTGTTCAGTGCGCAGGTAGGCGAGAGCCGTCAGCCTGTCGGTGGCGTCGTCGATCTCGATGCGCACGAGATCGTGGCTGATGGCGAATGCCGCGAGAAAGCCGCCGGCGAGGACGGCAGGTCCAAGGTTGCGTCCCGAACAGGTCTGCAGGATGGTGCCCGGCTCGACCATGAGCTCGGCGAGGTTATCGCTGCGCGCCCTCGAGAGCCAATCTGCCGGCCCCGGGAGGTAATCGAAAATGTCGTAGGGGCGCAGATAGGGGACGCTCTCCTCGGCAGCGGTCGCGTAGACGCGCTTGAAGCGCGAAGGCCCCCACAACCGGCCCAGATCTCCTAGTCGCCGTTGTGCCCCCGTCTTGACCGCCGGGACGTCCCTGGCGCTGAAGAGGTGCTTCGGGTCCAAGCGGCCCGTCGAGCGCGCGAGCGTGCTCTCGAGGATGGCGATCCTCAAGGCTGCTGTCCGCTCAGCCAGCGGCGGTAGGCCTCACCGACGTCGGGCAGCTCGTCGTCGACGACTCGGTCTCCGACCTCGATCTCGCGGAAGCCGTCCGGGGTGGGGACGAGCTCCGTGCGTTTGCGTAGTACGTCTTCACCTGTGGGCGTGCGCCGGTACTTGGTCGCGCCGCGCTTGTCGTGGCCGATCGATTCGGCAACCGCCATAAAGATGTCGTACTTGAGTCCGGGACTCGCGGCGATCGCCTCCTCCTCGGTGGAGAGCCGCCGCACCAAGACCATGCTCGTCTGCGTGTCGTTCTTCGGTTGAAACAGATCGCGGTGCATATCCACGACCGCCAGGATCTGGGTCTTGCGCATCAGCCACTGGCGGATGTAGCCCAGGGCCGGGTTGTTTAGGATGCCATTGGGTATGACGATCGCCATCCTGCCGGTTGCCGGCTTGAGGAATTGGACGCACCGCTCGACGAACAGAATCTCCGGTGGCATGGCTTTCTGGAGCTGCGGCACGCCGCCCTTCTCAACCCGTTCCCAGGTGCCCGTCGCTTGGTCCCGGCGCCACCGGGCCGCAAGGTCGTACTGGGTGAGCGTTTCCTCGTCGGTGATGAGGATGTTTGCGCCAAAGGGCGGGTTTGTGAACAGAGCGTCGAAGGTACCGAGGCCGACGCGCTCCCTGGCGCCCTCGTCGTCCCAAGAGTGGGGGTTGGCCAGTGAGTTTGCCTGGTAGAGCTGGCCCGACCCGTCGTTATTCATGACCATGTTCATCTTGGCCGCCCGGACTAGCGAGGGGTTCAGGTCCAGCCCGAAGACGTTCTGCGAGAGAAAGCGACCGCGCTTGCGGCGGAGCTCGTCCATCTCCGCGGCGGTGCCCGCCGCCTGGTCCCTCCACTCGCCTTGCTCACTGATCTCGAGGGTTTCGAGGGCGTGGTTCATGGCGGTGATGAGGAAACCGCCGGTGCCGCAGGCGGGGTCCAGGACCTTCTCCGTGGGGCGGGGGTCAATCATGGCTACTGCCATCCGACAAGCGTTGCGGGGCGTAAAGAATTCACCGCGGTCGCCCCGCAGGTTCGATCCGACCACCTCCTCGTAGGCAATCCCCTTGACGTCTACCGACGACTCGAGGAGCGAGTAGCCTTGCAGCTGGCCCACCACAAACGCGACCGAGTTCGGCTTGAGGTTGAGGCGCTGAGCGGCCTCGCCTGGGAAGATGCCGGTGAAGTTGGGCAGGACCTTGTCGCTGAAGATGCGCTGGATACGCGTCCGCGCCGAGACCGCCGCGGTGGCCGAGGTCAGCTCAGTGGGTGTGACGTAGAAGTCGATCTGCGCGCTGCGCTCGTCCTCGATCTTGCAGAAGATGAGCTTCAAGAGCTCCCAGAAGGCATCAGGCTTCTGTAGGCCCTCGTTGCCGGCGATGAAGTTGTGGCAACGCCGGAACGCAAAGAGGAGGTTGTCCGCCGTGGCCGGTGCCAGGTCCTTACGCCTCGGGCGCTGGGCGTCCTCCTCGGTTTGACCGGCGCCCGGGACCTGGACGATCTCCTGGAACACGTGGCCGGTCTTGGTCGTGCGTTTGGCAAACGCATAGCGTTCGTCACCGTTGGTCCAAAGGCCGTACTCAGCATTGACACAAGCGGCCATGTAGCTCTGGAGCTGGCCGATGCCTTCCTTCTTGTCCGAGGGCGACGTCCCAGCCTTCTTCGTCTCGACCAGGAGCCAAGCGTGCTCCTGGGCGTGCGGCTGGCCCGCGGCGAACACGACGATGTCCACGTACTTGCGCGACGAGCCGACCTTGATGCGGAACTCGGGCTCGCACCCGGCCGATGTGTACCTGAACTGACGGACTAAGGCCTTCTCGATGTTCTGCCGGACATACTCCTCGGCCGTGTCCCGCACGAGCTTCCCGGTCAGGAAGTCGACGACATAGCCCTCGGGGATGGACTCTGTTGGGACCGGCTCAACCGGTGGAGCAAGCTGCGCCGCGTTATCCAACCCCTGTCGTCCTCCTCACGAGCGGTCAGTCTAGACGCCCGGGACCGCAGCGCGACCCTTGGGGTTACAGTGCAGCGGGCGACCATCGCTCGGCCGTGTGACAGGTTGCCTGTCGCGGCAGTCTGTTCACGAGTCGGGGCCTGTCGTTCGCAGCGAAGATCCCGGAAAGCCTCCTTTCGGGAAGCCCGAACGTGCGGCGCCAGCGAGCATGGCCGAGTCTCACGTAGGATGCTTCCCTTTCGGACCGCCCCGGCGGACCCGCGACATCGCGCTGCTACAACCAGAGACGGTCTTGCGCTTCGAGCTCGTCATGCGCATCGTCGGGACGAGCCACGAGCTCCTCGAGCGCGAGGCCCTCATCGACGCGGGACTCTCCCCGCACGTCGCGCTCCTCACGCTGAAGGCCAGCGCCTTGCGCGCAAGGGGACCGCGCAAGGCGATGGGCCGTAGGTTCGCAGCCCGCGGAACGCTTCGGACGGAGACGGTTCGCCTCAAAAGTCAACGGAACCCGGGACATCCTGGAAGCGGATCTCGTCGGGCGAGGCCGCCCACACCATCATGGCCCGGGTCGGCTTGAAGGCCTGGAGCATGAAGCCGCCCCGCACGACCGTTGTATTGTGCCCACAGCTCGAGCATTCCCCTTCCGTCCAGAGCTTGTTGAGGTCGGCGAACGCGCAGCGCATGCCACATGCCACACAGGTGAACTTGAATCGGACATCCCAGCCAAGGCGATAGGCGATCTGGGCGCGGCGCATCAGCTCCGCACGGGGGAGATCGCCGTAGTCAAACGGATTTGGGCCACGCCCCGTCGGCGTGGACCCCTTGCTTCCGGCCATCGGACCAGCGTCCTTTCTTGGACGGCCCCGGGAAGATCGGGGCGACGCGGGATCCTGGGCGTGCGGGTTCGGAACGCAAGAGGGTCTCGGCCGGTTCCGGTGCGGCCGAGCACCGAGCAGGACGCGGTCCACGGTGACGCTCAGGCGGGTGGCCGTCGGGATCGCCGCCGGGTGGGTAGCGACCCCGCAGGCGATCCGACCACCTGTCCGTGTCGGACCCCTCTCAGGCCCCACAGGCAGCCCGCGCACCTGCGATGATCTCGACCGTGGAAGGGATCGTTCGGGCCCAGACTCCCTCGTCGTCCCTGATCTCGCTCGCCGATGCCCGCCTCGCCCTCGCCCAGGCCACCGACGTCGCGGCGGTGGCGACGCTCGTGGACCGGCTCGAGGTCGTCCGCCTGGCAGCACGGAAGGCTCGGCTCTCCCTCGAGGCACAGAACGACTGGGCGACGCTCAAACTTGAGGCGGAGCGCAAGGCCGGCGGGATGCTCACCGAGTTGCGCCGGGCGGGCGAGCTGCGCGCTGGCCGGCCGAATAATGCTGACAACGTGGCAGCATTTCTGTCCGGCTTCGGGATCAGCCAGCACCAGTCGTCGCGCACATACCGCCGCCCGGGCGTCGGCTCTTCGGGAGAGCGCGCGAGCGGGCGCGGAGCCCTGACACACCTCGGTCCCGGGCGGCCAGCCCGCCGCAATGGGTACGACCGGATCATCGAAGTCTATCCGGCTGCGGCGCTCCACGAATGGCGATACCTCTCCGACCACTACAAGGGAACGCGCGGGGCCGCAGCCCGCGCGCGTATCGTCCAGAAGCTGGGGGCGGCGATCCCGGGTCTGGACGCAGTCACCGAGGAATGCGCCGCATCTGATCACCTCCTCGATGCGGTCGTCGCGGCGCTCGTGGCGCGCGCCTACCAGATCAGGCGTTCCACGGGCCGGACGCCGGCACAGGCGACGCTCGCCCCCGCCGAGGGCTGGATCTGGCTGCCGGACATCGCGCCGGAACAGCTCGCTGTGGCAACCTGACGGCGATGCGGTCAGGCACTGAGAGATCTGGAGCGGCCCGCGGCATATTCGCCGCCAGCAAGGCCTGAACGGCCCGACGCCGCCTGCACCTCGGTCGGGAACCGGTCACGTGGTTCCGGAAGCCCTACGTCGCGACCTCGACGAGCCGACACAGGGCGTTCGCCAGGCGCATCTGGCGCGGCGTCTTGCACGCCACCCGGACAAGCGCCGGGGAGGCGACGACGACCGCGATGCAACGCGCGCGCGAGGTCGCCACGTTGAGCCGGTTCGCCGAGTAGAGGAACTCCATGCCGCGCGGAGCGTCCTCGGGCGACGAGGAGCCCATCGCGTAGATCGAGAGCGGTGCCTCGCGGCCCTGGACCTTGTCGACGGTCCCGACCCGGACCGCTCCCAAACCCGCCTCGCGGAGGGTCGCCGCGATCCGCCCGACGTGGGCGTTGTAAGGGGCGAGAACCCAGACGTCGCCCTGGCCCAGGTCGTGCGGGACGCCCTTGGCGTCCGTCCAGGTGGCCCCAGTTGAAGGCGATAGGAGCTCGCCGAGGAGCTGGGCGATCGCTTCGGCCTCCTCCGGGCTCTCGACGCCGTTCCCGACGTGGGGGACCGGCATCCAGCGAATCCCGCTGCCGGTCGGCGGGGTCGGCGCGCTGATCGACTGGCGCTCGAGCCCGTCGAGCGAGCTCAGGCGCGACGCGTAGAAGACCTCGCTCGTGTACGCGCAGATCGCGGGGTGGAGGCGTCGCGTCTTCTCGATGAAGAGCCCGAGCGTCTCGGGCATCGTGGGATGGGCGGGCTCCCCTCCGCTGCGGGCGAGCAGGTGCCCGATCGCGCTCTGCTCGGCGCCCGGGGGGTGGCTCCCCTTGAGCGGCTGGTCGAGCTGCAGCGGGTCGCCCAGCAGGACGAGCGAGCGGGCCGCCGGCGACGCGGCGATCGCGTTGGCGAGGCTGAACTGCCCGGCCTCGTCAATGATGAGGACGTCGACGGCACCCTCCATCGCCGGTCCGGACCAGAGCCAGGCCGTGCCCCCGACGACGTTGAGCGTGCCGTCGGCGAGACGGGCGGCGATGCCGCGGGCGTCGCCGAGCGCTTCGGCGTGGGCGCAGGTGGGCCCGTCATCGGGGCCAGGCTTCTGCCCCAGGGCGATCGTCACCCCGGCGTCGTCTGCCGCCTTCCAGATGGCGTCGAGCATGTTCCCGATGACCGCATGGCTGTTCGCGGTGATCCCGACGGTCCTGCCGGCGCGGACGAGGGCGAGCGCCATCTGGGCGCCGGCGTAGGTCTTCCCCGTTCCCGGGGGCCCCTGGATCGCGAGGGTCGACCGGTCGAGCGCGAGGACGAGGCGGGTCGCGGCCTGCTGGGCCGTCTCCCCTTCCTGACGCAGTGGCGAGCCGTCCGCTGTCCCCCTGACGCGCGGCGCGGCGCGCAGGAGCAGCGCGCGGGCGGCCCGGTGCGGCTCGGCGTCGGCTTCGATCCCGGCGTCGGCGACCCAGCGCCCGATCCGCAGGAGCGAGTCCTCCAGGGGTGTCGTGCGCACGAACTCGTTGGGGATGAGCGACGCCGGGATCCCGCGGGCGAGCTCGCTCGCGGTGCGGTAGAGGGTGATCGTGCCCCCCGCCTGGTCGATCGCGACGACGTGGCCGGCGGACTCCAGGGTGAGCGGGTCGTCGACCTGGCGGCCGACGGAGACGCGGTGGTCCTGGGGCGGGAAGCGGAAGCGCTGGAGGCGCGCCCCAGCCTTGCTCGCCTCGCCGAGGTCGGCGTCGAGCTCGACCATCCCGAGCGGCTCGCGCTCCTCGACGAGGTCCTCATCGGTCATGCCGCACAGGTCGAAGTAGCGCCACCAGAACGCCTTGTTCTCGCGGCGGTGCCAGGCCAGCAGCTGGGCGAGGAGCCAGCTCGCCTGCTGCGCCGGGGTGCGCTCGGCGGGCTCGGTCCCCTCGAGGTCGCCCGCCAGCGCCTCGACGACCGCCGCGACCTCCGCCGCGTGGCCCTCGGGCTCGGGCGGCTCGACCGCCTCCGGGCGGAGCGGCGGGCGGGGGACCGGGACGCCGAGTCGTGCCGCGAGGTCGACGCGGCGGGCCTCAAGCCAGTCGCGGAGGCGCCAGGTCGAGAGGACGTCGTCGCGGTTGTAGCCCTCGATCTCGCGCAGGATCGCGTCGCCGGTGCGGCCGTCGGGCGCGGCGCCGCGCCCGAGCCAGACCTCGAACTCGACGATGCTGTCGCCCGCGGAGTGGAGCTCGACGTTGCGGGTGAAGCCGTAGAGGGGTTCAAGGCGCTTGATCGAGTAGCTCTCAACGCTCGCGCGGATGCCCTGGCGCACGACCCGGTAGAGGTCGACGAGCACGCGGCCCCGCAGCAGCCGATCGACCTCCTCCTCCCGCGTCGCGTGGCGCTGGGCGAGCCGGGCGAGAGCGGTCTTCTCGTACGCCGCGTAGTGGAAGACGTGGAGCGACGGGTCGGCGTCGAGCCGGGCGATCAGGAGGTCGACGAGCCGCTCGAAAGCCGCCTTCTCGGCCGCCAGGGTCACGGCCCCCTCGGCGTCGAGGCTCCAGAACGCATGGAACTTCGGGATTGCGGCATCCGTGGCCGACGCGAGCACCCAGCGCAGGTCGTTCTCCGCGAGGGCCGGCTCGAGGACGCCGAACAGGTAGTCGATCCCGTCCTCGAAGGCGAACGGGTCGCCCTCGAGGTCGAGGAAGAGGTCGCCCGGCGACGGCTCCGGCAGGACGAGGAAGCCGCGGTCCGGGACGAGCGCGGGCTCGCCCGTGGCGGGGTCCGCGGCCCGCGCCGGCTCGAGCAGCTCCCAGAGCATCTCGCCGCGGTCCTCGCCCGCGACCTGGATTCGGGCCTGCTCCCGGACCCGGGAAAGGGCCTCGTCGCTTGTCCCGTCGAGCCGGGGGCGGATGGGGAGCTCGAGCCGAGCGAGTCCACGGCGGGTGGCGATCGGCCCCGGCGGGACGTCGGCCGGGCGTCCCTTGAGCGAGGCCCGCTGGCGTCCGCCGATCCCCGCGACGAGGCTCAGGTCGTCGTCGGCGCGGCGGCGGTCGCGGCACGTTGCCCACCAGCGGCAGACGTCGCAGTGCTCGACGGGCTCGGGGTACGAGCGGGCGGGCGGAAAGGTCGCGGGCCCGACCCGGGCCTCGTCGGCCGCCGCGAGGAAGTCCGCCTTGACCCGCCGGTAGTAGGCCATGTAGTCGGCGACCCGGAGCGTGACCTGCTCGCGGGCGCTCCCGCCGAGGACGACGTGGAGCGATTCGGGCGCGCAGCCCTGGATCCGGGTCAGCTGGTCGACGTACGAGCAGACTTGGAGGACCGCGCCCGCCGCGACGTG
>Ga0182021_10007662_pt1 | contig 12802 bp, 15 predicted proteins | sample 612E3MmetaG_FD_120493 | JGI IMG/M metagenome (GOLD analysis project Ga0182021, IMG submission 120493) | Permafrost microbial communities from Stordalen Mire, Sweden - 612E3M metaG (Illumina Assembly) | ecosystem: Environmental > Terrestrial > Soil > Wetlands > Permafrost | place: Sweden... | reverse complement strand
GCTGTTAACCGAAGGGTTGTAGGTTCGAGTCCTACCTGAGGAGCCAGAACAAGTCCTTTAGTTTCAACGCACCCCCTAGAAAACACGCCAGTTGCCGCGCCGCGCCCAAGCCAGGGCTGTTTTGTAAATTTACCCATCCTTACCCGAATTTACCCAAGTGTGGACGCCGGGGTACCCCCAGAATCCCCCCAGTGGGTCGAAAATGGACAAAGGGGAAACTGGGCCAGGAACGGCGTGAAGCCGGCAACGCATGCGTCGCCATCACGCGACCGCCCATCCTTCCCACAGGAGCGCTGCTTGCTCCAGCACGGTCTGCGCGGCCTACCTCGGCAAGACCACCGGCGGCTACGACCCGTTCGTGTTCGGTGTCAGCATGAGCCCACAGGAGATGGAGATTTCCGAAGACGTCTACGTAATCACCGCCGAGACCGCCGAGGCGTACGTTTCCTCCACCTTTTCCGGGGCAGTGGCCAGTCCTCCGCCCTTCCGATCTGGCAATACGACTGGCATGAGATCTTGTGGTTCGAAGAAGGCGACAGTCCTACACGGTAGGGCCGCGAAGGGCCTGCGCATCGGTCAGAGCTTATTTCTTCAGCGTCACGGTGATCGCTGGCGATTCCTGCGGGCTATCCGTTTGCTTCGTCAACTCACCTACCGGCAGTGCCGTGGATGTAGACAGGACGTAAACCCGGAACCTCATGCCCGAGGGTGTGTCACCCTGCCCGAAGTGCACGCTCCGCGTCCAGTCAGGCGACGCGATTTGGCCCTGGACCCACCGCCGGCCGGACTGATCGACAGGCTCCACGATCAGGTAGTTGTTCAGCTTCGGCTCCCATCCCTTTCCGGTGATGTCCTGCACGGGGCCGACCGTCGTGCCGTCTGCGGGACTCGTGATCCGCACCGTGGAGCCGGAGAGTTGCGCGTACAGCACCCACCCCACCAGAACCACCGCCGCCGCCGCGGCGACCGAAGCTTTCAGTGCCCACATCCGTTTCGCGCCGACCTTCGGGGCGTCCAGTGATGGAGCCGGTTGAGTGGCGGCCGGCTCCGGCTCGGCTCGAGCCGTGAACTCGGGAACGAAACCTCCTATGGGGATCGCGATCACACAGTGGTCGCGCTGCCCCTCGTCGGCATAATACTCGATCAGCCGCTTCCGCAGGTCCCCGGCCGCCTGGCTCACGATCCGGTCGGTCCCAGGATCGAAGGCCGGCCCTTTGTTGTACAGCGCCTGCGCGATCAGGATCTCCTTCAGGTCCACTTCCAAACCCGCCAGCGCCTTTTCCACGATGTAGTTGAGAAGAATCTTGGCCTTTGGTGCATTGGCAAATCGCTTGCTCGCCTGGATTCGCCGCACCTGACCTCGAAGTACCAAAGCCTCATTCTGGTCGATAGCCATAACAGCGCCTCTGTTTTCATTATCTGACAGGATTGCTCCGAGAAAATCTGCGCACCTCACCTTCGCCTGACTGTAAGACCCTTGTGCCTGCACAGATCAAGCCCCAGAATCAGTGGTGTGGCGCGACCTTCGCTGTCGAGACCTGGTGATCACGGGGGGCTGATGAGCATGGGCGAGATCCATCCGCCGAACGCATATGAGTTTGTAATCCTCTACGGCCCGAGGCTCAGAGAACTCCAAAACGACGCCAAGTCGATGTCGGCAGCCGCATTCAAGCGCAAACATGGAATTGCCCCGCAGGAATACCGGAAACGAATCACGCGGTTCAGGGAACTGGTCAAAGGACAGGACCCAATCAACGGCGCGCGCGAAGACGAGATCGTGCGACTGATGCGCTTCTTCGTCGCGGTGTGGGGGAGAGCGGGGTGTTTCTCGTGCTGGTAGCGTTCCCAACTGGTGCACTCGCAGGCACGCTGCCGACGCATGGCGAAAGGCCCTACCCGCAGGTTGGTGTGTCGAAATCCCACAGGCAAAACCTGCACCTTCTGTACCGGAACCTGCATTTGATCTGGCAACCCTCGCCCCTCTGCCAACGCCAGTCGCCTTTGCGCGGCTCCCGGGTCCCCCCAATAACCCCTTAGCCTGTACCGTTGGGCGCCGCCCGCGTCCGGAATGGCCGCAAACGGTGCCTATCGTGCTCTAACAGGTAAGTCGCGACAACTTCTTGCGGCAGAAGAGGCAAGACAATGAGATTAGTGATCGCAGTTCAAGCATTCTTCGTAGCGTCAGTCTTTGCGCAGACGGTAACTCCACCGTTTTCGTACGGGGGACACACCTATAACATCACAAGCAGCTCAGTAGGTGTTTTCCTCACCAGTTCCACCATTGGGGGCGGGGTAGCACATTGGCTCTACGAGCCATCTGTGATCACTCCCTCCAACGCTACGAACAATCAATGGGTCATGTTGTTCGCCACCAACCTATCTGCGGCGTATCCTGGCCCAGAAGCAGTATTCATGGTGACGTCCGACAATGGCACGACTCCAAGTGGAACACCAACACAAATTCTGACAAACTCACCAGCCAACGTCTGTGATATGATCGATGCGCGCCCGATCTGGGATGGTTCTAGCTCTACCTGGCACGTCTTTATCCAGGTTGCCCCTTGGATGGGGTTGACCTGCGGCGGCGATCCGAATGGAACCGCTCCCAATTTTATTGGGGAAGCTGCCGGTCCCTCACTTACTTCTTTGTCTTGGATACTGGACAATGGAACTAACAATGCGACTCAAATCCTCCACTGTGACTGTACTTCGGGAGTCGGTATTGGCGAGGGTCAGCAGTGGTTTAATACGGGCCCCTACGGAGGGTATCCGCCAACTCCATATATGACCTTGTACAACAACTGGGCTTACGTACCTGGGAATCAGATTTTCAGCTATTTGACTGATTTTTCCTCGTACAACTACGCCTACGATATCAACCCGCCGTGGATCGCGGCTACCGGCGAGACAATTACCCCAGACGTGATCTTAGCCAGCCCAGATGGAACGAGTTCAGGCACAAATTTCGGCCTCGGTGTCGGTAGCTATTGCAATTCTAGCACAAACTATTCGTATATGGATAACATTGGCTTTTTTGCGCACATTCAACCATACCCAGGCAGCACACCACACGATGTACTCACGGTTGTATACGCGACCGCGTCGGTCTCAAGTGATAGCACGGGGCAGCATGGGTTCACCCCAAGGTTCGCTAGAAATGCATATGGTTACCTAGATTTGACGAGTACCAGCCCGAATACGTGGACCACATATGTGTATTATGACGACGCGTCGGTAACCGGCTGTAACTTAGGTCAGTCCTTCAAAAGTGGTAACAATAGATTCTCGGTAAGTCAGATTACGATTACGCAGCAGTAGGAGTTGATTGGCCACAATGGGACCGAGGCGGACCCGATGGCGGCATCACAGAAGGCGGTGTTTAGGCTTGCGGCGATCTGCGGGAAGGATCTCTCAGGGGGAGCTTGCCTAATTGGGAATTCGGGCTTTGTAGTGGGCAACCAGGGTCGCTGGGGGCGGCATGTGACAATTCCAAGGATGTAAGAGCGTGAACTCTATCGGCGTATTTTCGGAATCGCTCCTACGATCATCCAACCGGAACGCCAGTGGCGGCACTTGGACACGTGCCAGTACCAGACCATTCTGCCCGCCGAACCGCCGCGGAGCGAATGCAGCCGACATGTGGTCCGGGTGGGGAAGTTGCCTTGGGCGGAGCCGTCCAGCCGGTTCACAGCGTTGTTCGAGGCGCTGAATGGTTGAAGGAGGCCAGCCAGAAAGCTGTGGCCGGGAAGCTCGGGCTGAGCTGGTACGAGATCCACGGCATCATGGCACGCGCCGTGTAGCGTGGGTTGGAGCGGCGGAAGGCGGAAACGGTCAGCCAGATCGGGGTGGATGAAAGAGCCTTTGGGAAAGGGCCCGGGTATTTGACTCTGGTAGATGATCTGGTGCGCAGCCGGGTGCTGTACGTGGCTGAGGAACGGCGACAAAGCAGTCTGGATGGATTCCGGGAAACGCTGGCGGTGGGGCAGATCGCCGGCATGGAGGCCGTGGCGATGGGACCCCTACATCACCTCGGTTCGCGAGCATGTGCCGGGGGCCGACGGCAAGATCGTTTTCGACAAGTTCCACGTCGCCCAGCATCTGGGTGAAGCAGTGTATCGGGTACGTCGAAAGGAGAACAAAACTCTGCGAGCGGCTGGAGATGACCGGCTGACGGGGACCCGCTACGACTGGCTGGGAAATCCTGCGGCCATGGAATCCAAGGACCGGCGGGAGTTCGCCGAGCTGCGAACGAGCGGATTGAAAACGGCGCCTGCCTGGGCGCTGAAAGAGACGGCCATGGCGTTATACAGCTACATCTAACAATGGCCGGCGAGGAAGCACTTCCGTGGCTGGCACAACTGGGCAGTGCGGAGCCGCCTGCAATCCATGCTCGAGGTGGCGCGGATGCTCAAGCGGCGGTCCGAGAACATCATTACCTACTTGGGGCACCGGATCACCAACGCGGCCAGCGAATCCATCAACGCCAAGATCCAGTGGGTGAAGTACACGGCGTGGGGCTTTCGCAACCGACGCAGCTTCGTTCACGCCATCTACTTCCACTGCGGCGGCCTCGACCTGGCAGCCGGAGACACTGAATATATATAGCCGGAGGCGCCTCCCAATTTCCGACAATATGCCACCAGGAGGTCGCCGCTAACCCTCGGCTAAGGAATTTTCGAACATTCGGCAAAATCTGGGGCATGGACGCAAGTGGGAGCTTCGCCGGGCGGTCCCAGCCGAACCGCGCACCTGTGCCAGACAGCGCAACTCCACCTTAGGAAACCGCTTCTTTGGTAGGAAACGTGGTAGATATATTGATTGCTGCGAGGAGAGTGTGATCGGGCACGCGGCCCCCGGGGCCTTTCTCGGGATGGGCGGGTGCCGAGTTCGGAGCATAGGAAAGACAGGCACGCGCGGACAGCGGTCACCTGCACCACGAACAGGCTGGAGAAACGTGCACGGAGCCTGAAGTGAATAGACGGTGCACGAGGAGTGGAAGGATATGAACCCGCGGCGATTGCTCGTCGCGTACGCCCTCGCAAATGCGGTGCTCTACAGCTTGCTGCTGCCGCTCTGGGAAGGGTTCGATGAGCCGTTTCACTTTGCTTATGTACAAGGGTTGGCTAACGGGCAGGGCTTGCCCGATCCACGCACGGCTCGGCTGTCAGGCGAAGTGGGAGCTTCCATTTTGCTGGCGCCTGCTAGCCATGTGGTCAAGCAGAACCTGCCGCAGGTCACGCTGTATGCTCAGTACTTTTCATGGCCCGCTCCGAGAAGGGCCGAGGTCCAGCGCCAACTGCTTGAAATTCCGGCGTCACTGCGGTGGCAGCCCTCACAGTTTGTGAATTACGAAGCCCACCACCCACCTCTCGCGTACATACTGCTGGCTCTTCCGGAACGGGTTTTGGCTCGAGTGCCGCTTCCAGTTCGGGTCGCTATATTACGGATAATTGCCGCGGCGACAGGGTCCCTCCTTCTGTTAAGCGGGGCGGAGCGGTTGTTCCTGCAAATCGGGACGCGTGGTTGCTACAGCGCGGTTGCGCTATTCTGCCTCTTTTCATGTCAGATGACGTGGGCCACTTTGGCGCACGTCGGAAACGATTGGCTCGCTGTGCCGATCGCCGTCTGGACGCTAGTTGCTCTGAATCGCTACTACGCTAGTCCAAGTCTTCGTACCGCTGCGCTTATAGGAGCCATTCTCGCGGCAGGATTGCTGACAAAGGCGTATTTCCTCGCCCTCGTGCCTCTGGTGGCAGGCCTGTGCGCGTCGCGGAGACGCTGGCGGGAGTTTGCGGTTGCGTCTGTTATCCTCTGCGGGTTGGCGGGGCCCTGGTATGCTCGCAATCTCGTGCGGTACGGGGTTCTCACCGGAACACAGGAGTCGCGGGCTGGTGTAGACTTGCATGAAGTTCTGAACGCGGCGCCCACCCTGAACTGGCCCGCTGTGATCTCATCGAGTGTCCGCTCCTCACTCTGGACCGGCAACAACACCTTTTCGGCGTTCTCTGCAAAGACGCTTAACGTATTGATCGGCACGGGCTTGATGGCCCTGCTGCTCTGGGCCACAAGCCGACACGCAAGTGCTGAATGCATCACATTCTATTACTGCGCCTTATTCGTGCTTGCACTTGGATACGCTGCCACTGTCAGCTATATCTATACTCATGGGGCTGCGGTGGGTCCAAGTCCCTGGTACGCACAGGTACTCTCGGCTCCCCTTTTGGGTCTGGCGTTGCTCGGCGCATCTCGATGGCAGTGGCTCGGCAGGGTCGTTACCGTTTTCTTCGTCGTCCTGTTCGGATACATATTGGCGGCGACATATGCCGTCAAGTTGATCCCGCTCTACGGAGGATATGAGGGCCGCACGTCCGTTAGTGGAGTGATAATTCTCTATGCCCACCGGCTGAGAACGTTAACTGCAAGCCTTGACACAGTTACACTCGCTCCGGCAGGAGTTGTGTGCCTGTTGGCCGGCATTACTATCGTACTGGCGGTTGTACAGCAAGTTGTTTTGATCCGCTGCACCCTTGCTCGTAAGTGGCCGACGTCATCCGCCGCGCCATCGAGGCCATCGCGCTCGACACCACCGCCTCCACCATGATCCCGGTGAATGCGCATCTCGAACCTATCGACGACTAGTACCGCGACTATCCTTCCGCCGCACTTCTGTGTACCCAGTACTGTCGAAGATGCTCGGCAACGTCGCTTTCCGTCCAGCGCGCGAAAAAGTCAGCCGGTGCCAATGCCCCAACCCCAACAAATGAGAGGGAGCCACCGGCCCCCTCTCTGTCGCCTTCCCGTTTCAGCTTTGCCGTCTACCACTCGCATCTCGCTTTGAGCATCGGCAGTTCCGATGAGTAGTTCTCATTCGCGGAGACGATACCCCAGACACTCAGTCCTACTTCCCGACGAAGATGCCTGACGTGAACGACTCTTGGTCCAGCCAGATCTTGATCGATGATGGAATGGAACTGAGAGTCGGGTGGTACTCGTTCGTTGCGGTGATATCCCCGTGTTCGCTTAGGATGCTCGAACAGAAGCCCGGATCTGCGCTCGTTACACTGGGACTCTGAGAGGAGTCATCGACCTTTGGCGTATCCCTGCTGTACCAATTGGCATACGGAGGCTGGGCGTTCGGAGGCCCCCAGATATTCACATGAAAGTAGCACGAACTACCCGATGCCACGGGGTACATCTCAAAGAAACACGGTGAACTGGCCGTGCAGGTGCTTCCCACACTAGAAAACCCGGTTCCCGGCTGAATGAACGTTGTATAGGTTGGACCGGATATCTCAGTACCTAGGTTGAACCCCGGAGGCGCGCTGCAGTTCGACGAACCACAATTCGTGTTGGTTGACCAATATACACTCAGGTAGTCAGAGACGGGGTCATATGTGAAACCGTACTCGCGGCCACCGAAGTAGCACGGCTGCTCGTGAAAGAAGACTGCCTCTTGTATGCTCCCCGCGCCGCTGCCGACTGAGCCTCCTCCAAACGTTCCGTAGAAGCCAAAACCCTTGTACGACCCGACAATTGGGCCGTAATTGCTGACCATACGTGAGTGCGGAGCCCGGCTCGGGCCCTGAGGAGGAACAGACGCCGTCCACCAAGAGGGTGGAGACGCGCAAGCGCTGTCATTCGTGCCTCCATACGGACTACTTGGAATCACCAGATTCGGGTAGCTGGCAACGTTCGTGTCGCTGACGCGCGTCGCACTTCCGTTGTTCATCTGGGAGTACTGCCCGCTTGCTTCGGTGGTGTAGCCCGTCAGTTGCACAATCTGCGTCCATGCGGGCTGTGCACCCATGTACAGCGGGTGCGCCAAGGCCAGGACTGTGAGCAAAAGCATCCGAGACACCGTATTGAAGGTGTCGCGCGAAGTATCGAAGGTGTGTTTCATAGTTGTGTCCTCCTTTTGGACACAACTAGAGAGTGAGGGTGACTCTTACAAACTGTATGCCGCAGCTGCGGAAAGTACGGCAACTATGATTAACGCGATGGAACTAAAAGCACGATATTCCTGCACTCTGTGACTGTATCGCCGCAAGCGATGACTATACGCCTTCCACCCTCCTGGCCAATCAAACAGCGTTTCGTTCGCGCTAGGGACGGGAGGCAAGCGGCGCCTGCCGGGGCGGTCACTGCGGTGTGCGCGATTTGGCGGCAGCCCGGCTTCCTTGCACCCACCAGCGCCTGTCCCCTTCGCTTGATCCTTGGGGGATTGTCTTGCCAGTTATGGTCCTCGTCGACTGGGGCCGGTGCACCTCCGAGACCCCAGCGTGCGCCATGGCGTCCTCTTAGAATCTCCGCAAGGGCGGGCTCCGGGCACCCTGATCTCTTCCGCATTTTCGCCTGTGGTGGCTTTGGCGTGTTGTATCTGGCCAAATCTGCCCCAATCCCACCGAATGTGAACGGACATTCAACCGCGTGTGGCGCCGGATTAGCCGGCTTCTTGTGGGCTAGCTCTGGAGAATCGGAGAGATATAGATTGCAGTCCACGCCCTGGGGGGGTATACTCAGGGTTGTTCCCGGCATCCTAAGGAGGTATCCGTGCTCACTCATCTGCTTCCTCTGGTCCTCTTTTCAGGACTCGCCTCTGCAGCTCCAACGCCGACCCTCGCCGCGTTGACCTATTCCACCTATTTGCGAGACGGCTTCACTCCGAACGCCATCGCTACGGATCCGTCCGGAAACATTTACGTTGCCGGAAGCATTCTCGTGGATCCCGCGGCATTCCAGATTACAGTGCTAGTGATCAAGCTAAACCCCCAAGCCACGCAATACCTCTATGTGAGGTACCTCGGCGGCTCGGTAAACGACTACGCAAACGCGATCACGGTGGATGGGGCCGGTAACGCGTATGTAGCCGGTTCGACCTTGTCCCCCGATTTTCCCGTGACCGCCGGTGGCAACTTGGGCGCGTTTCCTACCGGTAATGCCGGCGGGCGCTCGTTCGTGACCAAGCTCGATTCCTCCGGCAATATCGTATTCTCGGACCTGCTCGGAGGTTCCGCGGCGAGTGTGGCCGAAGCCGTCGCGGTAACGGCGGCCGGCCAGGTGGTCGTGAGCGGGATCAGCCAGTCTTCGGGTTTTCCAGCAACGACCGGGGCGTACAGCGTCCCGAACACAGCCAATCATCCGTATTTGCTGAAACTCGATGCCGCTGGCAAGACCACTGTCTTTTCCGCAACCGGCATCGGCGGCAGCGCCGTGGTGGTTGACGCCTCGGGAGACATCTATGTGGCGGGCACGACCAGCCTGCTCGACTATCCCACCACGCCAGGCACGTATCAGCCCACGTTCCCCTCCTTTCTGGTCTGCGCTTCCCCGGTTTGCCCGCTTTCTCAAGGCCCTAACCAGTATGTCACCAAGGTCGATCCTACCGGCTCCAGACTGATCTTCTCGACAGCCGTATCGGGTACCGGCAGCACCACCAATGCCGGCCTCGCAATCGACAAATCGGGTAACGCATACCTCACCGGCTTCGCGGGAGCCGGCTACCCCTACTCGGTGGCACCGCCGCCCTTATCCAGATCGCCATCCGGTTCCGCGACCATACCCGCATTCCCGTTTCTTTCCAAGCTCGACCTGAACGGGCAGAGCCTCCTGTTTTCGGTTCCGGTTGGTGGCGCGGGTGTGCAGACCGATTCCGCCGGGGCGGTATATGTGGGCGGCCGTGCCGGCTCTTCCGCGGGGTTGGTAGGAAGCTACGCCGTTCCGAACAACCTGCCAGCGCTGGCAAGCATTCCTTCACAGTGCCTACCCAATGGGTTGACCATCCGGAACTCCGCATACGTTTCCCAAGTCGATGCGGCTTCTGGCAGCGTACTTGGCACGAGCTTCATCGGAGGCTCCGCGCTAATCCCGTCCGCCGTAATGCTCGTTGGCTCCACATTGTGGATCGCGGGCGCGACAGGCGCACCCGACATACCATTCACCTCGAACGCCCTTGCCGCCGCGCTTGGCCCTCCCAACTTCGGCCTGAACCTCGGCCCCGGCGCCTACCTCGCAGCCCTGGACTTTTCTCAACCAGCGCCTGCCGCCGGAACACCGCAAATTGGCTGCATTCTCGACGCCGCCGACTTTTCACCAGCCGGACCAGTGGCGCGCTATCAGCTCCTCAGCATCTTTGGCACCGGGCTTGGCCCCGCTGTCGGAGTGAGCGCGAACGACAATTCAACCACGAACCTGGCCGGGGCGGCCGTGACATTCGGCTCCTCGCCGGCCATCCTTTTGTACGTTTCGTCCACCCAGATCAACCTCGCCGTGCCGCTTGTCGCCCTCAGTCAACCCTCCGCGGCGATGCAGGTAACAGTCAATGGACTGGCCTCCCCGACACGGCAGCTTCCGTTGACTTTCGCAAATCCGCACCTGTTCCTTAACGGTCAAGCAACATTTCCCTTGAGCATCACTTCCCCAGGATTCATCCCTCTCGCGCTCAACTCCGACCGCTCCGTAAATTCCGCCGCAAATCCAGCGCAATCCGGATCGACCGTGTCGGTATTCGTAAACGGCATCGTGCCGAATTCGCAGATCGTCAGCGATCCAGTTCAACTGTTCGCAACTGACGGGTGGAGGGTCACGAATCTGACGCAAGCGACTCCGTTCGTTCTCCGCGCCGACGTTCAGGTTCCCTCGATATCGACCGCAATCCTGCCCCCAAACTCCGGCTGTACGCAATCCCTATGTAATGTCAGCCTCGTGCTGTTCGACGACAGTGGCGTCCCGGTCAGTCCACATTCGGGCGGAGCTGTGTTTGTAAGTAAGTAAGGCCAATTCGCGCCGGGTTTGCGCCGATTTTGGCAAGGGAGGTGTACCGAGAAGAAGGGGGGAGGCAGCTCTTTATGCCCCCTTCCCATTGCTCCATCAAGACAAAGAGCCCTCCTGAGGGTCACGATCACAATGAAAGGTAGAGCGTCAAAACGTTGTGCCGTATCGCCCGTATTTGCCGCAAAATCCCGGATAGTGTTAATTTAATTTCGATAAATTATTTTGGGAATTTCTGGCCTGTATTGGACGGAATTCAGGTGGAGCGGTTGCAGGCGGTCCCTCGACAGCGAGTGGTAGAGCCTCGGTCTCCGTCTCCGTGTCGGGAATCGCGTGAACAAGTCGGCCGCCGACCCCACCCGTTAGGGACCTACTCTTGCTTTCCAAGCGCGGCCGACGAGTCGGGCCGGTCTTCAAGCCATCGACGCACTTCATGCTCGCGGAACCGCCACTGGTGACCCAGTTTGAAAGCCGGAATTTCGTCGAGTTCAGCCCACAGGCAGACCGTCCGCTGAGAGATTCCCAGCCATCCTGCGACTTGCCCGCTGGTCAGGAGTGGAAGCCGGTTCTGGTCCGTAGCGCGGAAATTCGATCTGATGGCATCCGGAGACAGCGGCGGCTTGAGAGGCATGCCACGCCGATCCGTCCCAGAGCGGCCCAATCGTGATGCCAGCATTTCCATGACTTTTGCGAGTATACTGCCTTTTTCGTGGGGCGATATGCGGCGGTTGCGGCAAATACGGACGAGAGAGCAGTTAATTCGCGATTTTCAATGGCATCATTTCTAACAAGTTCTCGCAATTCGAGGCGAAGTGTGCGAATGGGTGCATCTCTCTCAGGGTCTTCGCTGCCGTGATTCGATCCATTTCTGAAGCACGCCCTCCTGAAACCGCCAATGGCGGCCCATTTTGACCGCGGGGATCACTCCCGACGCAGCCCAATAGGTGACCGTTCGGGCAGAGATTTCAAGCCAGCGGGCTACCTGGCTCGTTGTGAGGAGAGGCTGCGGTCTACCCGAGCTAAGCGGTGTCAATGTCGCGTCAGGAAAGTGCTGCTTTGTGTTGCTTGTCTTCCCGTCGCCGATGCGCCCACGTCCCGATGTCCCCGTCTGCATGTATAGGGAAGGCCATGTTGTCTGTCGGTCAGCGAAATTTCAAAATGCCGTTCGACCGTGCGCGCACGCGTAAGAAGCACGTGAAATACCAACTCAACGAGTGTCCCTGTTGTCCCGATGGACCATGTAATCGGGACAATATAAGCTACGTGGACTCAGCTATATGTCTCGATGTACCCGATGTCCTGGTTGTTTTTGGGTATGTCGTCTGTCCGACAGACAACATGCCCTCGCACGCGTAAGGAGCGGTTTATCGGGACAATCGGGACAGACCGGCGCGGACGTGAACGCCACGCACCCGGGCGCGCCCCTGGCCTGGTGCCGCCCGTGGTCCTCGCACACGTCCACCCAGTCCTCCCCGGCGCAACGGGGGCCACGTGGGCGCGGTTGTCGGCCACCGTGCGGGCGGCGCGTGACTGCTCGGGGTGCGGGTGTTTTTTCATCCATCGCACAAGTCCTACATGGCACCACCTTCTCTCTCCATGAAAACAAAGCGAATAAAACGTATTGACATCACTTATGTTCTGGGCCATGATCGGCGCGTAAGTTCTTGCTGGTATACCAGCAATCCCACCGAGGCCTTTCCACCAGGGTTATGTCAAAAGTCATCCGGATCGTGAACCCGGCATCCGACTGTCGTTTCACCTCGAAGAATCGCGCCAATCGCTTTGTCAAAAGCGGACGGGCAGAGTGGACGGAGCCTGGATTGTCGATCCGGTTCCTGGAGGCCGACCATCGTCACCGATCCGTGCGGCGCTCCGTGGAGGGGACCGCGCTGTCCTACGATTTGGCGGCATGCACCGGCATGGCGCGCCTGGGCGACCTGGCCAACACGCCTGTAGTTCCGGCGGCGCTGCTCCTGGGACTGGGGCGCCGCAAAGGTGCCAGCCGGCATACGTTCCTGGCGACGCAGGGGATCTG
>Ga0182021_10007661_pt1 | contig 12802 bp, 17 predicted proteins | sample 612E3MmetaG_FD_120493 | JGI IMG/M metagenome (GOLD analysis project Ga0182021, IMG submission 120493) | Permafrost microbial communities from Stordalen Mire, Sweden - 612E3M metaG (Illumina Assembly) | ecosystem: Environmental > Terrestrial > Soil > Wetlands > Permafrost | place: Sweden... | reverse complement strand
GCTTAACTGAAGCCACTTCCACACTTGCTTTGCTTCTAGTTGTTTGTCTTGCTACCATAAAAACCTCCCTCTTGTGGGTCTAACCATCGGGCTCCTAAAAGCTTAGGTTTCAATTCTACGTGCTCTGCAATAAGGGGTGCCCCAAATTCAGACTCATACGCTAATATGGCACACATCATTGCTGCAAATTGATGATCATCCGTAGTTTTATATATTGGTTCCCCTGTAATACTTCTAGTGAATTTTGTTCTTTCCAGTTCTGCCATTAGATTATCATCCTCATCTGAAAATGCAAACCTATGTTCATGAACCCATCTGGAAGCTATTTCCACCGCAACTCTCTTTTGAAGGTCCTTTTTTATTACCTCAACCCTATTTCCACCAGAATCTATTTCCTGTGTCTTTGCTACAGGAACATAAGCACCAAACTCTACTGGATGTATTCTTTTATCAAATTTTCTATCCTTATACTGATTTAACTCTCCTGCTAAATCCTGATATTGGGGTTTACCGGGTCCACCCATATCTATTCCAATAAAATCAAAATTATATACTTTATCTAGAAAGTTTAACGCTTCTCTTTGTAATGTATATTCCACCCGTTCAAATATATACCTAGCCAAATTTCTCCATATACCTGTCTTGGCATCCTGATACATTATAAAGTACACACCCGGATCAGGAGAATACCCTACGTCATACCCTAACCCAACTCTTGATGTATTCCCCACTATCAAAGGCAATTCTGGACAATAAAGAGCTTCATTTATATGAAAAACCTCATCCTTAAATTCTGGATCATACCTCTTAGTGCCCATAAAAGAATGTTGAGTTAGTACCTGAATATGCACCTTATAGGGCTCCAACAAGAACCGAACTCTATCAAATACTGAGAAGGTTGGTACACCGTGCTGTCCCAAAACATAGTGCTTATAATCCTCTGAGTCACCATCTAGGGCCTTATACTCCACTCGTCGTCTATGCTCAATATCCGCACTCCACCAACTCATCCTATCTTGGGAAATATTGAATGTAATATAATCAGGGTCCTCTTGATCACATACATACAGTACATTTTGTCTACGCTCCCCATTTGGGACACCTGATACAATAAGTTTATATCCCTCAATTTCCCTCTTTAGTACGTTCTGTAGGCTTTGCCAAGCTCTCCAAGGAAAATCCTGCGCCTCATCTACCCATATTCTAAAAGTATGCACGGAAATAATGTTTGTTTCTTTACCTGCCGCCCCTGCAATTCTAAGAATAAATGTAAATCCGTTATGAAACTGAATTCTACCTTCTTGAATATTTATAGCATTTGAATCTACTAATCTAGATACAAGCCAATGGGTTTCACAAGCACTACGAATACGTGGAAAGATAGTATTTTTTTGTGCCTGATTAGGAACTACAACAAATAAACCGGGATCGCCGGGAATGAATTCCTCATTTATAACCCAGTAATACAACATTTCAATCATAGCTGTTGTTTTATGCACAGATCGACCACAGCACATACAAAGATAATGCTGGTCACATGCTGACCATGCCCTTTCATGATCTTCTAAGGGTATCCAATTAGGATCATCCTCATTGATAAATTCTCTAAACAATATAGGATTCATCAATATCTGAGCAAAAGCCCAGTCAGCCTCATCCATTTTTTCTTCTAATTCTTGCATGTTCCTACCTTATTTTATATATATAATCTTCTCTTTACATTTCCAGCATTCTAATTCAAATCTAATTACGGATGCTAACTCTGCAAAGTTAAGCCAATATCTAGCAAGCTCTATCTCACATTTAGGACACGTTATTTTTACAGTTTTACGCTCCCAAAAATCAATAGCTTTAATACGTACAGAACTTATAAACTCAGCCACGCTATCAGACTGCTTTTCTTTTCGTTGCTTACGAGAAATTCCAAGCTTTTCCTGTAACTCACTAATAGAAGTAATTAAACTTCTTTGTACGTCACCCCAGTTTTTAAGCTGCCTGCTATCATAACCAGTGGACATTTCCTGACGTATATGTGCGTCTATATCCTCTAGTTGCAATTGATGCCGAACAAGATTCTCTAAGGCCAACCTATCATTAGAATCATTCATATCTACTGCAAACTCTGTCTGGAATGTAAGCATCATTTCGTCATACCGACGATTGTACTCTACTTCCTTATCAGATTTAATTGCAATACGAGGTACAGAAATTACTTTTGGTTTTTTATTTGCTAGCATAGTCTTTATTTCTTCGTCTGTCTTTCCAGCATATATCTTTAAGTTTCTTAGTCTACGAATACGCGCTGGACTAAGATCATTTTCATCAGCCATAATAAACCTCATTTGGATATAAAAAAAACGGGGTAGACTGTTCTATCCCGTTAATAGAGTAACTTATTCAGTACTTTGCTACCCTGACTAGGCGCGCCAACCCATTCCTGTGCTACTGAACCTAAAGTTTAAATTGTGCTAGGCTTATCTGAAACTTCGACTAGCTATCAGGCGTGCTACGTAATCCGGCCCCCATATACTGGGCTATGAACCCTTCAGACCTGAAAGATATTTGGTGGGCCAAAAGCGACTCGAACGCTCATCTTATCCATTACGGTTTCAACAGCTTCGAAGGCTGGACCGATACTGGCCCATTGGCTGCTCTCCTACGATTCGAACGTAGATTTTCTGGTCCAGAGCCAATCGTCCTACCATTGAACGAAAGAGCAATTGGTAGCCCAAGACTGAATCAAACAGTCGGCCTATTCGTTATCAGCGAATCGCTCTAGATCACTGAGCTATTGGGCTAAAAGATACCTAATAAAGTTTTAATTAGTAACGCTATGACTACTATCATAGAAAGTAAGATTATTGCCCCACATCCTATTTGTGACAATACTGAATAAACCTTCATATTTCTCCCTTATAATTGGTGAGCCAGAGAGGATTCGGACCTCCATACGCAAGGGTTAAGAGTCCTTCGTTCAGCCTTTGAACTACTGGCCCAAATGTAATATACTTATTACATTAAACTTATTTATTGTCAAATGTATATTACTTTTTACATTAAATTGGTTGCGCCCGTCCGAATTGCACGGATAAAGCAAAAGCTTATGAAACTCAGCGGGTACTTACCATAACGAGCGCAACAACATATTAAATTACTTTTCTAGTAAAAATCCAAGGAAGCCAAAGAATAGTCCTGCGTCTGTCCAATTTAATTTACTATTAAGTGTGAATACATCTAGACCTAACAATACTGCTACTGCAAAACATACAACTGCTAATGCAAACATAATCTTATTTATTGACCAAACCATTTTATAGCCTCCTATTTATATAACATGAAAAGCTTTCAATACTATCAATAATATCACTATAACTACTAACAACTCTACCACTTCAATCACATCCAAAAGTTTTGGTGGGGCCGCTGAGAATTTAACTCAGTCGCCCGAAGGACCTGATCTACAGTCAGGTGGCTAAACGTTTGCCTACATCGTCCCCATTGGTGCCGGATAGTGGTATCGCACCACTTCAAGCTGTTCTTCAAGCAGCCGCTTCTACTTAGTTAGCTTATCCGGCTTTTTTAAAATTTGGGTGCTTTTCATAATTGCACCCTGTCTTTATTGCCCAAAATGTAGGGTCATTACGAAGTGCAATCAAACCACAACTTGAACAATATTCCCATCTTTCTACCAACCTCTTAGTAAATTTATGGGCCTCAAATTTATAAGGGATATTCTTATCATCTTGTATATCACTATATTTAATTGTTGCCCAATACATTTATACCCTTTCTATCTAGTTAAGACCTGTCTCTTAACCAATACAAATGTAGTTAGTCCAAAGGATAGCACACCCATGAATAACCATAACAACGGTGATGGACTATTATTAGAAGAGTCATTTGTAGTAGTACTAGTTGGTGGCGTAGTAACTTTAATTGTTGGAGTTACCAAAACCGTTGGTCTAATTGTTGCTGTCACAACAGCAGTAGGAGTTATTCTAGCTGTAGGAGTCGTTATAGCCGTTGGTGTCACAACAGCAGTAGGAGTTATTCTAGCTGTAGGAGTCGTTATAGCCGTTGGTGTTATCTGAGCAGTAGGAGTTATCCTAGCCGTAGGAGTTACTACTGCCGTTGGTGTCACTATAGCTGTTGGAGTTACTACAGCGGTAGGAGTTACCCTAGCTGTTGGTGTTACTACAGCCGTTGGAGTTATCTGAGCGGTAGGTGTCACAACAGCCGTTGGTGTCACAACAGCCGTAGGAGTTACTACAGCGGTAGGAGTTGGTCTAATTGTTGGAGTTGGCACAATCGTTGGAGTTGGTACAATCGTTGGAGTTACTACAGCGGTAGGAGTTACCCTAGCTGTTGGTGTTACTATAGCCGTTGGTGTCACAACAGCAGTTGGGGTTGGTCTAATTGTTGGAGTTGGAGCAACTGTTGGAGTTGGAGCAACTGTTGGGGTTGGAGCAACTGTTGGGGTTGGAGCAACTGTTGGGGTTGGCGTTATTACAGCAGTAGGTGTTGGAACAATTGTTGGTGTCACAACGGCTGTAGGAGTTATTATAGCAGTTGGTGTTGGTACAAACGTAGGGGTTGGAGCAGGAAGTGCATTATTTACCATATCAGCAGAACAAATCACCAAGGACCCTCCCCCGTTAGCTGAGCCATTACATTGATTAACCGTAATCTCATGAGCAGAAGCCATAGTTCCAGTAGCAGTACAAGTCAACCCAACCAATGTCCCACCATTAGCAGAACCATTACATTGTGTAATAGCTGCGCTAGTTGTGTTAGCCGGGAAAGGATTGCAACCTACGGTTATTCCTCCACCCGAACCCACACATTGATTTACCGTTACGGCAGTTGAACCGGGACTAAGCCCATAAAAATTTTGAATAATAGAGACAGAACAACGTAATGTTCCCCCGCCCCCGTTTATAGAGTCATTGCATTGATTAACCGCCGTAACCGGCGAAGTTAGAGTTTCAGTTGTATCGGTACACGCCGCTGACGGGTCGCCCGCAGCACCGTGGCATTCATGAACCGTAACTACTGCGGTTCCACCGCTGCCGGTAATTGAGTTGACTATAGTGACATTACAAATAAGTCCAAGCCCCCCTGTATTGTCTACCCCATTACTACATAAAGTGGTTGGGGCAATTGTGGCCGCTGTTACAGATGAGGGATAAATTGCTGCCCCTAATACTGAAACAACCAAGGCCCCAATAGCAAACAGGGACACTATAGCCTTCGCTCTTATTTTCATTTCATATCTACCTTCCTTTACTAGCTCTTAATAGTATTTGGTCCCCCCAATCGGTAACGCTCCGATCCTTCTGGCGTGACAAGCCAGCGTGTTCACTTGCTAACCCTAAGGGGATTATCTAATTATATTCTGTTCAAAACGTTTACTACAGTATATACAACGCCAACCGTATAAATCTTTTATAAGTTTATGATAACAAATTGGCGAGGCCGAAAGGAATCGAACCCTTATTAATAGATTTGGAGTCAATTGTTCTGCCATTAAACTACGTCCTCGTATTATTACTTTGTAATTCTAACTTCATATGGTACAGGCTCAGGTGCTTTATCTGTTGCCTTTATTCTTGCCCCACAAGAACATACCTTAATTATATCTATCTCGCACCAAACTGGGCGTTTACATTCAGGACAAGTAACCTGATACAAATAATGATTTACTGGATATGTATAGGACCAATTAAGATTGCCATAAGGCCAAGTTATAGTATCAGGCCACCAATCACCTATAGGATAATGATTAGTTGTTGAATAACCTCCTGCTGTAGTATCTGTATTACCAACCTGTACGTTATATGTCTTACTTTCTGCCATTTCCTTTTCCTCCAAAATTATCTATAAACTTTTGTTCTTTAACCAAGCTATTAATGCCTTAGCTACTACCTTATTTTGCCCATAATGCTTTAGAGCTACCCAAGGTTTTATTACCAATGCCAATGTCTTATCATACTGATCACTTGTTGGAGTAACTGGGACAGGAGTTGGCGTAGGGATTGGGGCTGGGATTGGGGGTACTGGCAAGGGAAAATCCTTCCCAGTAAGAGCCTTATATTCAGTAGCTAAGAGATTTAATTGTGCAGGAGTTAAATTATTTATTGTTTCCGGCCAAAATACACCCCAAACTTCCTCTAATTGATATCCCGGTTTCTCCAAGAATTCGTCTGTCATACCCATTACTTGTGCCCAAGTAATACAACTAGTAATATCAGGAGTAGTATCATACTTTCCTGACATTATAGCATGTCCACCCCAATCAGCAGAATGTTGATAATCCCAAACAGTCTGTGATTGCTGTGCTTCCTCTAGATTTACACCAAATAGTAGTCCACCGAATATATACATCCCATAACGAAGCTCATTTAAATTATTGTGATTCAACTTAACAAATGCCAATGGCTTATGACCTGCTATACCATAAGTTATCAAAGCCTTTAGCATGGTTTGCATATCTACACCATTATCATCATTACCCGTATTGGGATCAAAATTAGGATTACCACTACGACGATAAAGATCAAATACGTCCTCATCTGCTACTGATATTCCTACACCTGTAGCCATCTTAGTAATAAGAAGCAAAAGATTAGCTACGCTTGTAGGCCCACAAGTCCCAAACTTGTCATTTCCCCCCAAAATCCACGGAGCAGCAACAGCTATAAAATTATCTACCTCTTTTGGGGGTTGAGGAATATCCTCCTCATTTCTAATCGTAGAAAACATAATGGCTGGTTTATTTGTAGGTGGTCTACGTCCTAACTTTTTATCTATTACTGTAGGTAATTTACGCCCTAATTCCTCATCTTCTGACAATCAAATCGAACCTCCGTTAAGGAATAATTATTAAAGAATTTGCTGCTAAAATACTAATCAAGTGAGTAGTATAAAGTTTATAGGGAGCTAAATCTTTCTTGGCCTCATTATATCCGGGGTTCCCACAAGAACATACAGTTACCAATTCCTCGTCCCATTGGTCCCCAATATTTACCCTTGTTGGACTATGTGCCTTTAATGTTAAATCTAACCATCTATCATAACTAACTTCTACTACTTTACTACTTCCTCTTTCAAATACTTTTTCCATTTCTTTTCCTTTCTTTATTACGCCTTTTCCATTCCTTACTAGATTCACTGTTAGCCTTTCTACAAAGGTCACACCTACATTTCCTATTTACATAATAAGAATGTGTACCGTGTGTAGTTATATTATGTCTAATTGTATGACAAGTACTACATAGTAATCTACATTTATTTACTTCCAACATAAATACTTCAATAGGCTTTGTCCATAAATCACTTATAGTGAAATCCTTTTGTTTTGGGTCAACATGATCAAATTCTAAGCCACTAGTTTCCCCACACCACACACATTTTCCACCAAGGATTTCAATAGCTTTTTGCATACGATCATGATATCTTTTTCTATCATAATCTCTACGCCAATCATTTTTAGAAGAAAACTTGGTACTAGAAGGGGTAGTCGAAACCCCATTCTCAGATTGGAAGTCTGCTGTCTTACCGTTAGACGACTCTAGTATAGCACTATCTAGCATTAACTCTCCTATAAAGTATGGTCGGGCCAGCCAGATTCGAACTGACTCAACCTGTTCCCAAAACAGGTGTGCTGCCGTTGAACACTACGGCCCGATTGTTCTACCCTAAAGTGGGTGGATTATAAACTATTTTATTACTAACTTCCTGTGGTTCAGTTGACATTTTCATTCCATAAGCTTTTACAGTTTTACATATAGTACATTCTTCCCCACACTCTACATTGGTTACTAATTGCCCAATTGCTTGCCCATTAGATAAACGATGTATCTTTGTTATCAATTACTACTCCTTATTAATTTGGTGGTCCAAGAGCGATTCGAACGCTCACTACATGGTTTCTAAGACCATTTCCTCTGCCAGTTGGGATACTGGACCATTAATTATTTGTCCCACCCTACTATCATCCACTCAGCCATTCCTACCCCGGCCTCTTTACATGCGGCCTTTAATTTAGTCATTGCCCTAGCTTTTAATTCGGGCGATATCTGTGTTTGAGGTAGTCTTGCCATTGCATTTCTAAGATGTGGTCTATCTATTTTACCACTTGCATCCTTAAAAGGCAAGTGCCTAAGTGATCTAGGTACTGTCTTTCCATCTGCATCTTTCTTTCCTCCCGGTTCAACCACTGCAAAGCTAGAATCGGGCAGGGTATCTACATACGCTGTATCCCAAACGGCCATAAACTTTCACCTTGCTTTCATTATACACCAATGACTATACTGTTGTCAATAGATTAGCTAACCATCAATCCTGCGGCCTTCAGGCTTGTCAAAATACCATCAACTGCTAGTGCTAATCCAGAAACAGTTGTCGGATAACTATCCACTACTTTTGCAGCAGGGGTAATAGTTGCCTGATAAGAGCCCATACCCGATACTGTCTGATAAGTATCCAAGTCATATTTAGCTACTGTTTCGCCATCTACTAGTACTGTTACAAACTTTGTCATTTAAATCTTCCTCCTAATTTATTTTATAATACCTTCCATATGAGCAAGTAACGCTAAGAAGGTTCCCACCGTTGAAAGAATTACCCCCCATAAAATACGATTATTAGAACTTATCTTGTCCAATACAGACTGGGTTGTATCCTGTCTAATTGTAACCCCATGCTCCACACCCAATTGATTACCTAAACTTTCAACCTTTGCATCTACACGTTCAGATAGGCTATTTACCTTCGCATCTAGTCTATCACCCAAAGATTTATGCTCCCGCTCAAAGCGGTCAGAGGCTACGAATGTAGCCGCCTGTACTGTAAGTTGCTGACGGAATTCATTCATTCCTTCTAGACGCTGCTCATATATACCAAATTGAAGAGCACGCGCTTTTTCTACGGCTGCTTCATTCTGCAAACGCAACTCACGCTCATGTTGATCAAATATTGCTCGTAACTCACGCTCATGTGCAAATGCTACTTCACTAGCCTCCCGCATTTCTTTTTCATGCTTAATACGTTCATCTATTAATCTCCATCTTTTCAATATTATCAGCCCCTATGGGTAAATAAATTTAAACTGTAGTTAACTTAATAATAGCAGAAATTCCTTTACCCTATAGTACTAATCCACGATCCGCCCTTGACAGTCGAAGCTGAGTTAGAACCTTGTGCTGAAATGTAGACTGCAATGACATGGGTTGCGTTGTCGCCGGGAATAGCCGCTGGATAGTTCGTAATTGGAGAGAAAGAGTTGCCGTCTGAGTCTATATAAGGGCCACAAGTTGCCCCCATTGCCTCCACCCCGTCAATATAAATCATAGGCTTGAAGTGCGTAGGGGTGCTCTTTATACCTGCACTTACTAAGACCGTCCGGGGACTCACACTGGCTGCTACCGTGATCGACATACCACTTACTACAGTTGCCGCAGAAGCCGTAGGGCTGAATATCTGATCAACGCTCTTGATAGCCGATTGTATCACAAAGCCGCCCACTTCACTAGGGCCACTAGGACCTAAAGGACCAGATGGGCCTGCTACACCCTGAGGACCAGATGGACCTACTACACCCTGAGGACCTGAGGGACCAGCAGTTTTAGGTTGCCATGTTGTACCCATAGCACCATCAGAAGTTAGGACCTCATCAAGTAGACCAAATTCCCCATCAGTCATAAACCCAAGACGGCCATTTCCTCCTGCCCCATTAGCAGGGGACGCTACAATAGTCCCCCCAAATCCACCATGAGCATCCTGACCGGCCATAAATACAGCAGGTGTTCCCCCCGCATTATCTACTCCACTGGTACCAGCTACTACTATGCTCTTCCCCAAACCCATGTAGCTAAAGAATATACTTCCACCATCCCCAATAATTGAACCACTTATTGTAGTTGGTTGCCATGAAGCACTACCTACACCATCAGAGGTTAGGACTTCTCCATAATTTCCTCCCACATTCCCCTCTGCCAATATATCAGATAATGTAGGATTACCTGCAAGACCTGAAGGACCTGAAGGACCTGCTACACCCTGAGGACCAGAGGGACCTGTTACACTAATACCCTGAGGACCTGATGGGCCTGCTACACCCTGAGGACCAGAGGGACCTCTTAATCCAGTAGGACCTGAAGGACCTGAGCCACTACTTGCACCATTTATATTAATGGAACCATCTTCATTTACAAGGATTCTCATTAAACTATCCAAGGACCCTGAAGTACTGCCAACTTCGGGGGCTGCATCACCCGCGTTAATACTACCATCAGCATTAACTTGTATTCTATATAAATCGTCTAGATTTCCCAATATTCTCGCCCCCAAATTAATTATAATCTATAACTTCAAAACCAATTGGATTAGATATACTAGTTAATCCAAGTGAGTCTACTACTGAAACCCAGTAAATGTGCCAACCTTTTATTTCTGGTCTGTATATACAATATTCATAGCCTGAAGCAGTTAATATATCCTCCCCGGATATAGTTAGGACCTCACCCAAGGGTGATTGTATATACACCTTAACTTCCTGTACATCCACAGGCAAATAATCCTTATCATATGTTAACGTATCTATTTCTATAGAAGTTCCAACCATATATACTTCGGGGATACCAAAACTTTCCCTGTACAGAGCATTATTTTTTAATTCATTAGCAATTACTTTTGTATCCAAACCTACTCACCTTCTATATCTTGTACAGCCACAGTATTTTTACTTGTATCCTCTAAGTATTGTAATGTTTCTTTTATTTCTATATATTCTTCTAAATTATCTATATCTTTCCCAACAATAACAGTTTGAGGCTCATTAGGGGCCACTACCTTTGAGGAAGAAAATGTCCTGATACTTCCTATGATAGGAGAGTTATCGGACACACTAGAAATTTTTCCAGTATTTACACTAGATAACTTTTTGTGGTTATTATCTGCTGCAAGATTATATCTAGAGATAATAGATGCACTTATTCCTAATATTCTTTTCATTATTGTTCTTATTATTAAGGGTATAGCACAATAAAAAGCAGTCGGTTCGAATGCGTCTGGTTCAAATGCCATTAATGGTCACTCTCAACATAAATACGGTTAATATCTATAGCAACAGTAGTAACTGTAACATCAGTTGTTCCATTACTTATTTCAACTTGTGGCCCTAAAAATACCGTATTAGTAGGAAGGTTATTAGATTCAGATGAATCTATCAAGGTTGTTCCTGCATTTATATCATCTAGACGATAATATATTACGCTATCATTTGGTCTTGCAAACATATAAAAATCGTAACCTTGCCCAGCCGCAAAGTTTGTACTAGGAATAGCCGAGCCTTTATGTGTAGTAGTCCCGTCCCTAGTCATAAAATAAAGGTTGTTACCGTCCGTAGTATCGTGCCATAAACCACAAGAGTTGTTAGCAACTGTATCAGATGCAACTACCTCTGCTGTTCCGGGGGTTAATCCAACAAATAGCCTTTCTGATGTACTAGCTGTTAATGCTATTGCAAATCTAGCAAAGAAAAAGAAACCGCCTAAACCTGCACTATTACCCCTCCAAAATTGGGACATACCTGCTGCTGTGCTTATAATTCCCATACATTGATTAGTTGTAGTAGCAGCATTGGCGTGTCGCACACGCCGCATTTGGTTGATAATTGCAGGGGCCGTAGAAGCACAAGTAGGGGAGGACACTGTACCCGCACTACCACCCTTAGCCCATGTTGTACCAAAACCATTTGGAGTTACAGTCGTGGAGCCATAAGGTGTAAACATTATCATGTTATTCCCAAATAATGCTGGCTGAGCATGATTATCCAAACCAGCGGGTCCCACCCACTTTAAAAGCATTCGGCCACTTACTGCATGTGCAAACAAACGTAAAGTACCTGCTCCCGGTACAGAGGGTTCTGCAATTCCTGCCCAATCCTGATACCCAGTATGAACATCATTAAGTAATGTAGTCCCAGCAGCAATTGTTGTTATTGACCACCCCAAATTATCCTCATAAATAGCCATTCCACCAGCAGGAATAACTAGGGCTGCAGAAATTGCATTACCTGCCGCAGTTCCCCCAGCAAAAAATTGCGCTGTATGAGAAGCTGTTAAATCATTATTAACAACAGTAATTGTTTTAATAAAGGTTGTAGTGGCAGATGCAACTGTATAAATCGTAGTTGCACTAGTAGCCATAGTCCCTTGTGCCAGTCTTTTATAACCCTCAGAACCACCGTCCGTTAGCTCCATGCCAAAGAGTGTATAGACCATATTTGATCCTGCACCAACATCAGCATCCGCAGCTAGTGTACTAGAAGCTTCAAGTGTAATCATTCTTTTACCACCTTGTTCCCCATGATTTATTTAAACCTGCTGGGCCTGCTGGACCTGAAGGCCCTCCTGAAGGACCTACAATGCCCTGAGGACCGCTAGGACCTACTGAGCCTGTAATACCTATAGGACCAGATGGACCTGTATTACCTGTTACTCCCTGAGGACCACTAGGACCAACAACGCCCTGAGGACCGCTAGGACCTGTTAGACCTGTAGTACCCTGAGGACCACTAGGACCAACAACGCCCTGAGGACCACTAGGACCTACGACTCCCTGAGGACCACTAGGACCTACGACTCCCTGAGGACCACTAGGACCTACGACTCCCTGAGGACCACTAGGACCTACGACTCCCTGAGGACCACTAGGACCTGTTAGACCTGTAGTACCCTGAGGACCAGATGGACCTGAGGGACCTGTTAGACCTGTTACTCCCTGAGGACCACTAGGACCT
>Ga0182021_10007660_pt1 | contig 12802 bp, 12 predicted proteins | sample 612E3MmetaG_FD_120493 | JGI IMG/M metagenome (GOLD analysis project Ga0182021, IMG submission 120493) | Permafrost microbial communities from Stordalen Mire, Sweden - 612E3M metaG (Illumina Assembly) | ecosystem: Environmental > Terrestrial > Soil > Wetlands > Permafrost | place: Sweden... | reverse complement strand
ATTGACTCGCCTAACATTGAATACCTTCCAACTGTTAGTTTTAAAGAGGCTGCGAAATTTTACCGAAATACGAAGATTAATTTGAATATTCATCGTGAAAAGAATGATTTTTCGAGTGGATTACAAATTCCAGAACCACAATCCCCTAATGCCAGCCTTTTTTTTGGTATGGGATGCGGGTCTCTTCAATTACTTGATGATGGATATCCAGGTGCGACTGAATTCTTTCTCCCTGGCAAACATTATTTGACAATTAATGAAAATGAATCGGTAGACGCGCAAGTTATAGATATTCTTTCAAGTCCTGAGGTAATCAACAAGATAACAAATGAGGCAGTCGATATTTCGCATCGGTATCATACTTATGCAAAACGACTCGAAAACTCTCTTGCAATAATTGGAAAGCCAAAATCACAGAAAAGGAAGTTCAGTATATCTTTTTCAAATCAAGAACAAATTACAACGTTGTTCTCGGTTTTTATCATTTCTATTGGAGACCTCGAGCAATTGAAATCATGTGTCGCAATGACAATATTATCAACTCGAAACTCTGGAAATGTTACTGTAATAATTCCACATGATTTATTAAAAAAACATTGGCTGGATTCTAAGCATATTCACTATATTATGCTCGGAAAGGAAAGTTCTTATTCGGAACTAATTAATGCTGGGCTGAAATGCTCAGAGAATGAATATGTAATTTTTCTTTCTGATTTCTTAATTCCTTCTATTGGATTTGATTATCATCTTATAAGAATTTTAGAAAATAACCCTAAAATAGGTTTGGTTGGCCCCTTCTACACAAATTCACCAGATGACAAAGTGGAAGATCTTGAATTTTCAACTCTTGAGGAAATGAATCAACTAAGTGTAAATTTATTTCTTGAGAATAGGATGCATTTTGAAATTACGGAATCAATGAGGCCATTCTGTTTTGCATTAAGAAAGAAAGCTCAATTCAATATTGGAAATTTTGATGCGGCTTTTCCTTCAATGACACTTGAAGTCAATGATTATTGTAAAAGATTAAGCAACGCTGGTTGGATAACTGGTTGGACAAAATCAACATTTTTTCATTATCAAAATAACCATTTTTCGCCGATTGAAAAATTAGTTTTAGATGGGTGCTCCCATTATTATTTTCACGATAAGTGGTCTAAGAACGGCACAAATACTGGTTATCCTATTGAAAGAATTAAAGCATTAGAAACTTTCCTCAAAGAAACAAGAGATACGATTTATACTTCTACAATAAACTCACTAATTATTTCCGGACAGTTTAAAGAATCATTATCTGGCGATCATGTCGATTTAGAAAAGTATATTGTCGAATTCTTACTAAGAATAAAAGAATCAGCAAATTTAATTTGTGAGCCAGAAATTATTGAATTGATATCTAACTTAGTTGAGAATTTAAAAACCTTAGAATTTAATCCTAGATCAATTATAGGGTCTCACCCTGAAAATACTTTGAATCTTATTTTAGAATCGGATAATATTATCCAAACTATTGAAGGTCACAAAGAATTGTTAAATAACAATTTTCTAAGTTATATTAAGTATATTGCTGCGATTGCAAAACTTGAAAATAATATTGATGTTTACACTGGGCTGAAGAATTTGGTTGTCTATATTGAGGAAAACCATTTGGCCCAGTAAATATTTAACAACTTCTCGTAAATAGGTTTATTTGGTTATTTACATTTTTCTGCTTTAGCTCTCCTTTACGCATCCTTCACCTCTGTTTTATTGATTTGCCAATCTTAATCCCGTAATCTAATAGTAGATTCATGCTAAATGGATGATGGGATGACGCAGCTAACTACAGAACAACTTTCCGATCTCTCAGTGCGAACCCTCCAAGGGCGAGAAAATTTGACCCTGGGGAACATTCGGGAATCATTGCGTATATTCATAAATATACTGCGAGATTACCCCGAAGACGTGCGAACTCTCCTGACCCTGGGGGATGTTTACCTGGCATCGAACCAGACTGCCACAGCCATGCAGTTCTACACTGATGCGCTTAAGATTGATCCTCAGAATGTCGAAGTGATCAGTCGCATTAAGCTGGCCGCGCTGGATTTTCCAGATCAAACTCCATTTCCGATGAAAAAGGTTCCATCCAGCCCTGTGGCTGTAAACAACCTGTTGCAAGAACTGACCGAAAGCCCGGCTCCGATTGCAGAGGCTGAGATCCAGCGGGCAGCCGACTTGCTGGAAGTTATTCTCCAAAGCAGCCGGCCTGGCGATGCAGTGCGAGAAAACCTGGATAACATCGACAGCTTGCTGCCGGCATTGATTGAAATCAATATTCGCCAGGCCCTTGCAGATGGTCGTCCGGATTTGGCCAGCGCTCTCGGCGAGCTGCAGGAAAATATATCCCTGCAATGGAGCAATCGTAAAGCACTTGATGAAGGGACTCCCAATCCTGCGAAAAAAAATCCTTTACAACCTCAAGGTGAGCAGTTCAAAGGGAAAGTCTCATTCTTGCTGGCTGGAGAACCCGAACCCGGCAGCAAAATGGATTTACTCCAGGAAGCCTTAAGGGATTGTGGTTGCGAGGTTTCTGCAGATGCTTCGGTAAAAAACCTGGGGAATGCAAAGCCTGATATCTTAATTACTGATAATCCGCATACAAATCCCGAGTCTATCCAAACATTGGCAGCCTATTCGGCGGCCCGGGTCCCCATTTTATTGAATTTGAGCTGCGATTTTGAAGAGCTTCCCCTGACCCACCCGGATTATCCCAGCGCCGGACTTCGCAATCCTGAGGTGGCGCGGGCGTATTTGACTTCGCTGACCCTGGCGGACAGGATCATCGTCTCAAGCAAAACTCTGGCAGAAATTTTACAGCCTGCCTATGCAAAGGTTGAAGTCATTCCAGAGTCCTGGTCCAGGAAAAATGAGCTTTGGGCCAAAAATTCGCCGTCAAGAAGTACGGTGAACCTGGGTTGGATTAACACTGGCGGCAGCCTGGAAGACTTGGCCAGTGTGCGCCGGGTCATTATCCGGTTACTGCGCCAGTTTCCCGAAACTCAGCTGGTCATCGCCGGGGATATGAAAGCTTACCAGCTGTTCGACAGTATTCCAGAGACCCGCAAGCTTTATTTGCCGTCGGTAGAAAATGAAGATTTGCCCTATTTGCTCAGCCAGATTGATATTTTGCTGGTTCCAATGCGAAACACGGCATTTAACCGCTCTACCTCTGATGAACTTCTGGTTGATTGTGGCGTGAAAAAGATTCCCTGGATCGCATCTCCAATTCCGGCGTTCACAGATTGGAATTCTGGCGGAATCATTGCCACATCCATTGATGAATGGCAAGTTTTTCTATCCCAGATCATCAATGACCCCGATTTGAGAAAGTCACTGGGTGAACAAGGGTTTAACAAAGCTGAGGCACGTGAAGCGAACCAGGTGGTATCCACATGGCTAAACTTGATGAAACAGGCTGCGGGCGCCAAGGGGAAAAATTAGTGAGGCAGCTATTATGGTCTGGAGACAGGCATAAATGAATATCGTTTATGTATATGCTGATTCACAAGCGGAATGGAATTCTGCTGAATGGCGGTGTGCAATTCCGGCGCGGGCGATCCAAAAAACATCTCGCCATACTGCCGCATTACTGGATATCGAATCGTTTGCAAAAAATACAAAAGAAGCCAAAGCTATTTGCAATTCCAGCGATCTGATCATTGTCCAGAGGAATTTATTTGGCCCGGTCTTAAATGTGATCCAATATTGGAAGGCTCGCGACAAAGTATTAGTAGTTGATTTTGATGACGCGTATAACTTCATGCCGCCAACAGTTAAAAACTACGAATTTTGGATTCAAGGAAAACTAACCCGGAAGGGCCCTAACCAGGAACAAGTTTTAACCATTATCGATCCACCCCCTTTAACCCAATTCAAGTTGGGCCTCAGGTTGGTCCATGCTGCCACAGTCCCTGCGGCTGCATTAATCAATGATTGGTCCGAGTATGCGCCGGTTTACCACGTCCCAAATTATATTGAGGTTGAACGCTATTCCCAGGCAGTTCATACTCCTCACGAAGATATCATTATAGGCTGGGGGGGGAGTCTTTCGCATTTACAAAGTTTTGAAGAAAGTGGAATTGCCACTGCATTAAGGAATATTTGTTCTTCCCGGCCAAAAGTGAAGATAATGATCTGTGGCGATAAACGGGTTTTCAATTCAATGCCGGTGCCTGAAGGACAAAAAATATTTCAGCCCTGGGTGCTTGCAGATCAATGGCCCTACCAGCTGGCGAATTTTGATATAGGATTAGCCCCATTATCCGGTCCTTATGACCAGCGCCGTTCCTGGATAAAAGTGCTAGAATACCTGATAATGAAAATTCCCTGGGTTGCCAGTGAAGGGCCCGCGTACCATTCTTTGAGGCCATATGGCTGGTTGGTTCCAAACAATGCCTCTGCATGGGACCGCATTCTTTTTGACCTTGTTGATCATCTCGACGATTACAAACAGGAAGCCTCTCGGGACCCTTATTTGTTTGGAATCAGCCAATCGATGGATGATAATGTAGAGCGTGTTTTGTTGACATATTCAAAAATCTTAGAAAAAGCTCAGGCATAAAGGGTAATAATGGCCAGGTCAAATTCTTCAAATCAAGGCAGCAGTTCAACAAAACAATTAAAACCACCTGTGATGGTCACTATCCCTGAAGGGCCATTTTTCATGGGTACCAGCGATGATCAAATTGAATACCTGCTGGCAAATGATGAAGAATGGGCGCTGGAATGGGATGATAAGGATTTATTTACCGAGGAACAGCCTTATCATGAAATCACGCTGCCTGAATATAAAATTGGCCGCTTCCCGATAACCAACCAGGAATATTATCAATTTGTGCTTAAAGTCGGATATAAAACGCCAAGGGGCTGGACCGGATTTCAATATCCTGATCAAACTGACGACTTCCCGGTTGTGGGCGTTTCATATTATGATGCAATAGCCTATATTGATTGGTTGAACCGGGAACTCAAAGAGTCCTTTCGGTTGCCCAATGAAGCCGAGTGGGAAAAAGCAGCCAGGGGGCCAGACGGTAGAATATATCCCTGGGGAAATGAATTTGACCCCTGGCGCTGCAATACCCAGGAGTCTGGAAAGAGGACAACCACCCCGGTAGGTACCTACTCACCGGGCGGCGATAGTATTTACGGGGCTGCAGATATGGCTGGAAATGTCTTGGAATGGACCAGTAGCCAGCTCTTCCCGTTTCCCTTCAAAATACAGGAAAATCAAGCGCTGAATAAAAACCCTTTGAAGTTTGTTGTGCGGGGTGGAGCGTGGTATTACAGCCGGAAATTGGCCCGTACATGCTGCCGGGAGGATGTTCTGGCTACTTATCTTTCTACATCGCTGGGATTCCGGCTTTGCCGAGATTCATAAGGCAAAATAACCGTAAAAACTGTTCCTTTGCCAATCTGGCTGTCGACAGTTATGAACCCCCCGTGTTGTTTAATCGTGCGATGAATAACAGAAAGACCCAGACCTGTTCCGCGGCCAGGGTCTTTTGTTGTATAAAATGGCTCAAAAATGCGCGAGATGCGATCAGGGGGAATCCCAACGCCAGTATCAGCCACTGAGACTCTGAATTCTTTTTTATCAAATTGCGATGTAATGGTGATTATTTTTTCGCTGTGATCCAGGGCATCCATGGCATTAAGAATCAGGTTGAGCCAGATCCCCTGCAAATAATCCTTATTGCCGTCCAGCAAAGGCATTTCTTCTGCCAGGTCCAATTTAATTTCAACAGACCGGTTCATTATTTCGAACTGCAAAATGGAGAGGGCAGACTGGATTGTGGCGTTAAGATCTGTGGGCTCAAAATTGAACTGCTCTTTTCGGGCAAACCCAAGCAGCTCGCGCACCACATGCGAGGCGCGCAGCCCGGCTTCCTCAATTAATTCGACAGCTTCAACTTGGTCTGCATTCAGGGATGAGTCACGGGCCAGCAGCTGGGCATTGGCGATTATGGCAGAAAGCGGGTTGTTGATTTCATGAGCCACCCCGGCTGCCAATTGGCCAACAGCTGCTAATTTTTCGCTTTGGGTCAGGTTGGCCTCCATGCGCCGTTTTTCTGTCACATCCTGTTCAAGGAAAATAACCTGATATGGGTCATTAAATTCATTTTTGATAGGGTAAGTCGCAATATCCCAATCCACCGGCCGGTCCGGCATAATCCAGCCCCGCAAAGTGCGGTTGGTATTATTCCCATGCAAAAGGGTTTCGCTTGCCAGGCAACCCGGGCAGGGGTCGTCACGGCCGAAGAGGGCGATAAAACACTTTTTTCCAACAAGGTCTTTAGGCGCTTTATTTACCCGTTCAGCCCGGCTTGAATTGACCGCCACCAGGTCAAATTCTTTGTTAATTATGTAAATTGAAGAAGGAATACTATCAAATAATGCTCGCAGCGTGTTTCTTGATCGGAGTAGATCCCAGCGATTCGCTTCAAGGTCGGCATTTGCAATCCGGAATTGTTGAATTAACTGGTCGTGGTAAATGGCATTTGCCAGAACCTGGGTCAGGAATAGAAGGCTTTTCTCTTGAAAAACGTTTAAGTGGGATGTTTTTTTGTCGATGACAACCAGGAAACCAATTTTTTTCTCATTTGAAATCAGTGGAAAGGCGCGCACCAATTGCGGCACGCTGCTCGGAAATAAATCTGCCTGGAAGTTAAAAATGGAATTTTCGGGTGTATTTAATGCCAGAATAGGCTGGCCCATTGTAAAACACTGCTGCAGCAAGCCGGGCTGCAGTCTGGTTGTATATTCGTTGGACCAGAATGGTCCGTCTGTAATCACCTTGACATTAAAAGTTAAATCCTGTTCATCTTCAACCCGGAAGATCGTCATGGATGACAAATCGAGGAATTTGCGTAATCCATTAAGGATCAGTAATTCGATTTCATCAATTTTGAACTGGACATTTTGGGCGCTGATTGCGATCTGAATCAGGTCCAGATCGCCCTCAAAATAGGGCTTAGCATCACTGTTCAACTGTTTTTGCTGGGGGGGAAAACCATCCTCGCCCCGGCTATTCTTTGTCTTCATCCGCTTTGATGGTGTATCCATATCCTGGAATTGTCTCGATAAATGCCGGTGCGCGAGTGTCTATTTCAACCCGCTCACGCAAGTTTTTTATATGAACCCGAACCAGATCTGGACTGCCAGCATCAGATGGGTAGTCCCACACTTCATCGAGAAGACGGTTCGGTGAGAAAATTTCCCCAGAATGGGTCATAAGATGGTAAAGCAAATCGAATTGAATAGGGGTGAGGCGGATTTTTCCTAAATGGGGTGCTGCCAGCTCGTAGGTTTTTGTATTTAATGAAAACTCACGGATCGTAATGATATTTAATTTCTTCTCAGGCTTGGTAGGGGTTTCTTGCAGCACTTCATTGGAGACAACAGAGCCAGCCTCGACTTTCTGGCTCCCTTTATTCTTAACAGTCCGCCTTAAAATGGCACGAACCCTTAATAGTAATTCATCCACATTAAATGGTTTGCTGAGATAGTCATCAGCCCCTGCCAGAAAACCGGTGATCCGGTCTTCTTCTTTCGCTTTTGCAGTCAGAAATAGAATCGGCACATCTTTCAGCATCGGATCGCTGCGCATTTCCCGGCATACTGCATATCCATCCATTCCTGGCATGATCACGTCCAGGATTACCATATCGGGTGGTTGGCGGCGGCTGATTTGTAAGCCCTCAACCCCGGTATTGGCCACGCTCACATGGAATTCCCCTCCACGCAGGCACCGCTCAACTGTCCGAGCAACGATATTGTCGTCCTCGATAATCAGTATTTGTGATTGTTCCATGTTCTCCCTTTCCCGGCAGCTTGAAGATGAGGGGCAAGGTGTACCTTGCATCATAGGTCAAGTTGTCATAATCCAGATGGCCGAAACCGCAACAGATGCAGAACTTTTAATCCTACACTTCTTTTCTTTCAGGTTGATCAGGTTCCTGAATATCAAAAATTACCTAATGGAAAGGTGTATTACCACCTTCCAGAATGTCAATAATTATAAGCCTGATATTGTCAATTTAGGTTGCAATTTATAAGCCAAATAAAACGGCAACTACAAATCTCGATTTTAGCCGCTCTTTACTATCCTTTCACGGGGCCTTTACAGGAAAAAAAACGTCATTATGCTAAATTTATCTCAACCTAATCAGAAGGAAAAAACCGATGATCTTGGTTACGCGCTTTAATAACAAACCTTACTACGTCAATGCAGATCTGATCAGAACTGTAGAAGCTACACCTGATACGGTCATTACCCTGACCGACGAAACAAAAGTCATTGTTAAAGAGTCAGCCGTGGAAATTATGAAACGATTTGTCGAATATCAACGCCTGGTAAGGAACCCCCAAATGGAAATTAAGGGAGGAGAGTAACTTATGGACCTAGCAACCATTATCGGCCTGGTCGGTGGGGTTCTCACAATTGGGATAGTCATGATCCTGGATGGCGGGTCGCCTGCAGAGCTTTTTGCGGTGCCCCAGGCTATTTTGTTGATCGTTGCCGGTTCTTTAATGGCCACTACGATTACTGTCCCGTTACCGGTTATCCTCAAACTGCCTACTCTGTTGATGAAGGCCGTAATGGGCATTTCGTTTGGTTATTCTGAGGCAATCGATGTTTTATCCAAAATGGCAGATAAAGCCAGGCGTGAAGGACTGTTATCCCTGGAAGAGGAAAGTAAAAAGATTAAGGACCCGTTCATGCAGAAGGGGATCATGCTGGTGGTGGATGGCATCGATCCTGCACAGGTAGAGGCAATTTTGGAAAACAATATTCAGCATATGAAGGAACGTCATAAGCAGCATTATGGCGTGTTTGCAGCCGCCGGCGGCTTTGCTCCAACCTTTGGCATTATTGGGACGGTTATGGGTTTGATCGGAGTTTTGAAGCAGCTGGATGATGCCTCAAAGTTGGCTGGTTCTATTGCAAGCGCCTTCCTGGCTACCCTGTGGGGCTTGATTATGGCGAACCTGATCTATCTCCCCATTGCCGCTAAATTGAAGTCAAAGAGTGAAGAAGAGGTTGCTTATCGCACTCTGCTTATGGAAGGCATCCTGGGAATTCAGGCGGGTGAAAATCCACGTATTCTAAAAGAAAAACTTTACACCTATCTACCGCCCAAAGAAATTGCGGCGATTGAAAAGGGCGGAAGCAAGGCTGAACCAGTGAAGGTTGATAAGAAAGCGAAGGCAGAGGCATGAAGAAGGGTAAGCATCATGAAGAGGAAGGTGAGGGTAGTAATGAGCGCTGGCTGGTCAGCTACTCTGACTTTATTACCTTGCTCATGGTCCTTTTTGTGGTTCTCTATTCGATGGGAAAGGTGGATGTTCAGAAATATAAACAGCTGGCCGAAAGCATACGCATAACATTTGCCAACGGCGGACCAGTCAAAGTTGTTGATACCCAGATCAACCAGGCTGGCGGAGCGGATACCAATGGAAACCCAAACCCAATTGTCATCCCGGGTATCCCAAGCAAGCCGCCTCAATCTGAGGAAGTTGCTGGCCAATTGACCCAAATGCTAACAGACATGAATCTCACCGGGTCGGTCAGTGTACAAACGAGTATTGAAGGTGTTTTGGTTTCGTTAAGTGAAAAACTGGTTTTCACTCCAGGCACAGCCCAATTGCAGAAAACAGGTTATCCAGTTCTGGATGTCCTGGTGAATATGTTGAAGCCTATTGACAATAAAATTCGAATCGTCGGTCATACTGACAGCAGCCAACCAACAGACCCGAAATATAAGAATAATTGGGAATTATCTGCTGGTCGAGCGATTATGATCGCAACTTACTTGATGGATAAAGGAATTGCAGGAAACCGGATTACTATAGCCGGCATGGCTGACACACAACCGATTTTTCCAAACGACTCCGCAGAGCACCGCCAGCTGAACAGCCGTGCAGAAATCATGATCCTGTACAAGTCAACGGCTGATCAGGTCATCAATACCAGTACTCTCATTGACCCAAATGGTCAAAGCACTCCGGCTCCTTAATCGAGTCTGAGCATAGGAAGGAAACCGATAGAAATGGCAATCGTTAAGAAAATTCTCTCAATTCTTTGGAAAGTGTTACTCGGCATCGGTCTACTGAGTTCAACGATGCTGGCCTTTTCCGTAGCTTACATCATGTTTGCTCCAGACGAATGGTGGAAACCTTTTTACCTGAGTTATGTTTATCCAACCCCCATTCCATTAGCTGCAGATATGCAAAAAACGCTGTCAGTTCCAACCCCCACCCCCGAGATCACCTACAACCCTGGGCAGGGAATTATGATCAGCACTGGCACAAAGATCATCAACTTGAACCAGACCAACGTCAATAAATACATCCGGATTGGAATCACCCTGGAGTTTGCGCCGAAAGACCCGACGTATCTGACAATGACTGCCGCTGAAAAAACCACTTACCTGACAGCATTCACAGCAGATATTAATGCCAAGATGCCGCTGATTGATGACACATCCATCACTGTTTTGGCAACAAAAACTTACGATGATCTGTATATAGCTACAGGTAAAGAAAAATTGCGGGCGGAACTATTGGATAAAATAAATGCAAAGTTGAAGCCCGACTTTACCTTAATTGGCGTTTATTTCACAGAGTTTGTCATTAATTAGATCCTATGCTAACCCAGGCTGAAATTGACGCCCTCTTAACCGGGGCAATCGAAGTTGAAACCAGGCAAGGTGAAGGCACCGTAAACCTGGCGGATATCATTAGCCAGTCCGGCGGGTCTGGTAAGGATACCGATAAGGAAAAGAAGGTCCAGGCTTATAATTTCTGGTCGCCTGACCGGTTTTCTAAAGAGCATATGCGGGCAGTTGAGCTGGTCCATGAGGACTTTGCAGAACGACTGACAACTTCCCTGCCTTCATTTTTACGGGTGTCATTGCGGCCTCGTCTGGTGCATACCGAGCAGGGTCGTTTCCATGATCTACTGAAGGATTGCCCAAATAACAGCCTGTTCCATTTGATTAAATTAGCTCCCTTGCCAGGGCAGATCGTTTTGACTACCAGCCCTGAAATATCGATGAAAATCCTTGAGCAACGCCTGGGTGGAAAAATCGACACGGGGATCAAGGAACGTGGGCTGACGGATATCGATCAGAACCTGCTCAGAGGGCTGGTTGAGCACATGTTAAACGATCTCAAGTCAGCCTGGAGTAAGGTTGCCGCAGTTGAGCCCTCCCTGGAAGACAGTACTGTCAATCAGCATTGGGTTCAAATGCTGCTGGGCAATGAACGGGTTATGTTGATCACTTTTGAAATGACTGTACAAAACAGCACAGGGATTATGAACATATATATTCCCTTCAGCCTGTTGAAGCCCATTGCCAATTTTCTTAACCCGCATGTTTGGATCACAGGCCGCAAGGAAAAAGTTCAAGATCCTGCTTCGCGGGAGGCTGTTTTTCAATCCGTTAAAGAAGTTGAACTGCCAATCCGCGTTTTTCTTGGAGATGTAACGGTAACCTTGAGCGATATCGTCAATCTCGCACTTGGGGATGTCTTCCAGCTGAATACCTCTATAACAGATGAACTTGTAATGGAAGTGGCTAACTTGCAGCGATTTGGTGTGAAGGTTGGCAAATCGGGAAAACATCTGGCGGTGCAAATCGCTTCTGTCATTCATGAAGAAATATCAAACTAAGGTGAAATATGGCTGAGATCAAAGCAAACGATCTAATGCAAGTCGGTGGCGCGAATGGGTCAGGAATGAATTCTGGCTCAAATATTGATATGCTGATGGACGTATCCCTGAATGTAACGGTTGAACTGGGCCGCACAAAAATGGCTTTACGCCAGATCCTCGACCTGCAGCAGGGCTCCGTTGTAGAACTGGACCGCCTGGCAGGTGAGGCGGTAGACATTTTTGTCAATGACCGCCTGGTTGCCATGGGTGAAGTGGTAGTAGTGGATGATAAATTTGGTGTCCGCATCACCGAGCTGACCTCCAAGCAGTCCAAATAATCCAATATGAAACCCTCTCTTAATGAGCAGATCCTCAGTTGGCTGAAAAAATTTGCCACTTTCCCGAAATGGCTCCAGGGATTAATTATCCTGGGGATTATTGGGGTTTTGGCAGTAGGTATGTTTATCATCCAATCAGGCGGATCATCTGGGGCGACTCAGGATCCATATGCCAACTCGACGAGCCTGGCCCTGGACGTGACCTTTAAATTAATCCTGGTAGTTGGTTTAATCTATGTTGCGTCCATCATTATCCGCCGTTGGAAAGGCGGAAAATCTTTTGGCTCATCCCGCAAGATGGAATTGAAAGAAACAATCCACCTTACCCAGAAAAGGGCACTTCACCTGGTTCAGGTAGAAGGACGATTGTTTATGGTTGGCTCGACTGATACTTCGGTTAACCTGATCTCTGAGCTGACACAACCCGATTTCAGTGAAATGTCTCAGGAATTAAGCTCATCCTCAACTGGAGACTTTGAAACCCTGCTTTCAAGTTCATTGAAGAATAACGGCGATTGAAAGGTAAATTAAATGCCCGCTCGTAAAATTCTCGCAATTATAGGCCTGGTTGTTTTGCCCCTAATCCTCACTTCTTGCTCAGGTTCAACGGCATTACAAGCGCCTGGGGTTACATTATCTGTTCAGCAGGGTGGGCAGCCCCAAGAAGTGGCTACAGGCGTTCAGTTACTTGTGCTATTGACGGTATTATCGCTGGCGCCGGCTATTTTGATCCTGGCGACCTCGTTTACACGGATTGTGATCGTGCTTT
>Ga0182021_10007659_pt1 | contig 12802 bp, 9 predicted proteins | sample 612E3MmetaG_FD_120493 | JGI IMG/M metagenome (GOLD analysis project Ga0182021, IMG submission 120493) | Permafrost microbial communities from Stordalen Mire, Sweden - 612E3M metaG (Illumina Assembly) | ecosystem: Environmental > Terrestrial > Soil > Wetlands > Permafrost | place: Sweden... | reverse complement strand
GTAATAGAGAGAGTAGATGATAATTTTATAATTACTCTCAACGATAGGAGTGTTCCTTCAGTTACAATCAGTAAATCATACCTGGAAATGTTCCAACAGAATAAAAAGAATAAAAAAAACGAAAGAGAAAAGGAAACTTATAAGTTTCTGCGTGAAAAGTTTGAGTCGGCTAAATGGTTTATCGCTTGTATTCAGCAGCGACGTGAAACTCTAATGAAGATTATGCGGGCTATTGTCGAGAGACAATATGAGTTTTTTGAAAGAGGACCCAAGTTTCTTAGACCAATGATATATAAAGATATTGCCGAAGAGATAATGATGGATATTTCTACAATCAGCCGTGTAGTAAATGGTAAATATGTTCAGTCACCCATGGGAGTACATGAGCTCAAATACTTTTTCAGCGAAGGACTGACAACTGATTCCGGTGAAGAGGTGTCAAACAAGCATATCAAAGAACGACTGAAAGAAATTATTGATGAAGAGGATAAGAATAATCCACTAAGTGATGACCGTCTTGCCGAAATTCTTAATGAGGAAGGTATCCACATTGCAAGAAGAACTGTTGCCAAATATCGCGAACAACTTAAACTGCCTATTGCCCGACTAAGAAAAGAACTATGAGGAATGGTTACTATATTTTTATTGATTGTATAGCGTTTATTCTGTTTGCGTTACTCCATTCTTTTCTGGCATCATTTAAGATAAAAGCTTTTTTGTCCAAACGGATTGGAGGTGCAATGGCCTTCTATCGGCTGTCATATAACCTTTTCTTTCTATGGCTATTCTTCTATTTATTTGAAATTCTACCCCGGCCTGAAGTTGAACTATTCGAACTTAGATTCCCTTATGATATTATTATACTTATTCCGCAGTTCCTGGCGCTGGCAGGAATCATCTGGACATTTAGATTTTTCTCATTATTTGAATTTGCAGGTCTATCCCAGATTAAAAGATGGAAGAACGGGGATTTTAATGAAGAGACCGCAATGACAGAAAAACAGACTAAGGATTTAGGGAATGGGAAAATTTCAAAGGATGCATTCGATGAAAAACTTACTTTAAAGATTGAAGGTCCTTACAAGATAGTACGGCACCCACTCTATCTGTTCACAATCATTTTTTTAATTCTACGCCCGACAATGGACCTTTTTTATCTTGTTTTCTTAATATTTTTAATTACTTACTTTTACATCGGTTCTTTTTATGAAGAAAAAAAATTAGTTTCTGCTTTTGGTGAACAATACAGGAAATACCAGGAATCTGTTCCCCGGCTGTTTCCCTATTGATTATTTGAACCCCTTGAACAGAATAGATAAATATAAACATTGAACAAGTTAGGATAATATGGAAAATAAATTAAGGTCAACCACTATAATTGGTGTGATCCACAACGGGCAGGCTGCTATAGGCGGAGATGGACAGGTTACTCTCGGCAATACGGTTGTAAAACATAATGCTTTTAAAATAAGAAAAATAGCCAACGGTAAAGTCGTGTGTGGTTTTGCAGGTGCATCTGCTGATGCCTTCACACTAGTGGAACGCTTCGAGGAAAAAATCGAACAATATAGGGGAAATGTTACGCGGGCAGCAGTTGAGCTTGCTAAGGACTGGCGTACCGACCGCTACCTGCGAAAGCTGGAAGCTATGCTGGCAATTATAACAGAGGAACAAGCGCTCATTATATCAGGTAATGGCGATGTTATCGAACCGGATGATAAGATTGTGGCAATTGGTTCAGGAGGGATGTATGCTCTTGCCGCTGCCAGAATGCTTAAAAAATATAGCTCCCTTTCTGCCAAGGAAATTTGTGAGGAAGCACTTAAAACTGCATCTGAAATTTGTATATACACTAACAATAACATAAACGTGGAAGTAATTGAAAAATAAAATTGATTCTAATATGTATAATAGATTAATGAAGGAATTAACACCTACTCAAATTGTTGCGGAACTTGATAATTATATTATTGGACAGGGAGATGCAAAAAGAGCAGTTGCTATTGCTCTAAGAAACAGATGGCGAAGACAGCAGGTACCGGCCAGTCTCCGTGAAGAAATTCTGCCTAATAATATAATTCTTATCGGACCCACCGGAGTAGGAAAAACAGAAATAGCTCGCCGGCTTGCAAAACTTGCCAATGCTCCATTCATTAAAGTTGAAGCCTCGAAATTTACAGAAGTCGGTTACGTTGGACGTGATGTTGAATCGATGATACGCGATCTTACTGATTACGCTGTCAATATGGTGAAATCTGAAAAGACATTGGAAATACAAGCCAGAGCCAACAATCTTGCTGAAGAAAGGATACTTGATATACTAATTCCTGCTGTGAAAAAACCATCCGCTTCTTCCGAAGAAAAAGATGAAAACAGTGAGGCTTTTCAGAACCAGAAAACCCGCGAATGGATGAAGGAAAAACTTAAGAATGGTGAAATGGATGATAAAATGATAGAGTTTGATTCGAATACACAAAATAATGTTGGAATGCAAATCCTCGGTCCTCTCGGGATGGATGATATGGGTATAAATATTCAGGAAATAATGGGCAGTATAATGCCTAAAAAGAAAAAGAAAAGAAAGACGTCAATTTCTGAAGCAAGATTAATAATTGCACAGGAGGAAGCCCAAAAACTGATTGATATGGAATCGGTACAAAAGGAAGCTATTGAACGGGTTGAGAATTCAGGTATTGTCTTTATTGATGAAATTGATAAAGTTGCTGGCGGAGGAAAGTCACAAGGACCCGATGTTTCCCGTGAAGGTGTACAACGTGACTTGCTTCCAATAGTTGAAGGTTCCAATGTTAATACCAAATACGGCATAGTTAAAACTGATCATGTATTATTCATTGCTTCAGGCGCATGTCACGTTTCAAAACCGTCAGACCTTATTCCGGAATTGCAGGGCAGATTCCCGATACGTGTTGAACTGAAGAGCCTAACAGAAGATGATTTCATAAAAATATTGACCATCCCACAGAATGCATTGCTTAAGCAGTATTCAGCTCTGCTTGAAACGGAGAGTGTAAAACTTGAATTTACTGAAGGAGCAATTAAAGAAATTGCTCGTATAGCAACGGACGTTAATGAGGCAGTTGAAAATATAGGAGCCAGACGTCTTCATACTATTTTAACTACACTGTTGGATGATATACTCTTTAACGTTCCGGATAAACTGCCGAAAGAAAAAGTGGTGATTAGCGCTAAGGTAGTAAAGGATAAACTTGATGCGATAGTCAAGAATAGAGATCTCAGTAAGTTTATTTTATAATGTTGTTATGTAAATGTTTTGGTGTGAATAATACTATTAATTATTTCCCAGGCTTCAAGTACATGCTTTTCCTCTGTCCTGATTCCTGATACTACAAGTCGTATTACGAAATTTCCATTCAGCTTAGTGTGGGATAGGAATATCCTGCCTGTTTTATTAATCTCGTCCATCAACTTACTGTTTAGCTCATTCAAATCACCGACATATCCGGTTGGCTTGTATCGGAAACAGATTGTGCTGAAAGGAACTGGCGCCATCAGTTCAAATTCAGAATCTTCCTGCACTAGTTGTTTAAATTTCTTTGCTGTTTCAATATTCCTTTTTATTATCCCCGCCAAACCTTCAGCACCAAAATATTTTATTACAAACCAAAGCTTTAGTGAACGAAACCTTCTTCCTAACTGTACTCCGTAATCATTATAATTTATTACTTCAGAATCTACTTTTGTCTTAAGATATTCGGGGTCCAGACTGAATGCCCTTTTCAAAATTTCCGGCTCTTTTACATACAATACACTGCAATCAACCGGAACAAACATCCATTTATGCGGATTGATGACTATAGAATCTGCATATTCAATGCCATCATATATATATCTCATTTCGGGAACTATTGCGGAAGTACCTGCATGTGCTGAATCTACATGTAACCATAGGTTTTCTTCTTTGCAAATCTCCCCTATCTCACGGATAGGATCAATACTTGTTGTAGAAGTTGTCCCAATTGTTGCAACCACACAGAAAGGTATTATTCCATTTTTTTTGTCCTTCCGTATTTCTGCTCTAAGCAGCTTAGGTATCATTCTGAATTCTGCATCAGATTTAATTTTTTTTACTCCCTCTTGTCCAATTCCTAATGTTATTGCCCCTTTCTCAATAGAAGAATGTGCATGTTCAGAACAATATAATCTTAAATTAGGAAGGTTATTTCCGGCAAGCCCTTTCTCCCTGATGTTCAATCCCAGTTTTTCCCTTGCGCATGCAATTGCATGAAGACTGCTTACCGAAGCGGTATCATATATTATCCCCCACATATATTCCGGTAGTCCAAGTATTTCTCTCAGCCATTTAGTTGTAACCTCTTCAAGTTCCGAAGCAGATGGAGAGGTCCTCCATAACATTCCGTTAACATTCAGAGTGGCTATTAATAACTCGGCTAATATTCCAGGAACGCTTGATGTAGAATTGAAATAGGCCATGAATCCCGGATGGTTCCAATGGGTTATGCCCGGAATGATAATATTATCGAAATCATTAATGATTTTATTAAATCCTTCACCTTTGTAATTGGGATGTTCAGGCAACCGGGCTTTAATCTCTCCTGGTTTTATATCAGGCAGCACTTTATATTTTTCGATATCATTTAAATATTCAGACGCCCAGTCTATGAGTTTATACCCAAACCTCTTAAAATCAGCGGCGGACATATCCTTAAATTCTTTTTTCTGATCCATGTTTCTGATTAATTAAAACAAACTATAAAATTTGATCCTTTCCCCTTTTTACTATCTACCATGATCTCTGCATCAATTAAATCAAGATATTTTTTAACCAGTGCTAGTCCAAGTCCGTTTCCATCAAATTTTCTAGAATAACCGGTATCTTCCTGCGAAAAAGGAAGGAAAATTTTATCCATATATTCATCTGCAATCCCAATTCCCGTGTCCTTTATTGCAACACAGTAATTATTCTTTTCATTATTATAAATATTAACTTCAATTTTCCCGCGAAGAGTATATTTTACAGCATTATCAATTAAGTTTTGGAATACCTCAGTAACTATATATTCATCACTTTTAATTACAGGCATAACATCACAACTTTTGGAGCAGGACAATTCAAGATTTTTTTCTTTTGCTGAATGCTCAAACTCTTTAGTCAGTTCTATTAAAATGTCATAAAGATTAATATCGTTGATTCTAACTTCTAGTTTCCCCGCATGTAATTCCGCCATGTTCAATATAAGGTCAATGGTCCGTATAAGTCTCCTACCCGCTGTTTCCACTGAAATAAAACTGCTTTTCTGGTCCTCATCCAAATAGTTTGCAAGTTCATCTTTCAGAAATGAATTATAACTTAAAATTACATTTAGAGGAGTCCTTATTTCATGAGACATCTGAGCAAGGAATTCTGATTTTAATTTATCTGATTCTTCTGCTTTCTCCTTGGACCTGATTAACTGATCTTCCATAATTTTTCTTTCAGTAATGTCAATTGCTATTCCTCTTAGACCAGTAGTAATTTTATTTGTTGTTATTGGATTGGAAAAAATAATAACCGGAAAAGTTGTGCCATCTTTTCTTAAAGCAGTATATTCCTCAACATCTTTCTTTTCACCTCTCATAATCTGGATCATATTTCTGCGGGCACGTTCCCTGTCTCCGGGAACTATAGTCTTAAACACTGAAAACCCTTCCGTAATCTCCTCCAGTGTATAGCCGAACATTTTATAGCTTGCCAGGTTAGTAAATTTAATTAACCCCTCTTTATCTATTTCAAATATCATTTGAGGCAGGGAATCGGCCAGCTCTTTATATCTTTTTTCACTTTCATGAAAGTTCTCTTCTACATGTTTAATCTCATTAACATAATTATTGATCATAAAGTAAAGTAGTGCTGCTGTAACCAAAATAAATAACAATCCTTTGGCAGTGGCAATATATGTCAGAATCTCTATATCATTTGTAAAATGAGGTATAATTGAATCGGAAAAGAATATCCAGAGCCCTCCAACTATTATATAAATCAATATGATCTTTATAATACCCGAATGTTTTGAACGTTCTTTTTTATGAGGAATATTGGACATCAATCTCTAATCTAAATATGTGAATCGAATTCTGAATATTGTTAATAATATATTAGTTTTAAAGGTTAAAAAGTAATAAATAATCTTAAACTGTATTACCAATACCTATGAATCCGTTAAATAAATTCTTTTATCCCCTGTCTATTTGTATTGCGGGAGCTTCATCAAAAGAAAAAAGTATCGGTTATGAATTACTTAAATCAATTAAGAGTTATGGTTACACTGGAAAAGTCTTTCCTGTCAATCCTCATGTAAATGTTGTCCTTGGTTATAAATGTTTTTCAACAATTGAGGACATTAAAGAAAATATTGACCTGGGTATCATCGTCGTTCCTAAAGCATTTACTGAGAACTCAATAGATCAGTTTATTGCCAAAGGGGTAAAATCAATAATTTTAATTACCGCAGGTTTTAGAGAAACAGGGATTGAGGGGGAACTGGTTGAAAAAAAAATACTGGAAAAGATTAAGAATTCAGGCGCACATCTTGTGGGCCCAAACTGTATGGGAATAATAAATACATTTAAAGATATAAAGCTTAATGCTACTTTTGTAGCTGAGAAGCCGGAGACTGGGCACACTGCATTCTTATCCCAGAGCGGGGCTATTGGAGCAGCAGTCCTTAATTCACTTAGGGAGGCCGATATTAGGTTTGGGCATTTTATAAGTGTTGGTAATAAGGCAGATGTCTCTGAAAATGAATTGCTCGGATTTTGGAATGATGATGAAAGGATTAAAACCCTAACCTTTTATCTTGAAAGTTTTTCGGATGGTGAATCCTTTATCGGAAATTTTATAGAAAATAAGATCGATAAACCGGTTATAATTTTAAAAGCAGGTAGGACTTCTAGCGGAATCAAAGCAGCGTCCTCCCATACTGGGGCATTAGGTAGTAGTGATAAGGTTGTCTCAGCAATTTTAGAACAATTCGGAATCATAAGGGTAGATGATTTAAATGAACTCTTTGATACTGCGAAAGGATTTGAGAACTTTCCTATTCCAAAGGGGAATAGGATAGCTTTCGTTACAAATGCGGGAGGTCCTTCGATCCTCGCTATTGATAAATTAGAAGGAGAAAACCTGGTTCTTGCACAATTATCACAGGAAACAAATAAAAAATTAAAAGAAATAGTGCATCCGGAAGGAAGTTGCGCAAACCCTGTTGACCTGCTGCCGGGCGGAAGTGCCGAACAGTTTAAACTGGTAGACCAATTATTACTTGAAGATGATAACGTTGATGGAGTTATATCTATCTTTGTTGAACCTGTTATGGTGTCTCCCTTTGAAGTAATTGAAGCTATAAATTCAATAAAATCAGATAAACCGGTTATGCAAGTGGTTATGCCCTTGCCAGAATTCTGGCAAAAGTATCGGAATGATTCTATTTTTAATATTCCTCTTTTCCACAATCCCGAAGATCCGGTTAAAGTATTATCAAATATGATTTTCTACTCAAAGAATCAAGTAAGAAAAACAAGAATTCGCCCTCAAAAAAATAATCTCAGGAAATATAATAAAGGTTTTTTATCCCAGGTTGTAGTGGACGAAATATTAGAAAAGTATAAAATACCAAATGTTTCTTCCCTCGTAATTACTCCCGGGGAATTAAAGAGTACAGCGGGACTTTCATTTCCGGTCTGTCTTAAAGGTATTTCGCAGAATGTAATCCATAAATCCGAATTGAATGCTGTAAAACTTAATATTGGTAGCTTTGAAGAACTGAACAATTCTGCGAATGAAATTGAGAATAACTTCCAAATTGCCGGGTTCAATGTTGAGAAGTTCTTGATACAACCATTCCTTAAGACAAAATATGAACTCCTGGTAGGGGGATTTCGTGACCCATCATTTGGACCTATAATTATGTTCGGTAGTGGTGGTAAGTATGTGGAAGTGTTGGATGATAACCTAATGAAATCCGCTTATTTATCCGAAGATGATATAAACGATTTAATAAATAAAACAAAGGCCGGCGCCATTATCAGAGGAGTTCGGGGTGATAAAGGAGTTGAATTAACTATAATAAAATCCTTAATAAAAAACTCAGCCCAAATGATACTTGAAAATAAAAATATAGTTGAATTTGACCTTAATCCGGTAATCGTAACCGATGATAACCGCCTCCTTACAGTGGATGCAAGAATAAAGTATGGATAATTAGAAGGATTTTTTATATTGATACTTAAAATTATATAATAAAGTGAACAATAATAGCATTTTATATTTCCTTCCTGCCAGGTATTTTAATGAAGAAGAATTTTTCATTACCAAAAGCCTTTTGGACAAGAACAACTATAAAAGCTTTACAGCTTCGGATACTTGGGATATGTGTGAAGGAGCTAATGGAAAAAAATTCAAACCCGATCTCAGATTAGAAAATATTAATGCTAATAACTTTATTGGAATTGTTCTTATCGGAGGGTCTGGAGCAAAGGATTACCGGAATAATTCCAGGCTGCATAAAATACTTAACGACTTTAATAAAACCAATAAACTTATTGCCGCCATCTGTATTGCACCGGCCATCCTGGCTGCTGCTGGATTGTTAAATGGTAAAAGTGCCACTTGTTTTTCTGAAGTAAAACAGGATCTTGTAAAGCCTGATATTGATTATAAGGATTTACCGGTTGTCATTTCTAAAAATATAATAACAGCGAATGGTCCTAAGGCAAGCATTGAATTTGCAGAATCTATATTATTTTTACTAAATAAACGGACACGATGATTCACACTATTGCTAAGTTTAGAACATATTGTAACAGCTTAACAAAATATTCAAGATATAGGACCAGAGAAGTTTTTGTGGGAGAGACCCCTTTGGGAGCAGATAATCCTATCCGAATACAATCGATGACGACTACTGATACAATGAATACAATTGCAACAGTTGACCAGTCAATACGAATGGTAGATGCAGGATGTGATTATGTAAGGATAACCGCACCTAGTAAACTTGAGGCGGAAAACCTTCTTAATATAAAAAATGAGCTTAGGAAAAAGGGATATAAGGTACCGCTTATTGCTGATATTCACTTTACTCCAAATGCAGCGGAAATTGCTGCAAGGATAGTTGAAAAAGTACGCGTTAATCCGGGCAATTATGCAGATAAAAAAAGTTTTAGGAATATCGATTATAATGACTCTGAATATGATCTGGAACTGGATAGAATAAGACAGAAGTTTACTCCTCTTGTAAAGATTTGTAAAGAGTATGGAACGGCTTTGCGTATTGGCACTAACCATGGTTCACTCTCTGATAGAATAATGAGCCGTTATGGTGATTCTCCGCTCGGAATGGTTGAATCCGCATTGGAGTTTCTAAGAATATGTGAGGATGAGAATTACTATAATATTGTACTCTCCATGAAATCCAGCAACCCCAAAGTGATGGTACAGGCTTATCGACTACTTATCCAGAAAATGGAAGAAGAAAACATGTATTATCCTTTTCATCTTGGTGTTACTGAAGCTGGTGGGGGTGAAGACGGACGAATAAAATCTGCCTTAGGAATCGGAACTCTATTGGAAGATGGAATAGGAGATACTATCCGTGTATCCTTAACTGAAGATCCCGAGCATGAAGTCCCAGTTGCAATATCGCTCGTTAACAGATATAAGAATAGAGATAAACATCAGGATATCAAACCTTTAGAAGCTCCTCCTTACAATCCCTATGAATATAATAAACAGCAGACTTTTGATGTTTCGGGGATAGGCGGTAATAATGTTACAAGAGTAGTAGCAGATTTCAGTAATAGAAAATTTATTTCGATTAGTGACTTGTCAGATATTGGTTATTTATACAATGCTGCTACTGATAAATGGAACATGACTGACAGCGCCGCTGATATTATTTTCCTTGGAGATAATGTTCCAGGATTTGATTTACCAACCGGGCTAAAACCAGTTTATAATTATTCTTCATGGAAGAAAAACAAAGACAGATCATTTCCATTATTTACTTGCGCAGAGTACCTTTTTAATAAAGAATTATCTCCGGAGCTCAATTTTCTTTCGCTAATAATTACAGATCTAAATGATATTTTACTGGAAAAGTTGAAGAATGAAATGACGACAGTTATCGTCGTAGATTCTGAAAACCTCCACGCTATGCCTGAACAAAGAAGGTTTTTTTGCGAGTTATTACTTCGGAATATTCCGAACCCTGTAATAATTAAAAGAACTTATAACAACATTACATGTGAAGATTTTATACTCTATTCATCTACAGATTTTGGCGCTCTGCTTATCGAAGGATTTGGGGATGGTGTTTGGGCTGAATGCTCCTTTATAGAAAAAGACGAGCCTGATAATGTTTTTGTTAAAAACTTTGTTCAAAAGAATGAAAGATCTGAAAAAACTATAAACAAGATATTGTTTGGTGTTTTACAGGCGGCAAGGACAAGGATTTCTAAAACTGAATATATCGCATGTCCCTCCTGCGGTAGGACCCTTTTTGACTTGCAGGTAACAACTGATCTAATAAGAAAAAAGACGGAACATCTGAAAGGGGTAAAAATTGCTATCATGGGATGTATTGTTAATGGTCCCGGAGAAATGGCTGATGCTGATTATGGTTATGTCGGTTCGGGAATTGATAAAATTACTCTATATAAAGGAAAGGAAATTGTCAGAAGGAACATTCCTGCGATGAATGCGGTAGAATGTTTAATTGAAATAATACGGGAAAATAATGATTGGCAGGAACCAAATTTATGATAAATAATTAAAATTGTTTAATATTTTATTCAAAATTTGAAATTTTATGCCCTTTTCCCTATATTTAATAACTTAAATATGGTTAAGAAGATTAAAAAATTAAAATACCTGAAAATAGACATAAATTCCAAGCTCGGAATATTAAAAACTTAAATTCCTTAAAGATGCACTTCCAAATTAAAGAAGTGCATTTTTTTTATATGAAGTGCATTGAAATAATAAAAAATATTGAGAACTGGGCACCAACAGAGATTGCCTGGCAAAAAGACAATGTGGGTTTACAAATCGGGTATACTGATCAACGAGTTAAAAACATTCTATTATGTCTAGAAGTTAATGATAATGTTGTTGAAGAAGCCTTCAACAATAAATGTAATTTAATTATCTCTCATCACCCTTTCTTTTTTTCCCCGCTGAAAAAAATTGACATTAAAACTGACAGTAAGTCAAGGATAATCCAAAAACTTATTAAACATGATATGATTTTGTATTCAGCACATACTAATTTAGACTATACAAAAGAAGGCGTAAGTTACCAATTGGCAAAAAAACTAGATCTTCAGAATATCAATTTCCTTGTAAACCTCAAATCCAACCAGTATAAGCTTTCTGTTTTCGTTCCGGAAGACGCCTGTGAAAAGGCTGCTGAGGCTATATTCAGCAGGTGCGGAGGAGTTATAGGGGAGTTTACTAAATGCAGTTTTAGAAGTAATGGGAACGGTACATTCAAAGGTTCGAAAAAGACCCGCCCGGTAATAGGGAAAAAAGAAGAATATAAATTTGTTGACGAGGTTAAACTGGAAGTGCTTGTTGACCGGTGGAAACTGGATTCTGTTTTATCTGAACTTAAAAAAGTTCACCCATATGAAGAATTAGCCTATGACCTTGTTCCTCTGGACAATCCAAATGTGAATTACGGTATAGGCGCCGTTGGAGATCTTACGAAGGATTATAACCTAAATGATTTTCTAAGCCTTCTGGCACATAAACTGAAAATAAAAAATTTCCGTTATGCCATAGGGAATAAAAATAATATCAGGAAGGTGGCAGTTTGTGGTGGTTCAGGAAGTGAGTATTACCGGGACGCCATTGTTAAAAACTGCGATGCCTTAATTACTGCAGACATAAAATACCACACTTTCCGAGATGCAGATGGAGAAATATTACTTATAGATGCAGGACATTATGAAACGGAAATATTTTCTCTTAATGAGATTAAGAAAAGAATATCTTTACAATTAAACCATAATAACGATATTAAAGTTTATTTATATAGTGGTTCGACAAACCCGGTGATTTTTTATAATAATTAAGGAGCAATAAATTGATTAGCAGAATAAAAACCTTATATGAGCTACAGATTGTTGATGAACAACTTGATGAATTAGAGGAACTTCGTGGCGATCTTCCTGTTGCTGTCGAATCCCTTAGATCACAAATGAATCTGATAAAAAAAGAAAATGAAGAAAAAGAAGAACAACGAAAGAATTCCCTCGAGAAAAGAAAAGAAAATGAAGAAGAGGTTGAGAAACTCAAAGCAAATCAGAAAAAATTTAAAACACAACTTTATAATGTAAGAAACAACAAAGAATATGATGCCCTCACTAAGGAAATTGATCATTCCGAAGAACAAATTAAAAAACTTGAAACTGAGAATGATACACTGGCTGATGTTAGTAAAAAATTGGCAGATGAAATTGAAGAAATTACTCCACAGATTACCGAATTAAACAATGATCTTAAGGTTAAAGAAGCCGATCTGAAGGAAATAATTAAAACCAATGCCAAGGAAGAAGCTAAATTAAGAGAACACAGAAAGGTTATTGAAGATCAGACAAAAAAAGCAGATTACTCTGCCTATATGAAAATAAGAAAGGCCAAAGGAAAGGCAGTTGTAACTATAAAAAGATCTGCATGCTCAGGATGTCATAATATTGTTCCTTCCCAAAGACAGCTTGAAATAAGACGTAACAACAAGCTTTTCTTTTGTGAATATTGCGG
>Ga0182021_10007658_pt1 | contig 12802 bp, 6 predicted proteins | sample 612E3MmetaG_FD_120493 | JGI IMG/M metagenome (GOLD analysis project Ga0182021, IMG submission 120493) | Permafrost microbial communities from Stordalen Mire, Sweden - 612E3M metaG (Illumina Assembly) | ecosystem: Environmental > Terrestrial > Soil > Wetlands > Permafrost | place: Sweden... | reverse complement strand
GATGGAATAGGCATTCATTCTGTCGTACGCGTTATATAATGAGAAATTCAAATTAGACCTCGGCCCAAGTTTCCATGTGGCGGATAAATCCAGACGATGATATGAAGGCATTCGGTATCCATTTCTCTCGGTGTACAACGGAATCCACCGATTCTCGGCTTCCAACCTGTATCCGCCGCTCGGAAACGTCACCGCATTCCCTGTATTGTACACCCATGAAGCTGAAAAATTCCATACACTATTATAGTCATAGATCACCACTACCGAAACATCATGCGTCCGATCCTGCCGGGCTGGAAATGCTTGTCCATTATTAATCTGATCAAATTGTTCTTCTGTCTTTGACAATGTATATCCCACCCATCCCGTAACCTGACCAAACTTCTTTCTCACAAGCAATTCTGCTCCATAACTCCATCCTCTTCCATAGAGAAGAAGCGCTTCTACATTTTGGTTCAGCAGAAAATCTGCTCCATTTTTATAGTCGATCAAGTTCTGCATGTTTTTATAATAGAGTTCAAAGGAGGCTTCAAACTGGTTATCATTGAAATTTCTAAAATACCCTACATCGTACTGATCGGCTAATTGTGGTTTGACATTGTTACTGCTTGGAACCCACAGATCGCTCGGATTCGATGTTGTGGAATTCGACAAAAGATGAAGATACTGTGTCGTTCGTGTGTAGGAAGCTTTGATGGAACTTGTTTCGGTCAAGAGAACATTAGCGGAGATGCGCGGCTCAAGATTCGTATATGTTTTAATGAAGTCACGTGATCGATACGTCGTGGTGTCGACAACGGCCCCGCTTTCATCATAGGAAAAGATATGACCCGGACCCAATAAGCTGAAGAGAGAATATCTCAATCCGTAATTAAGTTTGAATCCGCTTACAATATCGAGTTCATGTGAAAAGTAGGCTGCACTTTCTAAAGCATATCTGTTTTCAATCGTCAAACTATTGGTAAAGCTGGTTGATCCTGCCGTGACCGTTCCAGGCAGAAATGTATGATAGACAGAGTTGACGCCAAATTTTATTATGCTTTGAGAGTTTGTGAAATATTGAAAATCCATTTTGAAATTTAGATCCCGAATGCCGGATGTAATCTGGAATTCGCTCGTCCCAGAACCTACCACGTTGCTGTATCCATAGTCACTGATAATGAAGGATGTATTGGAGAAGAGATGATCACCAAAAATATGATTCCATCGAAGAGTTCCGGTCGTGTTTCCCCAGTTGAAGCCGAATGTACCGGGATAATTAAAATTATCTCTTCCAAAGTATCCTGAGATGAACATTCGGTCTTTTTGGCCAAGAGAATAATTTGCTTTCGCATTAAGATCGTAGAAGTACAAGCTTGCACGGTTGATCAGTGTATCCTTCGAAAGTTTCAAAAAGAGATCGGCATAGGTTCTTCTTCCCGACACGATAAAAGAGCCTTCATCCCTTACAATTGGACCCTCCAGTGTAAGCCGGGACGCTAGAAGACCGATGCCGCCGGTGCCGCCGAATTCCTTGTCGTTTCCATCGTTTGTCCGAATATCCAGCACCGAAGAAAGTCGACCGCCGTACTCAGCAGGAATACCACCGGTGATGACTTTTACATCTTTGATCGCATCGGAATTAAAAACGGAAAGAAATCCAAGCAAATGAGATGAATTATAAACCGGTGCTTCATCCAGGACTATAAGATTTTGGTCGATGCCGCCGCCGCGAGCGTAGAATCCTGTTCCCCCTTCGCCCGCCGATTGTATTCCGGGAAGCAATTGAATCGTCTTAAGAATATCCTTTTCTCCTAATAACACGGGGATGGATTTTATCTCATCTATTTCAAGTTTTTTGGCACTCACCTCTGTTGAGGTAACGTTTGCATTCGTCCTCTCGCCTGACACCACTACTTCTCCCATTTTAATGGGCTGAGAAAAAAGATTAAAATTTTCTATTCGATCACGGTCGAGCACAATGGTATCAGACGCGATTTTGAATCCGAGATACTGCACTAGTATTGTGTATGTTCCCCGGGAAAGCGTAAGAGAATAAAAACCGTACGCGTTGGAAACAACTCCCACACCTGACAACTCTTTTACGACAACTGCAGCACCGATAAGTGCCTCGCCGGTTTCACCGTTCTTGACGGTCCCACTCATCGTTTGTTTCGTCTGTGTGATTGCAATACCGGTGGGGAGATGGAGAAGAAAAATGGTTATAATGACTACAACAAGAGTCTTCATATGTTAATCAACGTTTTTGGAAAGAATTTTGTTCCCATTGGAAGGAAGGTGCGTGTAATGTTAACGTGTCGACGATCGTCACGATGAATTATCGCGCTTATGATTCTGTGTATTATCCTCTTGAGGACATCATTTTATCGTCCCTGAAAAATAATCTACTTCTATCACATTTCACTTCGGCTCGCGGGCAAGCAAGCGATAGATCACTGGCAAACCAAAAAAGAGAAAAAAGCTTGAAACTGAAAATCCGCCTATGACGGCAATGGCAAGTGGCTGCTGCATTTGTGCACCTGCACCAATGCCAAGCGAGAGCGGGAGCAATGCTAATACTGCGGCAAGTGTTGTCATCAATATGGGGCGCGCACGCATTTGTCCGGCTTGAACTAATGCATCATCAAGAGTTAAACCCTGCAATCGTAATTCGTGCACCCTATGCATAACAAAAATGGCGTTTTCTGCCACGATACCGATGATCATAATGACACCGACGAAACTGGAGATGTTGAATGATACGCCGGTGATCCACAGTGCTCCAAAGACACCAATGAGCGAAAGAAGATTGATAATGAAGATGGAAAGCAGGACGGCAAATTCACCAAACTCAATGAGCAGCACAAGAAAAACCAACAGTACCGCAGCCATTGCCACTAAGAGTAAGCCGCGAAATGATTCCTGTTGTGTTTGGTATACGCCACCATATTCGAGTATCATCCCTTGGGGAAGTATAAGTTTTGTAGCGAGAGCCGCTTTGATATCGTCTATCGTTCTGCCGAGGTCGCGTCCTTCGAGACGTGCTGTCACCGCTAACATTTGTCGCAATCCTTCGCGGTGCAATTCTGCTTGACCAGCGGTCCGTTCTATTGAAGCAATACTTCGTAGTGGTACGAATGTGCCATAAGTATTCACTAGGCGTGTACCTTCAATTTGATCTGCAGCTGATCTATAGGTTTCAGGGAACCGGATGCGTATGTTCATCAACTTCTCGCCTTTCTGAACGTTCGTCTCCGCCGATCCGCGCATCATCGTTTCTAATTGTGCGCTTACATCTTCTACGGTTAATCCGGCCCTTGCTGCACGGAATGGGTCGACGTGAACGATCAATGACGGACCAGCAATGACAACGCCATCAAACACATCAACCACACCGGGAATGGCTTCAATAATATTTGTCACTTGCATTGCAGCGGTTCGAAGCAAGACAGGATCGTCACAGAAAAGTTTTATTTCTATAGGTGACGGATTATTTGTCAAATCACCGATAACATCCATCATCAATTGTCCGAATTCAATGCGCAATGCCGGTTCGGATGCTTCCGTTCTGTGCCGCACTTCGGCAATCACTTCATTTATATTGCGCGAGCGCTTCTGCTTCAGCTTTACTAAAAAATCACCGGTGTTCGCTTCCGTTAGGAAGAATCCCAGCTGCGTTCCAGTTCGCCGGGAATATGAATCCACTTCTGGGATATCCATCAAAATTTTTTCGACATGCTTAAGAATGCGATCAGTTTCTTCCAACGAAGTTCCAGGCGGTGAAGCATAATCTAACACGAAGGATCCTTCATCCATATCGGGCATAAAACTGCTGCCAATATGATTATAAAGAAACCATGTAGCGGCAAGAATCAAAACGGCAAGAGGAATTACTGCAAGCCGGGCTTTCAACAGACGCCGCAGCAAGCGTTCGTACCATACACTAAAGACCGTAGCGTGTTCTTCCCGTTCAATTTCCAGTTCAATATCCTTGTCGCGCAAAACGAACAATGCAAGCAGCGGTACGAGCGTGATAGAGAAGAGAAATGAAATCAACATCGCGAACACCATGGTAATGGAAAGCGACGTGAAGAATGCTCCGGTAACACCTCCCAAGAATGCAAGTGGAATATGAATGACGATGGTGCTCGCTGTTGAACCGATGATTGCCGGCATCAAGTTGTGGATCGAAGTGCCAATAACTTCCGATGGTGTTTGCTTGGTGCCGTGAGCATGGGCAGATTGCTTGAATATATTCTCGACAATTACAATTGAATCATCAATAATCAATCCGACTGCTGCTGCGATTCCTCCGAGCGTCATAATATTGATTGTCAAACCGACTGCCGAAAGACAAACGAAGGTCGATGCGATAGTAGCTGGAACGACGAACATCATCACGAATGTTATGCGCCAGTTTCGAAGGAAGATTGCGATGATGAACATCGCCAATGCAATGCCGATGAAGATACTGTCACGTGTGCTCTGGATGGAGCTGTTGATGAAATCGCCCTGGTCGTAGAAGTTTTCGAAGTGTATGCCTGTTGGAAGCTTTAATTTTGCCACGACATCGTTCACATCCTGACCGATCTGGACCGTGCTACCCGTAGGTTGTTTAAGAATATTAATGAGTACAGCTTCGTGCCCGCGTGCCGTTGTGCGTATGTAGCGATCGGCGACGGAAGGCGTGACTTCGGCAAGATCAGCAATGCGAATTGGTGCGCCGTTTTGTACCGCAACGACAACAGAACGGATTTCGTCGAACGTATGAAGCTGACCTGACACGAGCGATAGGTAGAGTTGATAATTGTTGGTGATGAGTCCTGGTGATGCAAGGATGTTCGTTTTGCGAATTGCATCCGACACCTGACGGATATTGAGATGATACGAGGTGAGTTTTTCTGGCGAAACGGTGATACGGAATTCGCGTATGTCGCCGCCGACAACTTCTACACGTGTGACACCTTTGACCCGCAGTAATGCCGGACGAATTTGATACATGGCAATATCGCGCAAACTAACCTGATCAATGGTTTCCGAAGTGAGACTGTATCCCTGTACCGGAAAGACCGAAACGGTCATTTGCTCCGCCTGGATGGATGCAGATGCCGGGAGTTGATTGCGCGCATTGGCGATCCGTCCCTGCAATAGTTGAAGCGTTTGCTGCACATTGGTTCCCCAATCGAGTCCGAGAGAAATCTCGGTTGCACCTCGACCAGTGATGGATCGAACGACTTGAATACCAGGTACCGAGCTTGCGACTTCTTCCAGCGGGCGTGTTACTTCCACCATCATCCGCTCTGGAGGTTGTTCACCATTGTCGGCAAGGATGACGATGCGCGGAAAAGTAATATCGGGAAAAAGTGAGACGGGAAGATGCAGCATCAACGCGATACCGGACATGGAAAGAATCATGACTGTGAACAATAGCGCATGCGACTGACGACGGACAAGATCGAACAACTTCATCGGTTTCCTTGCTGTTCGATGGTGACACGTGTGGAATCGGGGAGTGCATAATGACCGCGTGTAATGACTGTCATTCCTTTCGTCACACCGTTCGTGATCTCAGCGGTTGAATCAGTGAGCACGCCTATGGTGACAGGCGTAACGTGTGCCAATGAATCAGAATTAATCAGAACTACGGAGTACGTTTCGTTCTCATCATCATGGAGCAATGCTGTTCGCGGGATGATCAAAGCCTGCCGATGTACCGCTGTGACAATATAGACGGTTCCCATGATATCGGTTCTTAATGCAAATCGTTCAGATGAAGGCAACGTCGAGAATTTTAACCGGACCTTCACAGTTTGGCTTTGAACGTCGGTCTGTGGATTGATTGCTTCGACCGTTGCACTATACTCTTTCTTCTGCAGCGACTCTAATCGCACTGACGCTTGTTGATGAATGCGAATCTTGGAGAGCATCTGCAAAGGAACATCAGCTATAAAATTAATAGTGGAAAGGTCGATGAGCGTGAATAGCTCTGCATTCTCAGCAATCAATTCACCTTCCATCACGCTGCGTGTGGCAACGATGCCGTTAAACTTTGCTCTTACTTCAATTCCAGATTGCGATGCTTGAGCGAGCGTTAATGCGCGCTGTGCTTCAGCTTTCTGCATCTCCGTTTGTGCAATTCGTAATAGAGCTTCAGCACCGGTAATTGCCGCTTGTGCTTCTTTTGGACGAATTACTATCATCACCTCACCGCTGGTGAAAGATGCCCCTTCCAGAGCTTTGATGGAAGCGACCCAGCCGGCAGCAGGGGCAAGTACTTTTTCCTTGCGCGCGGCATCAGTTTTGCCTGTAACATCAACAGTAACGGCAACATCGCCTATCCTTACACGATCTACACTGACTACAACCGTTGCTTTCTGCGGTTGTCCTTCCTCATCATCTTGTGCTGTCTTTTTGCAGGATTGGATGAGAAGGGTAATGGAAATAAGAGAGAGAACGAGAAAAGAATTTTTCATTGGTGCGCCGAGATTTGTTCCAAGTGTGCAAGAAGCAAACGGATGTCTGATTCTGTTTGCAATAATGCTGTACGGGTATCGACCAGCAGTTGCTGAGCTGAAAGCACTTCGAGAGCAAGCGATCCACCAGCAGCATATTTTGATTTTGTAAGAGAATAATTATCCTCTGCAGTATGAACATTTTGTTTTAACGCACCAAGCCTGCTCACTGCGGTATGAAGTTGAAGGAGTGTTTTCTGCTGCTCCGTGAGAATGGATCGTTGAAGCAGTTCCTTCTGATCCTGCTGAACTTCAACAGCCAGTCTGCGTTGTTCGGTACGCAAGTCAATTGCTCCCCACGTGAGAATCGGCATTTCAACCGAGACGCCGATCGAGGCGCCAAGCATTGATGCGCGTTCGCCGATGGGAAGACGGAGGTTGTCGAACGAGGTGAGAAGTCCGGCATCAGCGGTCAACAGAATAGAAGGAAGACGCTCGGAATGAGCAAGCTCGACATCAACGAGACCTTTCTCGATTTCAATCTGAGCCATTTGAAGATCGAGATTCGTGAAGCTTGAATCTGAAACGATCCTACTGAGACTGTCGGTGGTCGCAATTGACATATACTCAAGCGTTCCGGATGCGATCAATGCAGTGTCAGCCTGAATTCCCATCGCTTGTGCGAGAGAAAGCTTTGCGATATCCCGCGATTCCTTTGCACGCTCGACAGCGATGTGTGCCGAAGCAAGCTGCACGCTAGTTTTCAAAACATCTGTATATGAACCATTGCCGCCGTGATACATCCGGTTTGCGAGATCAAGATACTCTGCAAGCTGTTCAGCGCTGGATTGCTGCAATGAGGTTGCTTCCTGTGCAAAAAGAAGTTCGATGAAGGCTTCCTTGACGCCAAAGACGATATCACGCTCATTGGAATAGTGTTCGTGGGAAAGTCGTGTCAATTCCAGATCAAGTTGCGTTGATTTTAAGCGGCGGATTCCTGCATCGTAGAGCGGCTGCTGCAGAATGACTTGTCCTGCAAGCTGCCCGCCGTTGCTGAGCGCCGGATCATACCCAAAGTTCTTGCTCGAGGGTGCATAGAGTGCCCCAGCTCCGAGTTTGAGGTGAGGCAAGGCTGTCGTTTTCAATTCGTCTTGCGCAAATTCTGTTGAACGGATATTGGTCATAGAAATGCGTAGCGCAAGACTATTCTTGCGAGCGATTGTTAAACAGTCATCTAATGTGAGTATTTGCTGCGCTTGCACGAAAATAATCCCGAACATCATTAACACACAGACAAGAACACCTCTCCCACAGATATCTGTATTGGTGCTCATTTCAAATGGTTCCATAAATATGACTTGGCAGCGCCGTACTATCAGCGTCACTCCGAATAATAATTGATGAAGCATATTAAATTATTTCCCGTATACAAGAATAACAAAAGTATCAGGAATGATGCTTGGCCGCGGGTGTGGTCGTTCAGGTGTTGGGTCCGGTGCAGGGCCAAACTGAGCCGTAGCAAGGAATATATTGTGTGTCTTTGTATCAATTGCCATCGTTCGAGTGCCGTGCTGCGTTAAAACGGTTTCAACCACACTGAATTTATCGGCGGAATCTTCGTGAACGATAGTGAGTGTGCCTTCGCCGTTCGAACTAAATGCGAGCTGGGTCGCAGGATCAAATCCTGCTGCATCAGTTCCTTCGCCAATAGGAATGGAGGATATCACACTGCCGTTATCGGCGTTCAACACTATCATGTTCTTGTTTTCACATACAGAAAACAACCTCCGATGTTGTCGATCAATGGCAAGTCCGGACGGACTTTCGCCCGGAGCTAAAGACCATCGCGATTTGATTTCAAGCTTTCGTGAATCAAGAGCAACGACTTCACTTTTGTCGTCCAGATTGACATAGACCATTCCGTTGCCGTCTGCAACTGAGAATTCCGGATGTCCACCCAGCGCAATCGTTCCTGCAATACTGCCAGTCTTTGCATCGATGGCTGAGGCTGACGAACTGCCCCGGTTGAATGCAAACACCCGGTGTGTTGCGGGATCGTATAAAATCGCATCGGGATTCTTTTCGACCTTTACAGAATCAATCGGCTGAAAAGTCTTGAGATCGAAGATCGTGACAGACGAAACTCGACCATTACTGGTAAATCCACGTCCGAATTCGGAAGCAATGGCAATTCCATGCACACCATTCGTATTTGGAATATCTCCAATGACCTTTCCTGAATCCACATCAACCACAACAACATGTGACGACCGTGAAACATATAATCGCCGAGCCTCGCTATCGACATAGAGATAATCCCACCCTCCGCTGCCTCCAAGCTCTAATTTCTTTATGAGATGATATCCGCTGGCACCGGAACTCTGGTTGGATTTTGATTGTGCATTCCCCGTTTCGGAAAATCCGTACATGCAGAGTGCCAGAAAAAGAACAAGCTGTATAAACCGTCGTGTTAATGATTGCATGATTGTTTCTCCTTATGATGCGATTATGAAATGAAAGATATCGGCTTCTATGAGAAGGATATGCACGGTTCATTTTAATTAATGGTACGAAAAAATGATGAAAAGAAAATGAAAACATCCTGGACGGTTGGCCTGGTTGGAAAAGATTGCGCAGTCTTTCCAGGTGAGTAACCAGATTTGTACTTTATAGCCCTGGGTTGTAAAAACACTCCTTTTGAAATTTAATCTGCCTTGTCCTATTAAAGAAGACACCTGGACGAGCGAGGCATTCTTTTTGTTCATGATGTGCCATGTTGATTGCTAAAACTTAACGTTGCAGACTCAATTCCTGCATTAAAGAAAATCTTTTTAGAATCGGCCCCGCACGTAACAGGGGCAAGACATGCATTGTTTGGGAAGAAATCTATTCCCTCAATTCTGACAGAATTCCAAGAATCTGAATCCTTCTCATTTCACTTAAACAATGTAAAATCTATGTCAACCAGTCTTTTTGAACCTTCGGAAGTAAATTCCCCTTCAGCCTTTATAAAGGATCAGCTTTCGAATAAAGGAAATCTTCTTTTACAAAATATTTTATCAATTACTGAAATCATTTTAGATTAGACAAACTACCGATCTATTGTTGAATCGGCTTGTTTCCCTTCCTTAAGGAGCACACAATGTAAACGAGAGAAAGATTGATCCTATTTTAAGACGAATTGCTTTGCGTTCCAATCCTAAAGTGAAAAGTGATGAATAAGTCAGCATACGTGTTGTCGAGTTCCAAAAGTATTGTCTAAATAGCTCTAAGATGTACATGTAATTTAGATGTAACTTTTATCCTGATACCCCCTTTGGAAAAAAAATAAATCACAAGCGTTTTTAAAATGACCCTTTCTAATGTGTAAAGAAACATGCTCCTCTTATATTAAATTTTAATCTTTTTTAATTTTATACTTGCAAATTGTTTGAATAAACCTTAATTATTAATAAGAAAGTGAAGCTCACTAATTAATTTATTGTGTAAGCGATAGATAAGTAAAACCTCATCGATCGTTTTAAGGGATTGATAGGCGGAACACCGACCGAATATCAAGTTCCCTTTAATAGACATCCTAATTGGTGACCCCAATTTGTAAATACTGAACATCATCAAATGCCGTAGTATGTGAATACGAGCGAGTGATTAGTGAAATTTCAAAAACAAATACGGCTATTCGTTGGGTAAAACAGTGATCAAAGAGATGATGATTGGATGACTCACAGAGTAATTGCTTCTATGGAATTTTTTAAACACAAGATGTAGCCGGTCAATACTATTATTTAAAATGAAAAATCCAACAATCAAAATTTCTCTCTTTCATTGTTCAAACTCAATTTCTCCCGAAGAAATAAATCAGATAAGTTCGCAATTAGGTGAATTTGAATTAAATACCATCAGTGTGCCATGTTCCGGGAAAATCGCTATGGAATATATATTAAAATCTATCGAGACAGGATCCGACACCGCGATACTTGCCGGTTGTATGACAGGTGAATGCAAATTACTTCAAGGCAACCTCCGCGCACGTAAGCGAATAGACGCTATAAATGAACTGTTAAACGAAACTGGCATGGGAAGCGATTGCGTCTCGTTTATCCAAATCGATAATAAAAATAAAACCGAAAATATTATACATGAATTATCAAGTTGCATCCGGCAAATAATAAATGAACAGGAAAAAGTAACCGAAACATTCTAATACAATACAATACAATACAATGGACAGTTTACTAGCAAAAAAAATTGAAGAAGGGGATTTCATTATTACTGCCGAATATCTTGCCGGCACTAATATTGATTCCGATCCTGTCAATAAATCACAAATTTCAGGTGTTCTAGCGGTGAACGTAGCAGACAATCCGTATGGCCCTATTCTTTCGGGATTGGCATCGGCGGTAAAATTAAAACAGGCAGGAATCGAGCCAATATTTCAAATTGTTACCCGCGACCGCAACAGGATTGCTCTTCAATCCGATATATTAGGTGCCGCATCACTGGGTATTAAAAATATTTTATGCCTTTCTGGGTACCATCAAAGCATAACGGAAATTCCGCAATCGGCAAATGTATACGATGTCGATTCTATTCAACTGATAGATATTGTAACAAGAATGAACAACGAAGGGGTCCTTCTCAACGGCAAAAAAATCGATGGTAATTTTTCTATGCTTGTCGGTGCGGTCGCAAATCCCTATTTAAGGCCACTTGAACTTAACATTATCCGTTTGGCTAAAAAAATTAGAGCCGGGGCAAAGTTCATACAGACACAGGGCGTCTTTAATACTACCGATTTTCATGAATGGTTAGACGCGGCATATCAGGAAGGTTTGACTGAGAAGGCTGCATTCATTGCAGGAATTTATCCGCTTGAAAGTTATGACGAAGCGATCAGTCTCCTGAAAAAACACACCGATTTTTATATACCCGATTCACATATAAATAGTATGAAAGATGCCGGCGGCCCCACCGAACAAAAGAAAAGAGGCATCGCAATCTGTGTTGAAACGATCAATAAAATAAAGGAAATGAAAGGATTGAGCGGTATTCATATTATTTCGGGCGGGAAAGAAGATATTATAAATGAAATCATTTCTCAAGCAGGATTATGAATAGTTAAGTATGCCTGAAAAATATCATATTAAGACTAGCCACGTTCTACCCAGACTTCCCCGCATAGGGAAATGCGGAATTGTGGACTGGCGCGAAGACTGTGCACGATGTCATAACTGCGTAAAAAAGGCTTGCGTTTACGACAAATATCGGGAAGAGAGCACATTCATCAGGGATTTGGACGAAGTCCATACACTCTATTATGAATGCATGGGATGTTTTTCATGCGTCCAGAATTGTACGAAGAATTTATTGACATTGGCTTTAAATTCAGAATACCAAAAACTCGGCAACGAATATTGGAAGCCGCAAATTTTGAGCACGACTTGGTTAGAGGCGGAAACAGGAAAAGTTCCGGTTTCGGGTGCTGGTTACAGGGGCAAATTCTCGGGTTCCGGGTTCGATTCCATGTGGACTGATATGTCAGAAATTGTCCGCCCTACACGCGACGGCATTCACGGAAGAGAGTATATCAGCACATCCGTTGATATAGGCAAGAAACCTTCCTTCCTGAATTTTCAAGACAATAAATTAACGACAATTCTTCCTCCTCTTATTTCTATTCCGTTTCCTGTCATTTTTGACATGTCTTCCGAAAAACACACGCTTCCCGTTCTCGAGCCTTGCATTATTGAGACAGCAAAGCAAACGGGCCTTATCGCTATTATCGACTCAAAGAAATGGAAATCGATAAAGCTGCATAACATAGAGCAATACCTGAAAAATATCGCCTTCTTTTTAACTCCGGATGGGCCTCAGATACCAAAAGAAATTCTCGATAAAACAAGGCTGGTGGAAATTCCGGACAATAAAAATATCGAGCAACAAATCGCATCGATAAAGAAAAATCATCCCGGAATAATTATTGCCGTGCGGATATTCATGGATGAAAAAGTCACAAAGCGTGTCGATGAATTGTCAAGAATCGACATTGAAGCCGTTCATCTGGTCTCCGATCTTAACGGCAATGAAATTAATGCAAAAAATCCCCGATTTATGAAGGATATTGTCCGAGAAGTTCATGGATGCTTGATCAAAAATGAAAAGAGGGATGAAATAACTCTCATTGCTGGGGGCGGAATCGGTTTATCCGAACATGTCGCTAAAGCTATTATATGCGGCGCCGATCTTGTTTCAATTAATCTGCCGCTGTTGATTGCAATCGAGTGCCGGTTGTGCGAAAGCTGCAAGCCCGGCAATTATTGTCCCGCAAAATTAGACACAGAAATCGATTTGCAATACGGGGCCGCACGCAT
>Ga0182021_10007657_pt1 | contig 12802 bp, 14 predicted proteins | sample 612E3MmetaG_FD_120493 | JGI IMG/M metagenome (GOLD analysis project Ga0182021, IMG submission 120493) | Permafrost microbial communities from Stordalen Mire, Sweden - 612E3M metaG (Illumina Assembly) | ecosystem: Environmental > Terrestrial > Soil > Wetlands > Permafrost | place: Sweden... | reverse complement strand
TCTGGGACCTGGTCGGCAACTACGACCCCGGCCAGACCATGTACTACTTCACGACGTCGCAGCTCGGCATAAACAACGACTACTACTGGTCGAACCCCACCTACGACAAGCTCGCGGTCGTGCAGGCCAGCACCGTCGATATCCAGCAGCGCAAGAACGTCATCTGGCAGATGCAGCAGATCATGTACCAGCAGACGCCCGACGTCGTCCTGAACTACCCCCAGGACCTGGAGGCCGTCAATACCACCAGGTGGACCGGCTGGACAGGGTTGTGGGGTTCGAGCGGGCCGGTCTGGAACTGCCAGGGCAACATCGCTTCGTATCTGAATCTTCGCCCTGCCGTCCAGGCCGCCAAGTCGAGCAGTTCGACCGGAGCCGTGATCATCGGCGTTGTAGTCGTGGTGATCGTCGCCGGCGGGATAGCTCTTGTGGCCGTGCGCCGCAGACGGCGGGTCGAGACCGAAGAGTGAAGTAGACAGAGCGCGGCCGTCTGCCGACGGCGGGGTCTCCGGAGACCGCGAGAGGGGCTGACGAGGCGGTGCTCGAGCATCGTTTCGGCGATTCTGCGGTGACGCTCTGTCGTCGGGCCGGGGCGAACACCAGTTCCGCTATCGATGTGGCGGCAGTTTCTCGCACTGACGGCCCAGCCTGCGAGTAGGCGCCCGGCGTCGTCGCGCCACGACCTGGGTACAAGGTGGCAGAAACACAGCGCAACGAGAAGAGGCGCCATGAGCGATCAACCGCGAAGCGGACAGCGGCCCGGCAAGCGTCGCCGCTGGTTCCTGGGCCTGGAGCCGATCTTCGAGGCCGGACGCAAGGGTAAGCGCGCCCAGACCTGGGACGTCGAGGACGAGCTCATCGCAGTCGCGCTTCTCGGTGATGTGACCATCGACCTGTCACAGGCCAGAAGCGCGCCCGGGGAGATCGCCATCGACGCCTACGCGATCCTGCGCGACGTCGACGTGGTTGTCGCCGCCGGGACGCACGTCGAGCTGAGCGGCGGCGTTGTCAGAGGCGACCTGCACAACGAGGCGCCCGACGTGCCCGAGGACCGGCGCCAACGCACCGTGCATGTACAGGGCCACTCGCTGCTGGGCGACGTCACGATTCGCCCGGCCGGCTAGAACGATGAGCAGGCGGCTGAGCGACCACTACGTCTACAGGCTGATCCCGCCGCGGCCGACCTTCCAAAGGGACATGACCGACGAGGAGCGAGCGGTCATGGCCCGCCACGCCGAGTACTTGACCGCGCTGGTCGAGCGGGCCGACGTGGTCGTCTATGGTCCCGTGGTCGACGCGACCGGCTCCTGGGGCCTGGCGGTGATTCACGCCGGCAGCCAAGACGCTGTCCGCGCGCTGGCAGACGCCGACCCGCGGTATCGTCGGGCATGGCGACCTTCGAGATCGGGACGACGCCAGTGGCGATTATCCCCGACCCGCCGGACGTCTGACCCTGTCCGGTGGAGGTGTGCACGGTGACGACGCGATCATCGATCAGTTCCGTCGATGAGTACATGGCGCAGTTCCCTGCCGAAACCCAGAAGGTGCTCGCGGAGCTGAGACGGCTCATCACGGCAGGCGCACCCGACGCGACGGTAACGATCAGCTACGGGATCTCGACCCGACGCACTGGAGGGCTCGTCAGGCGCGAGGCGCGCTGCGCGGCGCACAAGCTCACTTGGTGATAGTGACCTTGACCTTGGGACTCCTGTAGATGGCCGTGCCGGCCCGGTAGGTGACCCTGAGGGTGCACGTTCCTGCCTTGGCCGCCTTGGCCGTGAACCAGAATGTGCCCGTGCCGGAGATCGTGCCGCTGCTTTTCAGTACGGACTTCTTGCCGCTCACCAGCCAGAGCTTGACGGTCGCGTCTTTGGTGACGGCATTCTTCACCGTACCGGTGAAGGTGACGATCTTGCCGACCCTGACCGTAGCCGGCTTGGCCTTGAGACTCACCGAGGGCGTTGCTCTGGTGGCGAGGGCGAGTGGCACCAAGGCCATCGAGACGATCGCCACCAGGGCGAGTATGCCAAGCACTCTGCTGAACCGCTTCATGGATCGCAACCTCCTCGGGTGGGTTGTCCGCCGCTTCGCGTCTGTGCCCTTAACTGTCGCCCGAGACTCGGCTCGGGGTCATCGTCCAGGTTCCCAGGGCAACTGCCGCCACGAAGCATAGCAGCAGCCCGACGGCGAACCACTCCAGCCAGTGGCGATGGGCGATGATCGCGGCCAGGTCGGCCGCACAGGCGAGCCAGGCAACGTAGGGGACCTTTCGGGGCAGCCGCGGATGCCACACCGGAGCCCAGCCGATGAACCACACGGCGCTTGCCATGGCGATGAACAGCACCGTGACCCAGATGGCGTGAGCGGTGGCGTCGTTCTCGGAGTAGATGCCGGTCATCACCAGGGCTGCGGCAGCCACCAGACCGCTGAACTGGCCGAGGGCAAGAAAGCCCTTGAAGATGAGGCGCTGACCGTGGTGCCAGCACCCAAGACCGATGAAGAAGGCGCCCAGCACGACGCCGACCGACACCATGTCGGCCCGAAAGTAGATCGAACCACGGGGGCTGAGCAGGGTGTCACCGAGGTCGCTGATCCAGTTGGCGGCCGGACTGAAAGCTCTGGGATAGTAGGCGTAGGCCAGCAGCGCCAGGGCCACACACACGACGATTGCCGTCAGTCCGGCGACAGTCGCCAGCGGGGGTCGTCTGGAAGGCGTCTTTGCGCTCCTTTCCGACGAGCGTCGGGCCGTCGCCGACGCCCCGGGGGAATCTCGGGTTCTCCGAAAATACGCGTGTCGTCGGCGCTGGTCAAACATGCTACATTTACGCATGTTGTAAAGTTTGTATTGACAGAGGCAGTCCTGCCGCATGTCGAAGGAGAGTGATCTTTGGCGACCGACGCAGAGCGCGAGGTCATGGGCCTCATGCTCACGACCAACGCCGAGATGGTGGCCGCGGTGCTGCGCGGCGCCGAGGACCCAGCCACCCAAACGGTGATGGCCGCCATCGCCGCCACGCGCACCCTCGGGGTCGTGGTCGACGACACCCTTCACGCCCTGGTCCGTCGTGCTCGCGCCGAGGGCCGCACCTGGGCCGAGATCGGCCAGGTCTTGAACGTCACCCGCCAGGCCGCCTTCCAGCGCTTCGGCGGCGGACAGACCCCCGACACGGGAGACGAGCCCTTGCTGCCGATAGCCGAAGCCGGTCCCAAGGCGGTCCGGGTTCTCGAACTTCTGCTGGCCGAGCACTGGGATGAGCTCTGGGCGACCTTCGACGACCGGGTGACCAGGGCCGCCTCGGTCGAGATCTTCCAGTCCGCCCTCTCGACTGCCAAGAAGACCTTCGGCGAGTTCGTCGCCATGGGGTCGCCTACGGCCAAGGTGGTCGGCGACTACACGGTCGTCGATGTGCCGCTGGCCTGTGAACGAGGAGACGGCATCGGCCGGGTCTCCTTCAACGCCGACGAGCAGGTCGCCGGCCTGTTCCTGCTGCCGGCCGACGCGCCCTGATCGAGGTGCGCCTGTCTACTACGGTGACTGGAACGGAAACGGAGCGCGTCATGGCCAAGGTAGAGCTCACCGCCGACACGATGGTCGTGCATGTCACTGGGGCCGACCGCATTTTCGCCTTCAAAAGCGAGCTGGCCGTGCCTCTGGAGCACGTTCTGGGCGTCGCTCGCGATGAGCAGGAGGCGCGCCAGTGGTATCACGGGGTGCGTGCTCCGGGCACGGGCGTGCCGGGCGTGATCACGGCCGGCACCTTTCACGAGCACGGCGAGCGCGTCTTCTGGGACGTGCATCACGCCGACAAGGCGATCGCCATCACGCTGCGCGACGAGAGCTACGCCAAGCTCGTCATCGGCGTCGACGACCCCGACTCAACGATCGCCGCCATCGAGGCGGCACTGGGCGGGCGAACGGTCTCGTAAGGGTGGCGTCGTCGACCTTCGGTGCGCGCGCCGTCGCCCCTCGGCGCCGCCGGCGCCTCACTTCCCCGTAAAGTTCCCGCTGGAGTCGAGGCGGTAGGTGTGCGCGAAGTCGCCGGCCGAGAGGCTGCTCACCAGGTGGGCCGACGTGTTGGCGCCGTCTACGCGGGGCACGCCCGGCCGGGCGACGTAGAGCGATTGCCAGCGGCCGCCGAGAATGCGGCCGGTGCCGTCGATCCTGACGGTCAGCAGGCCTGAGAGGCTCAGGTTGCCGCCCAGGCCAAAGTTGCCCCAGCCGGCGAAGTTGCCCAGCGAGTAGGCGATCAGGTGGTTCTTGTAGCGCTCGATGCCGCGGATCACGTGCGGGCCCGAGCCGAACACGAGGTCGGCGCCCGCGTTGATCATGGCATGGGAGAAGGCCCGCACGTTGCCGCGGTCCTCGCCGTAGGCATACTCGGAGCCGTACGGCGTGTGGATCTCGTTCGCCCCTTCCGCGCCGGCGTGCATGAGGACGATGACGATGTTCGCCTCGGCGGCGGCGCGGCGGACGAGCTTCGCCGCCGCCGGAATGTTATTGAGGGGGGCGCTCCAGGGGTACGGTGAGAAGCCCATGACGGCCACGCGCAGGCCGTCCTCGTTCATGATCGTCACGGTGTTGGGCGGCCCCGCGTAGGCCACCCCGACCTTCTTGAGGGCCGCCTTTGTCTGCAACAAGCCGCGCGTGAGGTAGTCCATGCTGTGGTTGTTGGCGATGTTGACCAGGTCGATGCCCGACCAGGCCAGCGCCTTGGCGTACGACGGCGGCGCCTGGAAGGAGAAGCAGTTCGCCGAGGCGCCGCCACACTTGGACGGACCCGCCGTGGAGTAGGTGCCCTCGCAGTTGGCGATCATGAGGTCGGGCTTGCTCAGCAGCGGCCGCATCGCGCCGAACAGGGCGCGGCCGCCGTTGGGCGCCAAGCCGTACTTTGAGCCCGGAGTCGTGTCGCCGACCCAGCCGACGGTGATGACCGTCGACGAAGGCGAGGCTGAAGAGGCGGGCGTGCCCGACGCGGAGGGTTTTGCCGACGGCGCCTGCTTGGCAGCACCGGCGCCGGTCGCTGCTGAGGAGCGGGCTCCTGGTGAGCCCGTGCCGTCGGCCAGCGCTCGCACGCCGGCCGCGGCTGAAAGAGCAACGACCACGACGGCCGCGAGCAGCACCAGACGGCGGCGGCGGAAACGCCGTCGCCGCACGCGGTCGGTGGCGCCGACGCGGACCCTGGTCGGACGATCTGACGAGCTGTTCATGGCAGTCCCAGAATAGCAAGATGCCGCCTGTTCGGCGAGGACGTCGCTGCTCTGGCCGCCAACCCTCGCCAGGCGCGGCGAGGTCCGCCGGATGCCATCTCAGTTCAAGTCCGCTGCCCCGTGGTCGATAGGTCGAGAAGAGCGAGTGGATCGGTATCATCGCTCGAATCTGCGGCGCCTGCCGCCAGAGGTCTTGGAGGGAAGTCATGGACGCGCTGCGCGGCAAGGGTACCGCCCAACAGCCGGGCGCGCGCCGAACACTGCGCCGACGACGCCTGCGGCGCGCCGGTGCGCTGTCCGGGCCGCTCGTGCTTCTGTGCCTGCTCGGCGCGGTGGCCGTTCTGGTGGGCTCTGCTCGTCCGGCGTCGGCCGCCGCCGCGGTGAAGCCCACCGACTACGGGCAGCAGGCGCACTGGCTGTACCTGCCCGCCAAAGCCCCGAAGAAGAGGGTCGCCGTCTTCTACCTCTATCCGACCGCCTACGCGCGAGGTCCCGGCGGGCCCATAGTGTGCGCCGTCGACAACGCCGGCATGATGAAGGGCGCGCAGGCGTCCTTCCAGAAGCAGGCCACTGCCTTCAGCACCGTGGCCAACATCTACGCGCCCTACTACCGGCAGATCGATGCCACTTACCAGCTGTCGTTGCCCTTCGCGCAGCAGAAGACGAACATCGCCGGCGTACCCTCGAGCGATGTCTTCGCGGCCTTCACCTACTTCGTCAGGCACTACGACCACGGCCGTCCCTACATTCTCGCCGGCCACTCTCAGGGCTCAGCGGTGCTGGCGAACCTCCTCGCTGTGTACATGAAGGCGCACCCGGCGGTCTACAAGAGGATGATCGTCGCCTATGTCGTCGGCTACCCCATCACCCCTGCCTACCTCGCCCAGAATCCCTTTCTGAAGTTCGCCACGGGCCCCACCGACACCGGCGTCATCGTCTCCTGGAACACCGAGGCACCCACGATCGCCGCTCCCAATCCGGTCGTGCAGCCCGGCGCCATCGCCATCAACCCGATCACCTGGACCAGGTCCCAGAAGCCGGCGAGCGCGGCCCGGAACCTGGGCTCCATCGAGCTTAACCCGGCGACCGGGACCCCCGCGCTCAACGCCAATGGCACGATCAGGCGTTTCATGGGTCTCGCCGACGCCCGCGTCGACAAGGCCAGGGGCGTCGTGCTCTGCGGCACCGTGAACCCGGCAGCGCCGCCCTACTTCAAGCCGGGCGGCTTTCCGATGGGCGTCCTTCACACCTTCGACTATCCGCTCTACTACTTCGACGTGCGCGCCAACGCTGCCGACCGGGTCGAGTACTTCTTCACGAAGAAGTAGGAGCCCAGGGCGTCTGCAGCGGGCATCTTCAGACCTCGGCGTCGACGGGGGGACCTCATCGTAGTGCGCCGGCAGGATGAGGGGAGCGGCGCCCGGCTCGGCTTCGCCGCCGCCGTTTCAGCAGGCTGCCCCTCAGACTGCGCAGCTCATCTGCGGATGGCCTGCGCCGCCCTGATGAGCGCCTCGGGCCGGTGGATGGAATCGTAGACGGGCGGCACGTCCTTGCCGGTCTCGAAGAGTCCATAGACCGCCGTCTGCGCTGTCCTTACCGAGTACTCGACGGTGAACACGCAGTCCTTCGGCACCTCCGCGAACTGGCCCAGGAAGGCGAAGTTCGTCGCCCCCTCGGGCAGGACCTGCGGTCTGTCGCCCAGCGTTCTGGGCATGAACAGGCTGTCGACGAACGGCATGGCCACGGGGATGCAGTTGACCTTGCCGGCGTCCACCACCGGCTTCATCAGGTCCTCGATCTTCAGGTGGCCCCAGAGCTCTTCGAGCATCTCGCGGCCGTTGCACTCGGCCATGGGCTTCTTTACGAAGTCGCCGACGCGATCGGGGTAGAGCCCGTAGCCCCAGAACGTCTTCACGTCTCGGGGCTGACTGGGAAAGTGCGGCTGGCGGGCGATCACGAACGACATCAGCCAGCTAGAGTCCGTAAGAGTGACGATGCCGCCGGTGCCGTCGACGTTGCCGGAGAAGTCCTCCATGTAGTCGTGGAACGTGCTGTCCTTCAAGGTGGCCGTGAACGAGTACCATTTCTGCAGGTCGACGTTGTCGCAGAACGGGTCCGGGTTGCCGAAGGCCGGGTCCTTGGCGGCGAGCTTCTTCCACAACTGCCACGAGCCCGACTCGGCCACGCCCTTCAGCTCGGCGGTCCGCTCCCAGGCGCCGTTGTCGGTGCTCTCGGTGATGGAGCCGTTGGTGATGAAGACGTAGTCGCCCTGCCCAAGAGCGATCTCGGAGCCGTCCTTCAAGCTCAGGCGCGTCGCCGTCTTGGCGTCGGCCCGCAGATCGAAGTCGATGTCGACGACCTCCTGTCCGAGCTCGAAGTGCACGCCCTTGTCGGCGAGGTAGTCGCGCATGGGCAGGGCCACGGAATCGTACTGGTTGTACTTGGTGCGCAGCACGCCGCCGAGCCGGTTCAGTCCGTCCACCAGATGGATGAAGCGCCTCATGTAGCGTCTCATCTCGGCCAGGCTGCTCCAGCGCTGGAAGGCGAACATCGTCGTCCAGATGAGCCAGAAGTTGGTGGCGAAGAAGTCCTCGTCGAACCAGTCCTGGATGCGCTTGTTGCTCAGCGACGCTTCCGATTCGACCGTCAGCTTGAGCAGCGAGGCCTGCTGCTTGAGATTCAGACCATACGAGGAGACATCGAGCCGCTTGCCGCCGCGCAGGAGCCTCGCCTGGGCGTTAGAGACGAAACGGCTGTTGAAATCGAAGGACTCGTCGCGCACCGACACCGTGGGGTCGTCGCGCGACGGGATGAAGGACAGCAGCTCCCAGTAGCAGGTGTAGTGCAGCTCGTGCATGCGCCCGCCTCTTACCACGAAGCCTGCTTCGGGGTCGCCGGCGCCGTCGAGGGCCCCGCCCACGAGAGCGTCCTTTTCGAGGACGTGGATGTTGCCGCCGGGCACGCCCGCGTCCTTGACGAGGTAGACGGCGCTCGCCAGCGCGGCGATGCCGCTGCCAATGAGAAAGGCTCGAGCGGCGAGCGGATTCGTGTTCCTGGTCGGGCTCATGATCGCTCCGTGTCGTGATGATGGGGTGCGCTGCGCACCACTTTGTCGGCGGCGGGAGACCGCGTGAGGCGAGCACGTTCCCGGCGCCGTCTACCATGATAGTGCGATGGGCGCCGGTGGGGAGAGCGTTGGCCGGCGCTCGCCGGAGGGCGGGAGTGGCTGGTGGTCCACGCTGACGCGCCGAGTGCCAGCGTCCCGGAACGTGGCGCACGAAGACGATGGCAGTCAGGCTGCCGCTGGCGCTTGAAAGTAGGCGACTGCCAGGGTCATCCTCACCTTCGAGATCGCGCAAGACGCTTGAAGGGTGGCACCCGATGGTCGAGGTCGTGACAAACGGCCCTGAGGAGATGCTCAAGCTGCTCGAGGGGGGCAACGTCGATGTGCTGCGCTCGTTGGTCGAGCAGGTGGCCGCGGTGCTCATGGACGCCGAAGCCGACGCACGCTGAGGCGCCGGGCGCCGAGCCGGCCTGGTTCGGCAAGCCGGGGCTCGGCGCTAGTGGTTTGGTCTCACGGAGTAAACATGCCGGGCTCGAACACCTCACCGAGGCGGTGTGCCAGCGCGGCGATGAGCTTTGCCGTCGCCTCGATATCCGTGGCGTCGGCGACCTCGGCCGCCGAGTGGACGTAGCGCATTGGGATAGAGAGCGCCAGCGACGCGGCTTCGCCGGCGGCGGCAAGCTCCTCAGCGTCGGTGAGCAAGAGGCCGGCATAGGCCTTGGTCTGTACAGCGATGCCTTGGTCGGCGGCCACCGCCAGCGCAAGCGAGGTGAGCTTGCGGTTCGTGGTCGTCCCCAGCCCGAGGACCGGCCCACCGCCGAGCTTGACGTCTCCAGACAGGCGCACCGCGTCGACGCCGGGGTAGTCGCTCGAGAAGGTGCCGTCCACGATGAGCACGCAGTCGGGACGCAGGCGGCGGGCGAGGGCCTTGGCGCCCATATATGTGGTCTCTTCGTGTGCGGACGAGGCGGTCGTGAGGCGAGCCTTGCCGCCAGTCTTCGTGTAGAGCTCGAGGCCGCGGACGACTGAGTAGACGCCGGCGCGGTCGTCCAGAGCGAGTGAGGCGAAACGCCCAGGTGCGATCTCGCTGAAGCCTTGGTCGAAGGTCACGGAGTCGCCAACGGCCACACGTGCCAAGGCTTCTGCACGGTCGTGAGCGCCGATGTCGACGAACTGCTCCTTGATCGGCGCCGCTTTGCCGCGCTCCGCCTCTGGTACGATATGCGTCGGTGGACGACCGACCACGCCGCGGACCGGACCGCTCGCGGCGTGCACGAGCACGGTGTGTCCCGGCAGGAGCTGCTGGTCGAGCCAGCCGACCGCGTCGACGCGGAGGTAGCCGGCCTCGTCAACGTAGGTCACGATCATGCCGATCTGATCGGCGTGAGCCACGGCCAGCACGCGTGGGCCCGCCTCGGGCCCAGTCTCGGCCCACAGGTTTCCCAGTGGGTCAGCGTGCGTCTCGGCGACCCCGGCGAGCCGCCGGCGCAGCACGGCTTGCACCCTACCTTCGAAGCCGCTCGGGGCGGGGCAGAGGCACAACTCTCGCAGGAACTCGAGGTCCAGACACATGCGAAACTCCTTATTCAGGGCGGCCGATCGCTGGTCGGCAGCTTGAGATCTTCCCTCTCATCGCATGGCTGCACGCCGCGCGCTCTCACCGGGGGATGCGCTGCAGTGCCGCGAAGGTGCGTTTGCGTGTGCCTTCCAGGTGAGTGGCCATCGCTTCGCGCGCCGCCTCCGGGTCGCCGGCGGTCAGCGCTTCAAGGATGCGCGCATGCTCCTCGATGTCCACGTTCTTTCGCATCGGTTGCAGGTCCGGCATGAGCATCTGGATGCGGACAGTCTCGTCGAGCAGCGACTTCAGGACGACAGAGGCGCGGCTGTTGCCGGCGATTTCGGCGAGCAGCTCGTGGAAGCGCAGGCTGAGCTGGATGTCGCGCGGCCCCGGCTGGACGTCACGCTCCTCGTCGAGCAGTTGCTGAAGCTGCTCCACGTGATGGGGGAGGCGTCGCCGCACCGCCTCTGTGGTCAGCGGCGGCTCCAACATGGCGCGCATCGCAAGCACCTCGAGGACGTCGTCGAACCCCACGAGGCGCACCACGTAACCCTTGCGAGGCAGAGTGATTACCAGCCCCTCCGCCGCCAGCTGCCGCAGGGCCTCGCGCACCGGGGTCTTGGAGATGCCGAACCGTTCGGCGAGCAGCGGCTCGACGATGGTCTCACCGGGCCCTAGTTCTGTGCTCAGGATGGCCTTCTTGAGCGTCATATACACGCGATCTGTGAGCGAGAGACCGGGAGACTTGGGCGTCAGCTCGAGTTTCGGGAAGTTGTCCACGGCCGGAACGTAGCAGAGGCTTGCCTGCGACGCAATGATTGACATACTTGGAATATATCTGTGATATCATCAGCCGCGCCAGGTCGGGTGTGGGATCTGCAGAGCTCGGCCGGGTGGATTCTGATCGGCAGGGAGCAGCGCATGGCGCAGGCATTCGGTGATGAGAGTCTCGGACGCATAGCAGCCGAGCAGGACTTCTTGCGCAGGCTCCCCGCGTATGCTCAAACGACGTCGCTCGACGACCTCCGCGCCGCCGACTACGGGCGTCTGGACCGCTGTGGCTGTACCTACCTCGACTACACGGGCGGTGGCCTCTTCGGTGAGTCGCAGGTGCGCCGCCACCACGAGCTCCTGGGCGAGCGCGTGCTCGGCAACCCCCACTCGCACAGCCTCGCGTCATTGGCCTCGACAGAGCTCGTCGAGGAAGCCCGTGCGGCCGTGCGGCGTTTTTTCAACGCTCCCGAAGACGAGTACGAAGTGATCTTCACGGCCAACACTACAGGCGCGTTGAAGCTGGTCGGCGAGGCGTACCCGTTCGTACGCGGCGGTCGGTACCTGCTCAGCTACGACAACCACAACTCGGTCAACGGGATCCGCGAGTTCGCCCGTCGCGGCGGCGCCGCGGTGGAGTACGTCCCGGTCCGCAGGTCTGACCTGCGTCTCGACGAGAAACGGCTGCGATCCGCCCTGTCAGTCCCGGGCTCCGGCGCCGATCGCCTGTTCGCCTACCCGGCGCAGTCCAACTTCAGCGGCGTGCAACATCCTCTGGAGTGGGTTGCCCAGGCGCGGGATCTTGGCTGGGACGTGTTGCTGGACTGCGCCGCCTACGCGCCGACCAACAGGCTCGACTTGCAGGCCGTCGGCCCTGACTTCGCGACCCTTTCGTTTTACAAGCTCTTCGGCTACCCGACCGGAATCGGGGCGCTGATCGCTCGTCGCGACACCCTCGCCAAGCTGCGGCGACCGTGGTTCGCGGGCGGCACCGTCGCCTTCGCCTCGGTGCGGGCCAAGGGCGGCTATCGTCTGACGCCCGGCGCCTCGGGTTTCGAAGACGGGACGATCGACTACCTCGGCCTCCCGGCGGTCACCATCGGCTTGCGGCACCTAGAATCAATCGGCATGGATCTCATCCACACCCGGGTCAGCACGCTGACCGCCTGGCTGCTCGAGGAGCTGGTGAGCTTGCACCATGGCAACGGCGCGCCGCTGGTGTGCCTCTTCGGCCCGTCCGATACGCAGCGGCGCGGCGCCATCCTCGCGCTCCACTTGCTGGACCCGGCCGGCCGGCCGTACGACGTGGATGAGATGGAGAAAGCCGCCAGCCAAGCGGGGATCGCGACACGGACCGGCTGCTTCTGCAACCCCGGCGACGGCGAAGTCGCCCACGACATCTCGCGTGAAGACATGGAGCTGTGTTTTCGTGAATCTCGCGGACTGACGACCCTCGTCGAATGCCAGCACGTCATCGAAGACACCACCGGCAAGGTGCCGAACACGCTGCGGGTCTCCCTCGGTCTGGTCTCCAGCTTCGCCGACGTTCACCGGTTCGTGACGTTCACGAAGAGCTATCTCGATTGCCCGCGATGAAGGCGGCACGGTCCCCCATCGTGCTCGACTCAGACAAGCACGCTGTCGGCAGCCTCGATGCCGCGCACGCTCTCCGCCGACTCCGAGGTGCGCAACAACCGGCGCATCCCCGTGCTCTTGTTCGGGGACCTGTTCGCCGCCAGCGCACACCCGAACCTGTAGACTCCACGGGGGCCGTCAACCACTTCGACCTGGCGCACACGCATGGTCGGCTTGTGGAGGCTTTCCGAGACGTCGGGTCGGCTGCGTTCTTCAGCGGCTCGTTCTATCCGCGGTACCGGCTCACGAGAATTGTCAGCGCTTTACAGTCGACCCGAGAGCAGGTGGGCTGCCTCGAGGCGGAGTCACACCACGGCCACGACGCGTTCCTGCTGGGGCGCGAGCAGAAGGAGAGCATCGGCGTCGCGTCTGTGGCGATCGTTGCTCGTTCGTTCACCGCAGCGAAGGAGTCATGATGAGAATCTCTCCGAGACGCCGGTCTGTTCACCACCTCGCGCTGTGGGCGGTGGCCGCGTGCCTGGCCGTCGGGCTTGTGGGCGGTCTGTCGGTGGCCGTGGCCGCCACGCCCAGCCCCTCATCGTCGGCCGGACAGGCCAAGCTCATCC
>Ga0182021_10007655_pt1 | contig 12803 bp, 9 predicted proteins | sample 612E3MmetaG_FD_120493 | JGI IMG/M metagenome (GOLD analysis project Ga0182021, IMG submission 120493) | Permafrost microbial communities from Stordalen Mire, Sweden - 612E3M metaG (Illumina Assembly) | ecosystem: Environmental > Terrestrial > Soil > Wetlands > Permafrost | place: Sweden... | reverse complement strand
CCCGCTACATTGCCCAGACTCACTGCCTGTTCATTTACATTTCCGGTGAGTTCTGCGTTTCCATAATATCCGGTCCCGGTTTCAATCCTGTTTTTATTCGTGACACTGGCGGCAAAGATACCGGTTCTCAAGGGGCCGGCAGGAAAAGAAATGGCCCAGCCGGCATTTCCGGTTCCCGTGCAAAATCCCGTTAACATTTCATTGGTCATGCCGGAATTGGTAACTGAATATGTAGAACTGCAGTAGGTAGCAGTTCCCCAGGCAAGTTCGAGGGGAACGGGGGGATTTGGCCCCCGGCAGGCTTTTTCATATTCAAGTTCTGTTCCAGGCCTTAGCCCTGCCCAGTCGGCATAGGCACACAGATCGGGCCAGCTCACATAGTTGCAGGCTATGTTCTGGCCATCAGCTGCTTCATTTCCCACTGCATTATTATTAAGATCACAAAAGAAAGTGATCGGCAGGCTGGCCGAAAAGGAGGAAGGACAACGGATTCCGTTCCGGTAAGAGATTACATTGCCATTTGACATGGCATAAGAATAACTGGGTGAGGTCCCGGAGATGGTGATCGCGACACGTGCTGCCTGTTGTGTGCGGGTGAGTGTGTTAAGAAAATCGACATATTCTTCCTGGCTTGCTTCATATTTCATCATGTAAAATCCTGTGTATCCTGTGGGGTAAGCCGGGTTATCGATCGTCCCGTTATTATCCACGTCAATGCCTCCGTCACCATCAACGCCTACGCCTATATTGTAAATCTGGGCGTCGTCGCCGGCGCCCGCCGAGACACGTATGCTGCCCGCCAGCGCGGTAGTGATGTTGACCGCCATTTCAGTGGTACCGGTATTAAAAGCATAGTTTGATTGGGTGGTGCCGTTTCCATCCCCGATATAAAAACTTCCCTGAGGAGTATAGACCATTTCGAGGCCGAAAAGTTTTATTTCCAGGGAGGCATCATCTGCAACACCGTCGGTTCCATAATTCCAGCGGATCTTCATATTGGTCCAGGCATTCGACCCGGAGCCATTTGCAGAACGGTAAACAAACACACCCATTCCATCAGGAGAGGGCATGATCATCGAACCGGAGGCAGGGGTATGGTCGCCCTGGACACTACTCAGTGTGGCGTGGTTCCATGCACCGCCGTTGATGCGGTATTTGACGAAAACCCAGGCAGCATCCCAGTTTGCGGGAGCGGAGGATGTCCTCCAGGAATTATCCCAGCTGATATCAAATTTTACATTACAATAATGAGACGCCGGTACCTGGTCGGCGAGGGAGGCATTGCTCACGGCAATGTTGTTACAAAAACAGCCGCAAGCGCAGCTAAATACAAATAGTGTTATCAGTATTCTTTTTTTTATGATCATATTGTTATAGAATTAACAATCAAATATAGAATCAATTTTAATTCTTACATGTTTTTCTTTTAAATATATTTTCACGTCAGTCTTCTTTAAAAATTACAAAACAGTAATTAACGAATTGCAAGCAACCAAAATGAAGGCCCTGTGTCTATAGCACAACTTTGGTTAGGTAAATATTAAAAACCCTCCATATGAAAAATCGATCAATCCTTTTATTTTGCCTGTTATCAATTGCTTTGTTTTCTGATAACGTATTTGCCGGGAATAACATTAATGATAAATCAAAAGAAACAAAAGCCAGGGCGTGGCTTAACAATCAGTCGCTTGCGTTTTGTGAAAACAGAGGACAATTCACTGATGGTAGCGGAAGGCCGGCGGAGAATGTACTCTTTAAAACTTCCTTTGGTAATTGTGATATTTATATTACCCGCGAAGGCCTGAGCTATGTATTTCTAAAACATGAAGAAAAAGAGGAATGCTTAAAAGCTGAAAATAACAGACCAGAATTTGGAGGAAAGGAGAAGGCGGGCAAAAAAGTGTTGTATTATAGGTTAGACATGAGCCTGGAAGGTGCAACGATCGCCCATGACAATATCATTAAGGAAGAAGAGGGCACACAGGGTGTGAATAATTATTTTTATGCACATTGCCCGGAAGGAATTTATGGAGTAAAAGGATATGGAAAGATTACCATAAAAAACATCTACAAAGGTATTGACTGGGTAATTTATTCAAACGGAAACTCAAAGCAACACCCCCTGAAATATGATTTTGTAGTTCATCCGCAAGCGAATTACAAAGATATTAAGATCCGGTTTTTGAATGCACAAAGTACCCGTTTAGCAGAAAACGACACCAAACTTAAAATCCAAACCATTGCTGGCAATATTGAAGAAGGCAATTTACTCTCTTACCTTCCGGACAATAACGAAAAGCAGGGAATAGAAAGTAAATATGTTGAAAATAAAGATCAGTTGATAGCATTTGAAATAGGAGACTACGATAAAACAAAAACCCTCGTAATCGATCCATTGGTTTGGGCTACTTATTATGGAGGAAGCGGCGATGATGAGTTTAATTCGATAAGTACAGATAGCCAGGATAATATTTATATTGCCGGGCTGACTTATGCTTCGCCGGATTTCCCGACCCAGCAATTACCCGGAGCTTATTGGCAGGAAACCAATGCAGGCGGAGAAGATGAAGATGCATTTATCCTAAAGTTTAATAGCCAGGGAGTAAGGCAATGGGCTACTTATTATGGAGGAACCGGAAGCGATATTTTTTATTCGGTTTGTTTAGACAGCCAGGATAATATTGTTCTTTCGGGATGTACGACTTCACCCGATTTCCCAACCCAGCAATTGGCAGGAGCCTATTGGCAAACGGGTAATCCCATTGCCTGGGACATTTGTATTGTAAAGTTGAATAACCAGGGTATAAGACAATGGGCTACTTATTACAGTGGCAGTGGCAGTGATTTTGGCCGTTCGATGTGCATTGACAGCCGGGATAATGTTTATATAACAGGCGAAACATCTTCACACGATTTGCCAACCCAGCAACTGGCAGGAGCCTATTGGCAACCTGATAATACCGGTCCCGGCCTTAATGATCCTTTTATTATCAGGTTTAACAACCAGGGCGCATTGGTTTGGGCTACCTATTATGGTTCCAGTGATGAAGACAGGGGTTTTTGTATTCGTACTGATAGCCAGGACAATGTTTATATGACGGGATATACTTATGGAACAGATTTTCCTGTTCAACAATTAGCAGGAGCGTATTGGCAGGGAAACAGAATCGGAAACACCGATGCTTTTTTGTTAAAATTCGATCCTCAGGGGGTAAGACAATGGGCAACCTATTACGGGGGTACAGGGCATGAACTTGGTTATGCCATAGGGTTTGATAGCGAGGATAATGTTTATTTTTCAGGAACCACCAGTTCAACAGACTTACCAACCCAGCAATTAGCCGGAGCCTTTTGGCAGGATACCAGTGGCGGAAAAACAGATCTTTTTATTTTAAAGTTTAATAACCAGGGGGTAAGACAATGGGCTACTTATTATGGAGGCAGTGGCGATGATTATCCCAATTCTATTTGCAATGATAGCCAGAATAATATTTATTTTACAGGAAATACGGCCTCAGCAGATTTTCCAACCCAGGATTTAACAGGAGAATACTTTCAGCCTGATCGTTATGGGGCGCAAGATGCATTTATACTGCAATTTAATAATCAAGGCGCCAGGCAATGGGCTACTTATTATGGCAGTGATGGCTGGGATTTTGGCGTGGATATCAGCGTCGATAGCCAGGATTTTGTTTATTTTGTTGGAACCGCGTGGGGCAACGATGCTTATACGATGGATCCCGCAAATGGTGCATATTATGACAGTATTTTTAATGGAGGTCGTGATGGCTATATCTTTAAAAGTTCACCGCCTTCTCCTCCTTACCCTTTCGGAGTGCCAAACGATCTGCCAGATGCAAACAATTGCCTTTCGTCTCCAATTCCCAACCCTGCAAATAAATTTACAAGGATAGATTATAAATTGCCTGAAGATGTCAGTTTTGGCGAGATCGTATTTTATGATGTCCTGGGAATGGAAGTAAATCGTATTAAGGTGAATCATGGCACTGCAAATATTAAACTCAGCACCGGCGACTTTAGTCCCGGCACCTATTATTATAACCTGCAATTACCAGGAAAGACAACCGGGGGAAAGAAGCTTGTAGTGATAAAATAACGAGCAATGAGGAATGAGCAATGAACAAAACACTGCTCATTTTTCAATCAATAGGTATGAACCCCAGGGCATGCTCTGGACTCAAATTCCGTAGCAAGCTGCGTGGAATTAACTAAAACACCTCATCCGCTCAATGGGGCTGACTAATAAGTTGGATTGTCCTATTTTCCTGTAATAATGATAAAAATCTCTGTGAATCTCCATATTATCTCTGTGGATTCTGTGTAATAAATTTTTTCCTGAATTGGGATTACACAGAGTGTCACAGAGGTTGCTTCGGCACTGCGTGCCTCGCAATGACAAGGTTGTCGTTTTAACTAAAGGAGATTGCGTCGTCGCTGCGCTCCTCGCAATGACAAATAACGGAATTTCCTTTGTGTGCTTTGTTTAATCTTTGCGGCTGTTGCAGGTATATCTAAGGCTGAATTTTCCGTGAAATTATCCATCTCTTATAAGGAAGCTAAAGAAACCGGATGTTGACTAAGATTGCTAAAAGATACGGCTTCGTTATCTTCTAAAGAGGATGATTCCCTCTATAAAGATCTGGATGAAATACTAAAAATATTATGGGTAATATTGAAAAAAAGAGAAAAGGGAGGGCTTTAATTTATAATTAGTAATGCCGGAAAATGAATAATGAGTAATTACATAATTATTGAATTACACAATTACTCATTACTCATTCCATCTTTCTTGTGGAGTATAGGGGAGTCGAACCCCTGACCTTTAGACTGCCAGTCTAACGCTCTAGCCAACTGAGCTAATACCCCTGAACAGGCTGCAAAAGTAAAAAATATTTTCAATAGTTGCTCATTGTTCATTACTCATTGCCCATTTCATGCATTATTAATTATTCCCAGGTCCATATTGTTTTAGCTGTTGCCAATAAATTCCCATTCTCTTTTTCTGTAACAGAATGAAATAATTCATTAGAAGAAAGAATTTTGCACTCCGCGTCAACATGCCTGTTGTAAAATGTTTCTTTTAAAAATGTGCCCTGGATGTATTCCATCCGTGCCTTGTTGTAAAATTCGTCAGGAATAGATTCCAGCAACCATTGCATGTATCGAACATTATTTACATGGTTGTTAGAATCAATATCATAGCGCTGGATGGCAAAACTTTTTCTGAAATCCGGTTTTTCAATCCTGTTTTTATTTGGTATTATTTCGCAATCAATGGCTCTTTCGTTTCGAATTGACCATTGCTCATGATATATCTGATCAATCGGAATAGGCTTTCTCTTATTAAGATCAAAGTACAGCCACCTTCCCCGGAATCCTCCATAAAACCTATTATCTTCCGATAATACCCTGTACTCTCTGTCCCCGCTAAAACATTTGAATTTAGATATCCAGGTTGCTATTTTTATCTTTTCTCTGTACCGGGGATAGTGATCCATATGAAAGCAACCGGCATAGAGAATCCAGCCTATTCCTTTTTTTTGAAGTTCGAAAACGTTCATACCAATATGAGCACAGTGATCCGCTGCGGTTTCTTCAACAAAATTCAATACCGCAACAGGCGTTGCTTCCTGCCGGTCGTTTACGTCTTGATAACGTATCTCATACTCCTTCACAAACAAAGGAACACTGTTTTCCTGCATATTCTTGTTTATTCATCAAAACATAAACCCGGTCCGGTAATCTCCGCATAAATCCACTTCTGATTGTCCGGCTACCGGTACGTTACTCCCTGCTATATTCTTTGTAAGACGCCCTATTATAAAATCCTTTTACAAATGTATAACTTTCATAACTTTGAATACCTAAATTACATAAATGCCCCTCTCCTGGAACGAAATCAAAGACCGCTCAATCCGCTTTTCCAAAGAATGGGAAACGGAGACTTCTGAAAATGCTGAAGCCAAAACCTTTTGGGATGATTGTTTACTAAATGTTTATATTTGTTGTTCCGGTAACATTTATTGTTTCGCAAGCATGTCGTAATATAAAATTTAATGTATGAACAGATTGTTGCTGATTTTACATTTCCCACGCATCTTGATACTTAAGCGTGGGATAAAATTTCCTGTCTTCCTTTTCCTGCTTCTCACACTTCCGGCATTTTCCCTTCAGGCACAGGATAAATCGAAGGAAGAACAATTATCGGATGCACTGAATAACAGGGATCTGAAAAAAGCCCTGCTTATTGCGCCAAATGTTGATTCTGTAAACTATATCGATAAGTCAGAGAGAAGCTTGCTGGTGCACGCTTCGGTTTTGAATTATACAGAAATTTGTAAGATATTGCTTGATAAGGGTGCACAGGTGGATCTGCAGATGAAAATAGGTACTACCGCCCTGATGTATGCTTGCCTGAACGGATGGCTCGATGTAATTAAATTATTACTCGAAAGGGGGGCAAATATTGATCTGCGTTCGGATAACGGATCAACGGCCCTGATCCTGGCATCTGATGCAGGTCAGGTTGAAGCCGTCCAGTTCCTTATCGGGAAGGGAGCTTCTTTGGATTTGAAAACTTTATCCGGGAACACTGCTTTGATGGTAGCCTGCCAGCATGGATTCGCCGACATTGCCAGGACATTGCTCGAAAAGGGAGCAAAGTTGGAACAGCAGACTCCGGACGGAATGAATGCCTTGATGTGGGCTTCAAGACAGGGGAACCCGGAAGTTTTAAACCTGTTAATCGACCGGGGTGCGAAGATAAACCAGGCAGGCGGTAGTGAGGGAATAACTGCATTGATGCAGGCATCGCGCACCGGACTGGTTAACATTGTTAAATTATTGGTTGAACGGGGGGCAGAAGTTAATTATCAAAATCCTGACGGAACGACGGCGATGATGCTGGCGGCTTCGAACGGACAAGCAGCAGTTGTGAAGCTGTTGATTGAAAAAGGAGCAAATACAAGTCTGATTGACAAATGGGGTAAAAATGCATATGCACATGCCACAACCCATGAGATCAGGTATATCATAAGGATCGGAACCAAATAAAAACTTCGGCCATGAAAAAAGCATTTCTTCTTTTGGCATTAACAAGTGCATGCCTTATTTGTTTTTCACAGGAACAGGGAACTTTCAGGGATCCGCGCGACGGGCAGGTATACAAAATTGTTAAGATCGGGAGCCAGACCTGGTTTGCAGAGGACCTTAAGTATAAACCTGACGCAGGTAATTATTGGGCTGAATCAATCAAGATAGATCAGGCAGATTTAGAAAGGGTCTATTACGTGTATGATTGGAAAACGGCCATGGCTGCTGTGCCTAAAGGGTGGCATTTACCCTCCAAAGCTGAATTCAAGATATTGTACGAATATCTTGGCGACAGTCATAAAAAAGTTTATAATGCACTCGTTGAAAATGGAAGTAGTGGTTTCAACGTTATTATCAGTAAAACCGGATATAACCAGAATGCCGCTATTTATTGGACCTCCAATAAGCCCAATTGCTTTTCACTAACCGGACCCATGCTTGCAACTGCCGGCAAAGTCTATGTTGGATGGGTTAATGCCATGACCGGGGAACGTGTAAGGCCCATAAAGGATAACTGAACGAACTAATGATCCCGTGAATCCTGCCGGGTAAAACAGGTTAATAATCCAGAAATGGCAAACATACTGCCATGAAAAATAAGCTCTGGATTCAAGTTCCGCAGCAAGCGGCAGGGAATTAACCCAAAACACCTCATCCCCAGCAGGGGCTGACTAAAAAGTACTTAAGTGCCTTTGTGTGTACTTAGGCGCCTTCGTGGTTAACTTATAACTTATTGAACCACAAAGGCACACAAAGGATACACAAAGTCGCACAAAAAAAACATGAATCAAATTCATACTTATAAGTCAGCCCCACGGGGGTTGTGGTGAATTCATTGTAACCTCAGGTGTTGCTTAATGCGAAGGCATTCACATCATATCTGTAATACCTGGAATCAGAATGTCCGAGATCATACGTGCCGTCGGTAGCAAGACAATATACATTCAGATTTTCCGAGAATGCCGCCTGGTTAATACAGCCATTTAACAATTCCAGCACCGTATAATTGTTGCTGAATACAACCCCCGACAATGTAAATCCGCCAATGGAGGATAAAACATAACCGTTTGGGTTGATCCCGGTAGCGACCGTATTGTTTCCTTTCACGACCCCGAAAGAGAATGTGGCAAAGTTCCGCGGTTGTGAAGCTTCGAAACTGAGATGAATATGTTGCCCGTTATTACTGTAAATAATAAATCCGCAAGGTCCGGATGGAGCATTCGTCTCATTCAAAACGGCATCATGAATGTCGGCAACACAAGGTGAATTGTCGATACGGACATTCATTTTATAAGAATCAGCCACTGCGGTGTTTCCCGAATGAATATTCAAATAGGCATCAGGAGCATCCTTGCTGTTTCCGATATTTCCATACTCGGAAATCTGGAATGTTTCTTTGGCAACCGGCACCAGGGTAAAACTGCCATTGGATTCCTGTTTCAGCAATTCAAGTTCAAATTTATAAATGCCATCCGTTAGTGAATTGCTGTCAAGGTATGCACTGTCAAAGAACATATAGGTCCATTCGGGACTCCGGCCATAATCGGCAGGATCCTGGAGAACCGGTTCATCTGTTACATCATGCTGGGGAATCCGGTAGGCGAGATCAGAGCCCGTTCCTTCGGCCCCCAATGAAACATAATGCGTTTCATAATGCGTAGCCGTCACTTTAACAAGATACGGGCGGGAAACATTCCCGAGAATGATGGAAGGGCTTCCTGGAACCAGGCTTTGATTGGCATCGGCCACCATTGTTTTTTTCCAGCGGTAATGCGTAACCCCGGCATTAAAGATATTTGCGCCGCAGAAAAGTTTCAGGGTTAACCCGCTTCCAAAAGGCCTGATCTTGTTACTCTCCAGTATATCCGTGCATCCGCCATTCTTTAAGGTAGCGCTCTGTATTGTAATCGTGCTGCCGATATTCTGCTCTATATGTAAAGCCGAGGCAGACCAGCCAATAGAACGGAACCATACAGCATCAGCAGGTCCTACAGTGTTGCAATCGCACGGTCCCACCCTGTTGTCTGTTACCTGGATATTTATGTCGGTATTACAGGCATAATTCCACCAGGTGTGGCACGGAAGGGCCGGTTTGTATACCGTAATCCATTGACCATTGATGTTGGCTTCTATCCAGATATAAATATTGAGAGGGCCGTCTTCGGTGAGCGTATTTTCCCACATCTCAAAATGACCGTCACAATCGGTATTGACAATGGTTTCCTCATCGTAGATATAGATCCAGGGCCAATAAATCGGCCACAAACATAAATAAGGATATAACAGCTCATGATAATCGGCAAGCGCCATCCGCACAGAATCCAGGTTGTTGCTTGACAGTGCCTTGATTACATGATCGGGCAAGGGATCTAATTTGTTCATTTTAATATCCGCAGAAAATGACTCTGCCCCCGACAGATCCCTCAACGGAAGGTTCCTCTTGAGCTGAAAGCGTGCAATAGGGCCGGGATCAGGTCCGGGAACGGGCGGCCCCACTGTACCTATATTTTGGAGTTTCTGACTGAGTTCATTTATTAACCAGTCCGGTATGCGCCGGTAATAAATGGGTATATGGGGCCACACCAATTCAGTTTCCACTTCACAGATATGAACCCTCAGGTTACATAACGGTAAATTTTTCCATGCACCGTCAATGTAAAAATTCTTGTGCACATGTCCGGTGATCAGGCAATTATTCCAGAACCATGGCTTGAGAACTGCAACCGGGATGTTTTGGATATGCAGGATATTTCCGGAAAAGTTTTTAACTACTTTATAAGCACCTCCTTTTTGTAACATCCGTTCATTTGCTTTCGCAATAAATTCTCTGGGTATACCCTGGGCAATGTAAATTTTTGTGGTTCCCTGAAGAACTTCTTTTGTCGACCTGAGGTTTGCTTCAGGTCCTTTAAAGAGCGCTGTTTCCACAATTTTTCCATTTGCGTCAACGACAAAGGCATGGAGGTTTTCAGTAGTTTTAAACTTTGAATCCTGTACCCTGATTGTTACCGGTACACCTTTTTCTTTTTCTTTTCTTTTAATTTTTGCCATCACTATATTGTTTTACTTTTTGCCTACTCTTATCCGCTTTTCGGCTTCTGCGTCCTGCTTTTTCAAGGATTTCAGGCCACTCCTGTCCGTGAAATAACCCCAGGTTTTGCGCTGGAGTTCATATCCACGATTTGTTATATTCTAATAGTTAAATATACAATATACAAGATGTGAAGTCAATTGCAGATATCCGTAAAAAACAATTACGGGTTCCCGTAATAATGTTATTTTTTATATGGTTGAAAATCACCTTTATATAATATATCAAAGAAGAAATGACCTCTTTTTGCACGCCATTTTGCACGCCGGGGGAAGGGACGTTTTTCTCAATGTGCAAGGAACAATGTGTAATGAGCAATATTCTTTTCAATTGAAATTCTTTATTTTTCATTGCGTGAATCTTTGCGATCTTTGTGTAAAACATCCGGAAGATGAAACGTCTCTTTGCCGCCATTAAAATCGAACCTGATCCTGAATTTCTTGATCAATTTCACGAATTTAAATACCGTTTGCAGCACGAACGGATCAAGTGGGTGGAAGAACAAAACATCCATATCACCCTGAAATTTTTCGGAGAAACAGAAGAAAAACGGATCCCCGATATCAACAGGGTGCTGGAGGAGGTGGCGGCGGATATAAACGTATTTTCTTTTTCACTTCAGAAACTGGGTGTTTTCGGAAGTTCCTATGATCCGCGGGTAGTATGGGTGGGCATTGATCCTTATGCGGACCTGGCATCCATCATGAAAATCCTCCGGGAAAAGCTGAGCGTCATCGGTTTTGAACCCGACCGGCAAAATTTAGTTCCCCATTTAACTTTGGGCAGGATCAAATTCCTAAAGGATAAAAAATTGTTTCAGCAGATCATTGATCAGAACAAGAAAATCTCGTCGCAGGAGATCACCGTGGATAGGTTCATACTTTTTGAAAGCATACTAAAAAAAGAAGGGCCGGTATACCTGGCCCTTCAAAGCTTCCCATTCAGGAAGTAAAAAATCTTTAAAGGATTACTCTTTCGGCGGTAAATCCTGTTTCTCAATCTTCCTGGCAATAAAATGATAGATCACCAGGCTTAAGCCTCCGAACAGACAGATCAGTGAAAAATAGGATGCTTCTGCACCGAGGCAGGTATAGGCGGCAAAAACCCTTCCGAGAAGGATGCCGATGCCAATGCCAAGGGAGAGCAATCCCCATTTGAGGTTGCCAGTCTCATTTTTTTTGGATTCAAAAACAGATGCATCAGCACCTCTTTGAATCAAAAGCATGCGTTCTTTTTTCCTGATAGCGAGGTATACAATACCAAAGATCATTGCGAAGAATGCGATCGGGACTAATATTCCAGCTTCCATTGTTTTGTGTTTTAAGGGTTAGTGATTCTTTTGCCCCTTTTGACGCACCAACATTGCCGAGGTTACAATCCCTCAGGGTCTTTTTTATTGCAGAATGATTTTTTTAATCACAAAGCCTTTGCTGTTGACCAGTTCGACGAAATACACTCCCCTTGAAAACGCAGAAACATCGATCCTGTGGATATATCCTTCCGGGAGATTTTCCAGTGATTCCCTGTAGATCATTTGTCCCCTGATATCAAGAATCTGAATATCCATTTGTTTTTCTTCGCCGGGTAAGATATATAAAAATCCTTCCGCCGGGTTGGGATAAACAAGGATCCCTTTTCCTGTTCTGTTTTCAGAAATACCGGCACAGGTTTTTACGACGATGTTCTTAGCACCGGGAGTTCCTGCACCACAGGTATTAATTCCCCGAACGGCGATCGTTCCGGATACTGCTGCCGGACTGATGCTGATCACAACAGAATTGGTTCCTGTTCCGGAAAGGATAGCTGTTCCTGCAGGAATTGACCAGGTATAAGAAATTGCTCCGGTGATTGCCGGAACGGAATAGGTATAGCTTTCATGATTTGAACAAACCGTATCGTTGCCGGTGATGGCACCTGCAGCCCCGGGCAAGGTTTCCAAACCTATTGAACGGGTCCGGGGATTGCTTTCTCCGCAATTGTTAAGGGCAACAATACTGATATTGCCCGCACTGGTGCCCCAAAGAACAGAAATGGAATCCGTATTCTGACCACTTACGATCGTGGCATCCAGGGGCACCGTCCAGAAATAGGAATCTGCATCCGGAACCGGGTCGACCGAGTAAATTACCGTAGCCGCGTGGCATACCATGGCAGGTCCATGAATGGTAGCCGGCTGGGATGGAGGGCCTGTAATGGTTACAGCCAGGACACTCGGATTGCTGTTTCCGCATTGGTTGCCTGCAATCACGAATACATTTCCACCAGTAATCCCCCATTGAAGGGTGATCGATGTTGTATTCTGCCCGCCGAGGATCTGGGCTCCTGCAGGCACCGTCCAGGAATAGGACGTGGTGCCGAAAACGGCCTGAATGGTGTATATCGCAATGGAATCATGACAGACAACAGCCGGACCGTTGATGGTACCGGGTGAATTTGGGGTTGGAATGATGCTGACCAGCGTGCTGTCGCTTGCTGTATTGGAGTCGCCATCCACTAAATTAACATGGTACCATGTATTAACGAGTGGAGAGGCAACAGGATTGGCGATGTTGGGGTTCGTCAGTCCCGTGACGGGTGTCCACGAAAAAGTATAGGGACT
>Ga0182021_10007654_pt1 | contig 12804 bp, 10 predicted proteins | sample 612E3MmetaG_FD_120493 | JGI IMG/M metagenome (GOLD analysis project Ga0182021, IMG submission 120493) | Permafrost microbial communities from Stordalen Mire, Sweden - 612E3M metaG (Illumina Assembly) | ecosystem: Environmental > Terrestrial > Soil > Wetlands > Permafrost | place: Sweden... | reverse complement strand
TGGATGCAGGACGTAACCTACCATAGGTGCACTTGAAATATTCAACGTGTGAGTTGTACCCGCATACGAATAGGCAAGGTAAAAAGCCGGTATCTCCACCATCACCTGACCGTCGCTACCAGTCAAATTCGAGGCTGTTGCACAATCGGCTTTCTTGGTGCTGTCTGTTGGACACAGATAGTACTGCACAACGCCAGCGTCGGACAGAACGCATCTCCTCATTCTGTTGTGGATTGGAAGCAAACTGTCCGCCGGTTTTGTAGCGACAGCCACGCCCGCTAATGCTCCCGTTCTGGTGTATGCGTCAGTATTCTCGTTCCAGGTCAGCCCAGCCATCCAGGCCCCGCCAACCGGTCCACGAATCACCTGAGCATCAATATTCAAGGCAACGAGCAACGAAACAACGCACAATACTGATATGAAAAGCCGTCTCATCATTCTGTGCTCCCGTAACTAATCATCAATCCGCCGGAGCTGGATGCAATAGTTGAATTGTCGTTAGTACCATCAGCCCCATTCCTATTAATTTTTATAACGGCTTTAGACCCAGCCGTCAGAACGCTTTTCCATCCCGTCAGGGTGACATTCGAGACCGTATATTGTTTGTTGGCTACTGTACCACCTGCTGGGACAGATAAGTGTGCCGTAACTGAATTGCCATACGAGCCATCGTTATCATCTCCGTCAACCATGTTAGATAATGAAAACGTAAATGACTGACCCTTACCATGATCGTCTCCTCCAATTCGAACCTTAAAATACTTGAGCACCAGGTCAATCGATGCGTCAAGATCGGGAGGCACGATAAACTCATAGTATGACGCATTAGCGACTGTACCAACAGCCGAGAAGGAGCACCGACCGAACCTTCCTTTATCGGTGGGGTTTAAGTCTATTGTGGAATTTCCCTCATCACAATATGCTGGATGAGTCATGTTGAGGTACTTGACCTGTTTCAGCACATTGCCAGTTGCAGACGCATCAAAAGTCGAATTAATGAATGAGAGAATCGTTTGATCTGCGACATCCGTATAGGGTACTGGATGCCCGCCTTGCCCCTCCATCTCCCAGTTTGTTCCGTCATAGGTGAGCACTATGAAATGTGGAGCAACTTTTATGTCACCAGCAATCAACGGAATAGCACCGCGCTTGACAACAGACTTAGCTCCAAGACTATTAACGTTTAGGGTGAATGCTCCTGTGTTTGCGATGTCTGCCTGGAACATCACTGAGTCGCCAGCTACCGGGGTAAATGCGGGCGTGGTGTTGCATACTTCCGCCGTGCCGCTGTTACTGGTTGTAGGGCAGAGGCGAACGGTTGAAATGGCATGGCCCGTGAGGGTGGGAGCTGCACCGATTAATCGAAGCGCCCTGGTCTGATTGTCGTCAGCCCATACACCAGATACTACATATGGGACCCCGGTCCATCCCGAGGAATCCTGGCCGGTACCGCCAAGTCTGGAGGACTGAACAGTCTGGTTATCTCCCCCACCAGTTGAACCACCACATGAACCCCACAAAGAGGCCCCGTTAAGGCAGTGCGAAGAGTTGCCATCAGGAATCGGTAGTGACGTTCCCCAGGACGTTCCTGCCGTACTTATGGGGATTCCAGCGCCTGGATAGACCATGCTCCCAGATGGCGTACTGCACGTTCCATCATATTTGAGATATCCAGCAGAACAGGCAGTCCAGAGCCCCACAATGTCAGCGTAAGTGTTAAGCGTGCCGACCGTTCCTACGCCTAGCTTTCGCCTTCCACCCGTTGCATTGTTGTCCGCAATGGCTCCAATCGCCGCAGGAGTGACCTGCCAGCACCCCTCAGCAGCACCACTCGCATCAACCCCAAGAGGAGCATATCCAGCCGAGCAGTTTGAACCATTTGCCGCCAATGTAGTGGCCGTGTCAGCAGTTGTGGATGAGGTGGCCTTGGCTGCAATAGGAAGATATACCCCATTGTGCGCATGATCTCCTGTTGCAACATCTCCAGTTCCAGTCCCAGTATTCTTACCGGCTGCATTGCCAAGGCCAAGGTTTCTCCACATTGCTGTCACGTTGCCATCTGACAAGTTGTTTGCTATCAATAAAGCAATTGAAGGGATCTTGGCTTTTGAATAGGCGATTATGGCTCGTACAGTAGGCCACAGAGTGGCGCTCCCGGTGTCTGTTCGTATCATTTTAGTGCTGTTGTCATCTTTGTCGGCAAGGAAGATTGGATCGGTCTCACTATTACCTCCCAAAGAAGCATTGGCAATAGCAGTTCTAACGGCCTTTTCGGTCGGGACTTTATTATCTACGCCTGGATTGGCCACCGTGGTAGTTGTAGGCAAACCACCTCCTCCAGATCGCTGACCATAAGCCAGTCCCGAAGAAAGAATCAACATGAAAATAAGAATAGGTGCAAGGGTATTTTTCTTCATTTCTCACCCCACTGTCGTATTGAGGAAGCCACCCCCAATCATAGTAACAACGACCCCGTTCGTGATAGCATTGATGATCTTCCAGCATACATAACTGGAATTTCCGTTTGAAGCATCGCCTTGCGCCTCGGACCTCATCAGCTCATTCCCATTATTGTCCGTAACCACCAATTTCTGACCCGAAGCACTGGGATACCACTCGAGTCCGTGAATGTAGGTCTCGTAGGTAACTGCTGACTCTGCTGCTGTACTTTTTACGATTCTTTTTATGGTTGGCATTGTTTAGCTCCTCGTTTTAGTTCGCGTAAATGTTGACTAAAATATTGCTAATCCCGATTCCCTGTGAGTAAGGTTTCGTTCCGGTTCCAAGGCGCTTTATTCTGAGCATAGCTGGTCCGCCTGCAATGGTTCATCTTAGTTTCTTCTGATATATATCGTTATCGAGGATACCCCGATTCCAGAAGTATAGGGTTTGGTTCCGGTGTAGAGCCGCTTCACCATCAGCATTATCGGAGTGTCAGCCAAAGATCCATAAGTTGGAATTATATTGCCAGATTGTGAGGACCTCCATGTCATATTTTGATACCAATATCCAGTGAAGGTAGTATCAACATTTACGGCTGTTCCAAAAGGCCAAGGACCCTGACTGGCAAAAGTAGAAGCTGATACAGCAAACCTTGTGCTATTACCATCCGCAATCGATGCCTGAGAAACCACACCCTCAATCTTTACACTAAAATTTCCGTAGGTCGCCCCGAAGTCTGGAGGCAGCTTAAAACGGCAATAGGTGTAATTGTTGCTGGTAAACTCCCGATAATGACCCACTCCTGGCACATAGGTCAATGCTCCTGGGTTATTGTTCGTATAATTATCATCACAGTCCTTGATGTCAATATCTATGGTATATGGTACATCCTTGAAACCTCCAGTACGATACCACTTTAATCCATCCGTTATGAACGTGACACTCTCATATTGGGATAGATACACATGGGTTATCGACCTGGAAGTGCTATTATCGTCGAACACGTTGGCAGGAGAAGCCCCCCACGTCGAAACAATCACAGGATAGCCAGAGTCGCTGGTATTTTTTACAATGATCTGCCTCCCTGGCTGGTAAACAGGATGGTCTAGGTTGATGCTTATAGCGGATGTGTCGGCATTACAAAGTAGTTCATCGTCTGGGTATCTCGTTCCATCGGTACGAGTTTGAAGAACTGTATCATTATCAGAAAGATGCGTAGGGTTAGTGCTCTCATACGCGCCATAAATCGTTCTCGACCATTCCGTCGGAGAATCGCTCGCTCTTATGACCCTAAAGCGCCCATAAACACTCTTGTCATTGCTTACGAAATTATTGGCCGTTATGGTCTTGTTAACAGTATATGAATTGGCTGATACATTCTCATAAACGATAAATGACTCCGTATAGGATGGGGTGCTCTGTGATGCTCGATCTCTGAATATGTTGTAATTGTACTGGACCGAAGTAAATGGATTCATACCACCCGAGAATACCAGTCCTGTATAGTTAGGATCGGCATAGTCTATAACGAAATTGTGTCTAAATCTACCCCGATTTGACTCACCATACTGATCCTCATTGCAGTTAAAATTTTTGACGCGGCCAAGAGGACCGTCCATCCTCTTGTAGTGTACGCAGTAACTGGCATGTTTCATGGGCCCCGAGATAGACGGTGAATAAATGATTACTGATTCAGCATCTGCAAAATTCCCACCAGCAAAGAAGATACCCGTACCATTCTCATCAACGTCCTCGAAATTGAAGCCCCTTAGGGTTGGGTTGGACGAGGTGTCCCACGACAACCCTATACCCTCTGGGACATCTGTCGTCTCGGTCCCGAATTTAATCCCATTATGGACATGTGTCATTACCCCATTTACATTGGCGTCTCCGATGTTAACGGATCTTATTTGTGGATCACTTCCCAAGAACCATAAAGCATATCCTCCTATGTCATATCCATATTGATTGGTTCCATCCCACTCCGGGAATTGATCACCTCCAATAACTGCTCCATTGCGTCCTATGCTGTGTCCAGCAGAGCAGTTCCTGAAATGCTGCTGAAAAGCGCATGTCGAGTAAATTCCATCCCTAGACACATTTTCAACCACCATGTCATCAAATGTCCAGTCATATCCGCACATCCCTATATCATAATGTGAAGCGTAGAATCCATCTATGGTTCCCACGGTTTTTCCTGGACCTTGAAGCGTTAGTCCCTGAAGTCTCAGGCCAGCAAATCCTATGGTAACGTGAATTAGGTGGTCTGAGGGATTGGCAAATCTAATATAGGTTACCGAAGACCCACTACCAACAAACCCAGTCCCATTGACATTTGTAAAATGAAATCCCCCATTGGCAACCTTATATGTTCCCTGACCAAACTTGACGACCTTTGATGCCGCCATTGCCGAGATGATCGAAGGGCCGCAATCCGTAGAATTGTCAGGCACGCACCCATAGTATTCCGGCATGTCTGGGGTGTAAACTACTGAAGTTTGTATCCCGGCAGGAAACTCTTCCATCCGAGACCCAAAGGCAATGGTAGCAATGAAAAGCAGAACCACCAAAACACCAACAATATATCCAACCTTCATTTTCATGATAAGCTCCTAAAATAACGATCTAAAGCGTTCCCACCAGACTCCGCCCTTGCTAACCAAAGATAATATGTCACCAGCGTTGGGAGTTAAATCGACCGCCCCCCTCAGTTTGATGTAACTCAGATTGTGCTTTACCGTCAGATGGGCATCGTTAAAAAGCAGATCTATCACCGCGCCATCCACGTCTCCCGTAATGTCTGTTATGTCTCTGGCTGATCCACCGCTCGAGGTCAAATAGACAACTTCCTGGGACGTTCCAGAGCAAGCAAAAGTGGAAGAGATGATTGTCAGCGCTCTGTATATTATTCCTGCCCCTGGCAGAGCAGTCCAGGTTCCATCATCCTTGAGGTATTTCCCGGAAGGCGCTCCGGTCAATGGCACAGCACCCTTTTTAGTAGTAGAAATGGCCGGAAGTCTGTCACCATCCAGCGTGGCTGAGGTAATATCCGTTGCGGCATGAGCGTGAGAGCTTGCTGCGGCTCCGACGTCTCCGTAGGCCAGCGCTGTATTTGCGATCTTGTACTTCTGCCCGGTGGGGATGTTGACGCTTCCATTGTCATCTATGGTGGTAAGCGAGTTTTGCAATGTCTTCCCGCCAACTCCATCAAACCTACTTACGGCATTGTCGGTGCTTGAAGCGGGTCCTGTTGTATCGCCAGCCCCAGTGGGTGTATTGAATGTTCCGTCATCACGGAGGTACTTCCCGAGAGGCGTACCTGTGGCGGGCACAGCTCCAGCCTTGCCCGTTGACATAGCGGGTAGGCGATCTCCGTCCAGCGTTCCGCTAGTTACATCCGTTGCGGCATGGACGTGTGCAGTAGGGGTTCTGGCATTGCTAAGTCTCGAATCGTCACCAGCGCAGAGCGTCCCGGATGCTGTCCCTGTGTTCTTGGATGCAGCATCTCCGGGCAGAAATCCGTCTTTCAGGAACTTAGTGTTAAGGCCATTCCACAGTGGGACCCAGCTGTCGTGGTTAGTGGTGGGTCCCGATACATCTCCGCCGCCTGATGCTGCTATGGCCTCTCTTACTGCCTGCTCAGTCGGGATGGTTGTATCGGCACCAGGAGTACCAACGGTAGTCACTATGGTAAGACCATCCTTTAGGGTGTCACTGTCGTTGCCGTCCCACTGAGGCACTTTGTTGTTCGTGTTTGTCGCTGGACCAATGACATTCCCCCCGCCAGATCCTCCGCCAGAAGGAAGCCATTCAGAATCAATCTTGCCGTCTGTTTTGGCCTTTACAACTCTGTTTGCGCCAGGCGTTGCGCTTGCTATGGTCATAATGTCTCCTACAGGTCGCCATCAACGACAGCAAAGTTCTCTTCATCCACAACGATAGTGTTATTGTCAATGTCAATAATGTAATGGCCGGATTCTCCAATGGTCCAGTAATAAGCCGGTACTTGATCGAGTCTTTGAAGCATCCTGCCGAATATGTTGAAGCTCAGAAACTTGGCGTAAACAGTCCTTCCAATCCATTCAGTTGTGTATGGAATGATTGTCTGAGTCCCGTCGATACGAAGGAACTGAGAATACCTATTGTGTCGTGCTGGAGTTGTTCCATAAAGTCCTCTGCGGATATAGTCCTTTAGACGATAGTGATACTGGGATGCAAGTTCTGCCGTCGAGTAGCTGATTAGTTCACCGTCCACCCAGCACAGAGTAGTTTTCATGTCCGCAGCGTCTTCCGTTGCCCCAATTAGTGACCCTCTGCATTCAGAGAGATCCACAGAGCAGATGTGGCTTACGTCAGGATCAGAACCGGATGCAAAATTCTTGTCAAGGAGTCCTGTTCGTGAACCCCGCGCCGTATTAGCGAGTGCGTAGGTGTCTCCATCCAAAGATAACCATATCTGACATCCCCCCCAGTATTCTCCTCCGGATACTCCAATCCACACTTCAAGTCTATTGTCCACAAGAAGCGAAGGCGGCTCGATTATCACTGGCTCATTTATGTTACCCGGATCAAGGTCAGTTCCAACAATCTGACCCACTGCATGGTCCTGGGTCATTACGGATGACCAACCAATACTTGTACGAACTGGCGAGGCCTGAACTATGCCGGGTCCAGTTGTCTTGATATAAACGCCTGAATTGAATCCGCTAGGAACAGCATAGGCGAACGGTGATGCTCCCAAATTGATTTCAACAGAAGAATTGGCATCATAACCTGATACGGCTGGGAAACCCGTAAAACCGACATTATCCACTGCAAAAATGCCCGCTGGATTGGTTCCAGCCTCTGGATCTCCGATGACCCAAACGCCATTGACGCCGATCCAGAAATAACCATTAGTGACATTATATGCCATCATCAGGATGTCATTAATTCCCCACCGCTGTGAATAAGTTCCTCCTGATGTTCCTAAAGGATTATCAAATGTAAAGTAAACTTCTCCTGAATTGCCATTAAATGCCCAAGTATAGGGACAGTTGTACCCTCCATCGTATGCTAACTCTTGCCACTCAGTAGGCGTCTGTGATGAGGCAATGAATCCAACCAGAATGTTCCCAGTTGATTTTCGGGTGGCTTCCCAATACCACTTGCCGCTCTTCAATTCTATGGTCGATCTTGCAAAAAGATGTCCTCCAGTTCCAGCATATGTGACCTCCAGATTACCGTTTGAGAATGTAAGGTCATCTGCCAGCCAAGCGGGGTCTAGAGTGGCGAAAAGATAACTATCGCTGCTCTCACTAATATGTGACATTGCGGTAACTGGCGGGGAACTGACAGCAGACAAGAAGTCTTCAGCCTCAATGTTCAAGATCAAATCATCATCTTCTTCGATGCTCTTGATCCTAACCCAATGCTCATCCAAGCCAAGACTCGGGTCAGTAAGGGCTACAAGATCCATGGGATCGAGCCTGATATAGCCTGGTGCGAGTTTGAATTTATAGATGTTGCGAACTTGATTCCTCTGAAGCCTGAGATAAGCTGAGTTCCATGCGGCTTGTCCGTCTGCAAAGATATGGGCGCTGGTAGACCCTTCCGGCCTTGGTCCATAGGCTTCTATTGATGCAGTGTCATTCACGGTTATGGGCACTGCATTGTAGTTGTAGTTCCGTTCCAGATACTCCAAAGTGACGCTATTCCAGGCATCAGCCGGTCTTTTCCTTGTGACCACAATGGGAAGGTCAGCGTCATCGGTAGTCTGGAAGTCATTTATCGTTAGGTGCGCAGCAGGAACGGGAGCCGTATAAAAAGCCCCATTGCCAGACAAATTCTCATCTCCATAGGGCATGATGGTCATGGATGACCCATTGAACACTATTTCTGAATTGGTCAGATTGGCTATCTCTGCTATTATTTCACCGACAGCTTTCTGCTCGGAGTAAACAGGGGAAATCCAGAGCCACGCCGCAGTGACATATTGAGAATAAGTCGCTAAATCCATCTGGAAGTAAACGGGTTGAACGCCTATCGCCCCATGCACTGGATGAAATAGAATATCCTGAATCACGTCTGCTGGAGACATCTCGTATGTATTGGGATAGTTCGGAGTGTTGGTCACCTCGAAACTTAGAGACGGAAGAGTTTGAGAATTGCCAAGATCAAAATCATAACTGCCTACGCACAATGTGTTCATAAAAGGAATAGACAATTCTGGATGACGAGCGTCTAGCAAGCTCCACCTGAAACTGTTGAATGAAGCCCAATTATTTGAATTCCATCCCGGCGGGAAAGTGTCTTGGACTTTATCCTGGAACATCCTCAGCACATGAAGATATGGGGAATAGGCTGTCACATCGGCTAATGCAAACAAGATTGAAGCAGTATAAGTATAGTTTGCATTGGATGTTCCCGAACTTGCCCCACCGCCCTTGCCCCCGGTAGCTTGGCCTGAAGGTTGTTCAATGGCATTGAAATCACCCCACCAAATGAGATTGCCGGGAAGTCTATTCGTGCCGTAAATCAGGGGAATCACTGACCCATAGCATGACGTTTGCATATACAGTCCTGTGTACTTGGGAGCTGCTTCTGCATTGGTCGTCTGTGCTTTCCCACCGCCAAATAGACTACCCATTGCTCACCCAATCCTTGAACCGGAAAACACCACTAAATCGACTCTCAATATACCCTCCCGGAACAATATGACGTAGGTGGTTATTCTGGTCTATATTCTCTTCAACCACCATTCCAATCGGTCGAAAAGAGTGGATTATCATTGGCCATTCAGTGACTATAGCCCCATGAGCAATACACCGGCCAAAGCGAAACAAGATGACATCAGCCGGGAGTGGTTCTGACGCAATCGCAACGGAAAGAAATTCATCTCTTCCCCCGATCCAATCATGATCCACCCGGACTCCAAATCTAAGAATCCATTCCAGGTATTTTTCTTCATCTCGATGTAGATACCAATCCGGTGAGTAATTGCCGGTCTCAATGTGTTCTATCAATCCTGCTCTCTCATAGACTTCGAGCAAGAAGGTGGCGCAGTCTATCCCTCCATCTTTGCCTTTTACCCTCCCCATGTGGTGATAGGGCGTCTTGATCCAAGTTCTTGCTTCATTCACGACTGCCCTTCGCTTCTCCTGATGGTCGGTCATACTGCATACTCCGGGGCTGGCACAGACTCGAATCCACGAAAGTATTCCCCATTGCTTCCATTAAACTTATAAGTGCAATCCATTCGTGTTTTAGCGCATCCCGGCCACATAAAGACTTGCGTTCCGTGCACTGGAACCGAAGTCAAAGCCCTGTTTAGAAATGCAGCCCCACCCTGCCAGTATTTTATCGTGGCTGTCTGTCCATCAGATAACACAATCTGACCATTATCAAAGTAACCATCACCCGGATTCCATGACATGAGAACCTGGACAACCGTTAGTTTCCACGTATCAGGTCCAACGGTGCCAACCCATTTGTTACTATCCCTTGGAACTGGACATCCTCCCTGAAAGAGTGTTCTGCTGCATAGAGGACTGAAAATATTCTTGGGAACCATGAGATTGAGCAATTCCATTGCAGAATTTATTGTCACTCTAGCACCAAGTCCATCAGCCTCAACCTCAGCTATTCTGCCTACAAATGTCTGTATTCCACACCATTCTGGAGATGTATAATCATATGCAACGTACATCCCCTTGGATGCATCTCGCAACCAAGACACTGAGGCCAAAAATGTTCGGTACACATAAAAAACTGAATTGTCATAAGAACCCAAAACCATATCCTTTATAAAGGTTGGGATAAGGTTTGTCTCCTTATTTACGGAACAATTCAAAACGACTTGCGACACCTCCAGACCCGTTTTCAGGGATGTCTTGACCCTGTCAAACAGGATCTCATTGGTAAACCATATCGGACTAGCAAGATCGTTCCTGGTATACAAGATTGGTACGTCGAAAGACGTTATTCCTATATCTGATGCAGCCACACCATGATGATCAAACCTCTGGATTAGGATCATGTCCGTTATCATGGTCTGGTTGACTATGGCATCTGCACTTCCAAAGACTATTGGTTTCACGTCTTTCCTTATTTCAAACTTATCAGGTCAACCTTCTTTAGAATGCTAAACCGATACATGATTTCCTCAAAATCATATTGGTCATTCAAGAATCTTGTCTGCCAAAAGAAACTAAAATCAGCAGAAAGCACCGTGTTGGGAGCAGGCGGAGGCGAGAAATAAATAAGTCCTCCAGGGTATAATGTGTAGGTGGTAGTTGCTGCTCCATCAATATAAATAACTAAAGGTTCCAGTGCGTTCACAGTCAGGACGGGTTCAGTAAATCCACCCAAAGTTCTGACCGCCTGGAAACTCATTCTAACTCCATCTCCCATTCCGATGAATTGACCAGTAACTCGATTATCTGACAGATCTTGAAATAAAAATCCTCGTCGTGATCCAAAATGTTGATTAAAAAATCCAACCATGGCTTGATATTCAGGAGTAGTTTCATCCCACCTCAAGATATCGTAAGATAGCAGAAACTGCCATCTTGGATATGACCAGAATCCGGTGCTGGTCTCCTTTCCACTGAATGCCTCGAATATCTTATTCTTCCATATCGGGGTTCTCGTTACGCTCCAGGTAAGTCCAGGAAGAATAGGGAAAACGTCATAAAGTGCTGCGTAAGGGAAATAGTTGGGTACAAAGACTGGAACTGGCGGTATGAGTGATTGAACCCTGAAATTAAATACAGCCGAAGGTGCTGCTATAATCTCTGGAAGTTCTCCGCCAAGGTGACGAGCAGTAAATGAAAAAGTCGCTCTTGCCGTAGTATGTTGTACGTCATCGTCGGTTACTATATTGACAATTACTGTGGCTGAGATATCAGCATAGGCAACTGCTGCAAGCATATAAGGAGAAGTGAGGTTAGGCATTTAAACCTCACCCAAAGATAAGTAAACTTTTATAAAAAGCAAATCACCCACTCCCATTATCAATGCGTCATGTGCTTTTGCGGAAGCATAAAGTACGCCAAGCGTGTCATTCATCTTAGTGCTTGCAAGGGTTCCACCAACCAGCGCCCCACCGTATACCACAATATTGTCATTGAATGTGAAAATGGCAGGCGATGTGTCATTGCTTAGTTCATTTGCAGACAGTACCTGTTCATGATAAACAGGTCTGGTGGCTTCATCATATTCCGTTATCTCTGTATAACCAGGTGAGTAATATGTATCTGTAGACACGGGGTTGTAGTTATTACTGAAGGCTATAAGATACCAGGATGTTATCGGAGTGACCCCATGAAAAGTAGTATGGAGCAGGTATTGCAAGCCAAGATGAGGGATAACATTATGGTTTTCAGTATGACCTATGACCTGCCCATTCCGAACCTGATCAAAGGTCCATACGGAAAATAACTCACCAGATGGTCTCAATGATCGTCTAGGATCACTTTTCATATCACGCACCACTCAGTGAAAGGTAGATAACGATTTGAAGAACATTCCCAGGGCTGACTATGCGCGGGACAGCAAGTTTTATACTGGCGTACATCTTGCCACCGCCTGAGATATCTCTTTTTACCGCTGGTGAGGAACCGCCTCCCAACAGAGCTCCGCCATAGATAGTGAGATTTCCCGTCACGGTGAAGGAGGCAGGAACGTCGTCATTGCTTAACTCATTGTAACTCAGAACTTGCTCAACATATTCCGGCCTGGTTGCTTCAGCATAATTATTGAACTCAGTAAATCCCGGGACAGCATAGGTGTCCGCAGTGGACGGGGAGTAATTATTCTGATATGCCACAACATACCATGGGGTGATCTGTGTGACTCCGTGAAACGCTCCTTGAAGCATTTGGGTGAGCCCTTCAGCAGTGATTAGGTTGTGCTTTTCTTCTTGCCAAAGCATCTTCCCTTCATTAAGACATCGGAACTTCCACACAGAGTGCATCTGGGCTGAGGCCCCAAAGGATCTTCGTGGATCTTTAATGACCTTTTCCATTACTCATTTCTCCTTAGTTGGAAGTTCCGGTGCGCCTGTTTCATCATTTTGTTAAGATGGCTCCCCGAACGAGTAAGCTGCTGCTCGAAACTCTTTGCATCCGTAGCGTGGATATGGATATGCTGGTCTCCTCCTGAGTATTGGCTTGCAGCGGAAGGAGGGATAGTTCCGGAAGCAGATTGACCTGTCATGACTGAACTGAGGCTATAGTCTGAAACCTGACCCTTTAGCTTATCCATACCGCCCGGCATGGCCCATCCCCCGGAATCTCCACCAGACTTCGGAATGGCATCTGTAAGCGTCTTTAATCTTGCCGACCATACAGCGGGAAGCACGACTTCATTTTCATGGACCTT
>Ga0182021_10007653_pt1 | contig 12806 bp, 11 predicted proteins | sample 612E3MmetaG_FD_120493 | JGI IMG/M metagenome (GOLD analysis project Ga0182021, IMG submission 120493) | Permafrost microbial communities from Stordalen Mire, Sweden - 612E3M metaG (Illumina Assembly) | ecosystem: Environmental > Terrestrial > Soil > Wetlands > Permafrost | place: Sweden... | reverse complement strand
CGCCTGGGGCCCGGAAACGGCCGCGTTGTCCAGGGCCGACCAGTTGTTGGAGGCGTCCCGGCTGCGGAGGGCGAAATAATAGGTGGCCCCTCCGGCCAAGCCGTCCACGAGGAAAGTTTCGGGCGAGCCCGGAGCCGCCGGCGTGTAAGCGCCCATCGGAGGGTAATTCCTCGCCGCGGTCCACCAAGCGGTGGTGCTCCCCGCGACGGCGTAGGTGGCGAAGTGCAACTCATATTGAGCGACCGGCCCCGAAGGCTGGTCGGCGGGGGCCGTCCAAGTCAGGACGACCCGGCCCTCGACGTTGCTGACCCGCGCCGCTGACAGATCCGTTACCGCGTTGGGCGGCTGGGTGTCGCCGCAAGTAACGCGAATGGAAAGGGTGGCCGGGTTGGCCGCCCGGACCGCGGACGCCGAAAACGCCGCGGCCCCGGCGGCCAGGAGGCCCGCCAGGATCATCCGCGTCGCTTTCGGAGTCCGCTCTTGTTTCATATCTTCATTCCTTCTTGACCGGCTCCCCTTGGGGACGAAGGTCCCCTTCCGTCGTCACGTACACCCGGCTGTTCACTTCAAGCGGGAGCCCCATCCCTTCCAGCTCAGCCCGAACCACGAACATGAACTTGCGGCCCCTGTTCTCCGGCACGTTCGGAATATTGAGAAACATCGCCGCTTCTTCAATCCTGTTAGACTTCACTTTGAGCGTGGCCGGCTTCAAGGTCAGCCACGCCGGGTCCGCCGCATCGAAGTCGGGGTGTTTCAAGGTGTTATCCACCGTCACGGCCGACAGCTTCAGCCGGATCGTTTCCGCCCCGCGGTTGGTGATCTTGAGCGGACCTGCCTTAAGATCCTTCAATGCCACCGAACGTCCCAGTGGCACTCCCTCAGCCTTGACGCTTTGGGGCGTCAGGTCCAAATCCAGGTTTTCAAGAGTCTTTAGCGCGGCTTCTTTCTTCAGGGAGTCGGGGCCTATGACCCCGATGGAAAATCTCACGGTGTTCAGGATTCCCACCGCCAGAAAGGTCTTCCCTTGCGTGTGGGCGTGGATGTTCGCTTGGAAATGGCGGCCGACCAGGGTCGGATCGTTGGGGACCGACAGGATGACGTCGGCGGTCGCGACTTCGCCCTTCTCCATATGGAAGTGATCGGGAATGATCCGCAGCCATTCGGGCTTGGGGACCGGCTCGTATCCTTCTTTGAGCGCCTTCTTATCCGGTTCCTGAGATTCCACGGCAACGTCCACCGGACCGTCGGTTCTGTTGATGACCACATACGGGATGCTCTTGTCCTGGCGAAAGTTAAGGACGGTGCCGGGATCAACCTTCTCCAAAACTAAATCAGGGAATCTGACCGCCAAGCCAAATGCGGCGAAAACCGGAGCGGCCATCACCAGAAATGCGATAATCATGAAGTTCACGTTCACTTCATGTTTACCTTCAGACCGGTAGTTCATGTGAAACCTTCCTTTTTTCGTTTTTCAAACATCCCGTTCCGACCTAGGATCGGAACGCTTCGCTTCCGCTTCTACCGCTTACTGCTCGGAATCCTTCCTCCCGGTACCGGATCGAACAGACCCGAAGGAAGGCTTTCGAACAGCTTTCGTTCCTCTCTTCCCGCCCCCCGCCCCCTCCGAGCGAACAGTTCCGACCGTTCGTCCGGAGGGCTTTGAAGCTCTTGGCAGTTCGGAGCCTTTTCTTTCTTCGATTCAGCCCTATTGGGCCAGGATTTCGACGTTGATGTTCTGCTCCCCGACCTGGGACGTCGCAGTGGGCATGTTCAGCTTGAACCACAACCCGCGCTTCGCAGCAGCAATGACGTTGACGCCGCTCCCAACCGTGCCGTCGGAATAAATGGCTCCGGTGGCGCTCGTCGAAGTCGTCGTCATGTCGTCGTCCAAGGCGAAGTTCGCGACCACAGCGGTCGCGTCCTTAAACAGGGCCCGCAGGTTGTATGTATCGGCACCCGCCGCAGCAGCCGCTGTCCATGTGGTTCCACCGACGGGGTTAATCCTCAGCGCGTAGGTGGTGATGATGTTGCCGTTGTTGGTGACGGTTACCGAGCTTGAAACGGTATCCGCCAGCCCAAGGGCCAACGTCCCGAACTGCAGGGTGGCCTGACTCAACGTCACATCCTTCGTTATGCCGCCGGGAGTCACTTTCAACACCAGTGTCGCCGGGTTGGCCGCCATCACTTTGCCGGCCAGGATCATCAGTCCTACAACTGCCAGTAGCTTCTTCATGGTACCCTCCTTGTATTTTTCATGAACTGTGCTGTTGCCTTCAATTTTTTGCGACCCTCTCGAGTCGCTTGCACCACACTTGCTAGCGACAATCCGACCACTTTACAAATTATCAAGGAGGTCCCGCCTCGATGGTGACCTGAATCTGCTGCTCCTTGCCCGTGGGCTCCGACGAAGTCGCCGGCATGTCGAGACGGAACCACAAGAACTCGTCGGTGGCGTCGGGAACGGCCAGGCAATCTTGGTCGTCAAGGGCGTAGGCCGTGTCCGTGCAGGCCTGCGGCGTCGGCAGGATCACGTCCACGGCGAGGAAGTCCGTTGGGAGAGGCTGCGTCGTGTTGAACCCACCGTAGAGACGCACCTGATCCGGACCCGGAGGCGTCGCCACCAGCGTCCAGGGCGAGCCTCCCGCCGTCACCGTGGCGGCGGATAAGATAAAAGTCGAGTCGGTGTTCCCGTCGTAACCCACCGTGACGGCCGACAGGGATTGGGTGGACGTCCCCAATGGAACGGTTCCAAACGAATAGGAAGTGGTCGAAAGGGTCAGTCCCCGAATTGTGACTTGCGTCTGCGCGGTGGCCCCGTTCGATAGGGCCGACCAGTTTGGATTCTCGTCGGCGGCCTTGATGGCGAAATAGTACGACACGCCCTGCAATAAACCCGGCAAGTCCAGGGTTTCGGGCGTTCCGGCCGGGGACGGGGCCGGGATGAGGGCGAAATCCGTGACGGACGCCGCCGCGTTGAAGAGGGCGTCGCTCAAGGCCGGGGACTTGGCCGGGACCGTTGAGTATCTTATGTCGTACGTTGCCGCCGTCCCGATGATGCCGTCGTCGCCCGTAGCCGTCCAACCCAGGATGATTTCTCCCGGAGACGGGTCGGCGGCGGCCAACAAGTCGCCGATGCGCCCGGGAGGCGTCGTGTCCCGCAGGGCCCAGGTGGTGGCGCCGTTGGACAAATTGGACCAAACAAGGTCCGAATTAATCGCCCGGATGTCGAAGTAGTAGGTCGCGCCCTCCTGCAAGTTCGACAACACAAATGTTTGTGTTGTCCCCTCCACCATGGGCGTGGGGATCGTCCCGACAGGCGGCTGGACCTGGGTCGCCGCGTTGAAGAAAGCGAGGCTCAAGGCCGGCGACTGCGACGCCGTCGTCGAATAACGGATGTCGTAGGCGGAGGCCCAGGTGCCGGGAGCGAACCCATCGTCGCCGGGGGCCACCCAAGAAAGGGAGATTTGGCCCGGCGAGGCGCCCGTCAAGCCCTTCAGCGTGATCGTGCCGGGCGGCAAGATGCCACCCATCTTCGCCGGGGCGTTCGCGACATTGGAGATCAAGGACCACAACCCCACGTCGTCCTGACTCCAGAGGACGGCGTAGTAGGTCGCCCCGTTTTGCAGGCCGCTGAGGATGGTGGTCTGCACGGACCCCGGCGTCACGTTCGTCGCGGTCAGGGTTGAGGTGAAAGTGAATGACGGCGTGGAGGTCAGGCTCCAAACCGTCGTTGACACGGTCGAATATTGGATCCGGTAATAGCCGGTGAGGTTACCTTTGGTGGAGTCGTCGCCGGGAGCGTTCCACGCGAGTGTGATGTTGTCCGGGTTGGGCCCCGATGCGGCCGCCAGGGTCGCGGATGAGGGAGCGACGCCGGTCCAGAGGGTCCCCGGCGCGCTCCAAGCGCTTGGGATGAGGCCGTTGTCGTAGGTTCGTACATGGAAGTAATAGGTGGTGTCGGTGCGGAGGCCCTCCGGCGCCGTCCCGGCTTGCCATGGCGCGGTGGAGAGGAGGAAGACCCCGTGGTCCGTATTCCCGTCATAAATCCTCGGCGGACGGTAGTAGTTCCCCCGGAGAGGCTTGGCGGTCTGGAGGCCCGGAATCGTGTAAGTGCCGGTGAAACCGCTCGTCGTCGACACTTGGAGGTCGTAAGCCAGCATGTTGGTCGTGGTGGCCCCGGGAGCCGTATCCGTGCCGGGGTTCCATTTGAAGGTCGCCGCGGAAACCCCGGCGGTCGTGAAAGTGAACGTAGAGGAAAGCGTCGTGGGCGCCGTCGGAACGATATCCGCCTGGGCGGTGGTGTTCCAGAACACGCGAATGCGCCGGGTGCCCGCGTTATCGGTGCCGTTCACCAGGACATCGATCTTGTTGTCGTTGTTGAAGTCGCCCCAGGCCACGCCGTTGTCTTGGTAGCCCAGCCCGTTCCCGCCGGTGACGTTGGTGAGGGCTTGCGTGGTGAAACCGGGGGTGGGGGTGACGCCGTTGTTGCGGTACACCCGCAATTGCCGGGTGCTGGTCCGGTCCCGTCCGCTGACCAGGATGTCCAGGTCGCCGTCGTTGTCGGTGTCTCCCACCGCAATGGAACCCACCCACAGGCCGTTGTTGGCGACCGTGTCGACGTTATTGGCCCCGCCGAACCCGCCGGCGCCGTTGTTCAGATAAAACTGGATTTGAGCGCCGCCGGTGGCCCCGGTGGAGGACCCGTTGGCGACGACGTCCAAGTAACCGTCGTTGTTGAGGTCGCCCCAGGCCACGCCGCCGCTCATGAGGCCCGTGGCCAAATTGATGGGCGCGGCGAAGGAGATGACGCCGTTGGCGGAGGTGTTCCTGAACACCCGCAGACGTCGCGTACCCGCCGTGTCCGTCCCCTCGGCCAGGATGTCCGTCAACCCGTCGTTGTTATAATCCCCCACGGCCACGGAGGAATTCCAAAGCCCCGTTCCCACCGTGACGGCGGCGCCGAAGGTCCGGTTGCCCAGGTTGGGGTAGACTCGCAGGATGGCGGAAGCGTTCGAGTCGTTGGTGGCGCCGCTGACGACGATGTCCAGGTCCCCGTCGTTGTCGAAATCCGCCAGGGCCACCCGGCCGTAACGGAATCCCGTTCCGGTGGGGACCACAAAGACGGTGGTGAAGGTGCCGAGGGCGGCGTTGTAGAAAAAGACCTCCAATTGTCGGGCGTTGGCCCGGTTGTAGCCGCTGGCCACAACGTCCAAGTGGCCGTCATTGTCCAGGTCGCCGAAGGCGACGCCGCCGTCCCGGAAACCCTGCCCCGCGCCGGCGGGGTAAAGGATGTGGGAGGCATCGTTGATGGACGGGAAGGTCCCGGCGTTGTTGAGGTAGATGCGGAGTTGGCGGGTATTGGCATTATTGCCGGATTGCCCGCCGACGAGGACGTCCTGGAACCCGTCGCTGTTGAAATCCCCGAGAGCGACGTCGCCGAAGTTCGTCCCGAGACCGGCGGGGTCCACGTTGGATGGGGTGGCGTTGTAGGGAACGGCGAAAACGGGGGCGGAAAAAAGGAAGAATAACAGCGCCACCCCGGCGATCCGGGCGGCTGTCAAAACGGTTGTGCGACCGGCAGCTCGCTGCACGTCTCCCTCGATTTTGCGACTCAAACATTATACCCGTTCATGTGTATATGCGACATTACGGCCGATGTCAACAACTTATCAATAACTAATTTTTCTAACCGTTACACGGTTACATTTTTCATTGCGCGGGTGGGGGGCCTTCGTGTAAAATGCCGCTCACCTTTGGTCCCGCGCCGCCGCAGAGAGCGGGGCCCAAACCGGCTGATTTGCGTCGGAAGTCCACAGAGGAGGTCCATGTGTTCTTGAACGATTACGAAACCGTCTTCATCCTGCCCCCCGATTATTCCCCCCAGCGGGTGGACGAATTCATCGAAAAAATCAAAGCCCTCGTCACGAAGCACGGCGGCGAGACCACCGTCATCGATAAATGGGGCCGCCGGCGCCTGGCCTATCCGATCAAGCGCCATCGCGAAGGATTTTACGTTTTCCTCATGTTCAAGGCGCCCGGCCCCCTCTTGGCCGAGTTGACCCAATTCTTCCGGGTCAACGAGGACGTCGTCCGCCACATCGTCTGCAAGGCGTTGAAGGGGAAACCCGGCTCGCCGACGATGAGCGTGCCGGCTCCGCTCCTTCAAACGGCCACCACGCCTTACTTCCGTCCGCCGCCGGCCCCGCCGGCGGCGCCCGCGGCCCCGGGATCCGCTTCCGCCGCGCCTTCATCCGCCGCTCCCGCCGGAGTCCCGGCGGCCGCGTCGACCGCGGTGGCTGGAGAGACCTCGCCGATCCCTGCGACTTCCGCCCCGGCCCCCGTTTCAGCGAACCCGATCCCCAAGGAGGAATCCCATGAGCTCCCCTCTGCGCCTGCTCCAGCTCAATGACGTCCGGCTCGTCGGCCGGCTGACCCGCGACCCGGAGATGCGCTTCACCTCCTCCGGCACGCCCATGTGCCGTTTCGATCTGGCCGTCAACCGCCGCTACAAGGACTCCAAGTCCGGCGAGTGGAAGGACGACACTTCCTTCATCCCCGTCGTGGTCTGGCGCGAGGTCGCCCAGCGCTGCGGCGACCGGCTGAAAAAAGGCAGCCCGGCTTACGTCGAGGGCCGCCTGAAAAGCCGGTCCTGGGAAACGAAGGAGGGACAGAAGCGGTCGGGGCTCGATGTCGAGGCCCGCATCGTGCAATTCCTCGAAAAGTCCGAAGCCGGCGCCGGCACCGGCGCCTCCGGCGGCGAGGAAGAGCCCGCCTTGGGCGCCCTCCCGGCGGAAACCTCCGGCTCCGACGCGCCGGCCGCCGAGGCCTCTCAGGCTTCCGAAGAAGTTCCGTTCTAATCCTTTAGGAGAACATGACATGTCAACGATGAACCCTTCCCACACCTCAAGCGCGCCCCGGCCCTTCGGAGGGCGCCCCACCGGCGGTCCCGGCGGGGCCCGTCCCGGCGGACGCCCCGGAGGACCCGGCGGCGGTTTCCGCCGCGGCGGGCGGCCGCCGATCCGCCGAAAGATCTGCCGATTTTGCGCCGAGAAAATCCGCGAGATCGACTACAAGGCCGTCCCGCTTCTCCGCCCCTTCCTGACGGTCCGCGGCAAGCTCCTGTCCGCCCGGATCACGGGCAACTGCGCCAAGTGCCAGAGGAACCTCACCACCGCGATCAAGAGGGCGCAGACCCTGTCGCTCCTGCCGTACGTGGGGGACTAGGGCCATGCCGACCAAGACGAAGATCATCCTCGAAAGCGACATCCCCAACCTCGGCGTGGCCGGCGACGTCAAGGAAGTGGCCCGGGGTTACGCCCGGAATTACCTTCTGCCCCGGCGGCTGGCCACGCCCGCCGGCGCGCGCGCGACGGCCCGATGGGACGCCAAGAAAGAGCAGGTCGTCAAGGAACGCGCCGACAAATTGGAAGTCGCCCGTGAAATGGGAAAGAAGATTCAGGAAGTCACCGTCGGCCTCTCCGCCCGGGCGGGACAGGACGGCAAGCTCTTCGGCTCGGTGACGTCCGGCCACATCGCCGACGCCCTGGGAAAGAAAGGACTTCCCGTTGACCGGCGCTGGGTGGAGTTGAAAGAGCCCATCCGCTCGACGGGCGAATTCACCGGCGCCGTGCGCCTCCACCCCCAAGTCAGGGTGACATTCAAGATCCAGGTCAACCCGGCCGCATAAGCAGGGGACGTTCCTAACTAAGTAACTAACTCCTATTTTGAGGGGAGAGTTAGTTACTTAGTTAGGAACGTCCCCTACAATGAATATGCTCGAGACCATTGAACAAAACGCCCCCCCTCAGAACCGCGAGGCGGAGATGGCCGTATTGGGGAGCATGCTGGCCGAAAAGGAAGCCATGCTCCGGTCCCTGGACCTCCTCCGCGAGGACGATTTCTACCAGGACGTCCACCGGGAAGTCTTCTCGGCCATTCGGGACCTCCACGACAAGAACGTCACTCCCGATGTCATCACGATCGGCGAACATTTGCAACGCAAGGAGCGCCTCCAAGCGGTCGGCGGCCAGGCCTTCCTTTTCCAGCTGACCAACCTAATCCCTTCCGCCCTCAACGTCGAGCACTACGCCGGCATCGTCCGGGAAAAGGCCGTCCTCCGCCGCATGATCACGGAGGCGCGGGCGGTTTTGGAGGAATGCCGCACCTCCCCCGAGGAGGCCTCCTCGGTCTTGGACGGCGCCCAACAGCGTTTCTTCGCCCTGGCCCAGGAGCGGGGCTCCAAGGGAATGATGTCCTCCTCCAAGCTCATGCAGACGGCCATCTCCGCCCTGGAAAAGATGGCCGAGAGCAGCAAGTTCATCACCGGCGTCCCCACCGGGTTCAAGGAGTTCGACAAGCTGACGGCCGGGCTGCAGCCCGCCAACATGGTCATCATCGCGGGCCGGCCCTCCATGGGGAAGACGTCGTTTTGCCTGAACATCGCCGAGCACGTGGCCATCAAGGAGAAAATGGCCGTCGTCTTCTTCTCGCTGGAAATGAGCGAGCAGGAGATGGGCCTCAGGCTCCTCTGTTCCCAGGCTCGGGTCAATTTGCGGAACGTCCGGGAGGGGTTCCTCGCGCGAAAAAGCTGGCCGACGATCACCAACGTCGCCAGCGCCATCGCCCAAGCGCCGCTCTATTTCGATTTCTCGACGAGCCCGTCCATCCTGGAAATCCGCGCCTCGGCCCGCCGGTGGGCCCACGAGTTGCGCCAAAAAGGGACGCCCCTGGCCGTCGTCATGATCGACTATCTCCAGCTCCTCAAAGGGCCGCCCCGCATGGAGAACCGCCAGCAGGAGATCGCCGAGATCTCCCGCTCGATCAAGTCCATGGCCCGTGAGTTGAACATTCCGGTCATCGCGCTCTCCCAGCTGAACCGCCGCCCCGAGGACCGGGGCCGCGGGAGCGAAAGCGGCCGGCCTCAATTGTCCGACCTCCGTGAAAGCGGCAGCTTGGAACAGGACGCCGACGTCGTGGCCGCCCTTTTCCGCGAGGAGGTCTATAAACGCGACGACCCCGACGTGAGGGGAAAGGCCAAACTCTTCCTCCTCAAGCAGCGGAACGGCCCCATCGGGGACGTGGACCTTAATTTCTTGAGCGACTACACCAAGTTCGCCGACCCGGCCGGGGAAGAAGAACCTTTCTAAAGTTGAGGAGGGACCACCCATTTTTTCTCCGGGTTTCTATCGCCCCACATGGGCTGAAATCGACACAGGGGCCTTCCTTCGAAACACGTCCGTGCTGGCCCGGCGCGCCGGGCGGGCGCGGCTCTTGGCCGTGCTCAAAGCCGATGCCTACGGCCACGGAGCGGTTCCCCTGGCCCGAATTCTTGAGCGCCGTTCCCCACGAGGCTTCTGGGGCTTCGGGGTTTCCTCCGTCGAAGAAGGCCGGACCCTGCGCGAGGCGGGGCTTAAGAGCCGCATCCTCATCCTCGGCAGCCTGTTCCCCTTCGCCGGCTTCGACGCCGCCCTCCGTTACGGCCTGACGCCCACCGTGGCGTCCCGGTCCGCGGCCCGCGCCCTCGCCCGGGCGGCGAGCCGGGCGGACACCCGCGCCCCCGTTCACATCAAGGTGGACACCGGCATGGGCCGGATCGGCATGACCCCGGCCACCGCGGCGGAAGCGATCCCCGACATCGCGGCCCTGCCCGCCCTTCGCCTGGAAGGCGTCTACACCCACCTCGCCCAAGCGGAAAACGCCTCGCGCGTCCGGGAGCAGTTGGGCCTTTTTGATAGACTCATCCAAAGCCTCCGGGGGCGGGAGCTGAGCTTCTTGGCCCACGCGGCCAATTCGGAAGCCCTCCTCCTCCGCCCGGAAAGCCGGTATGACATGGCCAGGCCCGGCCTGGCCCTCTACGGGGTGCCCCCCGCGCCGGGCATTCGGGGCCTGAAGCCCGTCTTGACTTGGAAAACGCGGGTCGTTTTTTTGAAAGACGTTTCGAAGGGGATGCGCGTGAGCTACGGCGGAACATGGCGGGCCAGCCGGCGGTCCCGGCTGGCGACTCTTCCGGTCGGATACGCCGACGGCTATCGCCGGGCCCTCTCCAACCGGGGGGAGGTCCTCGTGCGCGGCCGGCGCTGTCCCGTCGTGGGGCGGGTGACCATGGACCAGATCATCGTGGACGTGACGGAGGCGCGCGGCGCGGATGTCGGCGAGGAGGTCGTCCTCCTGGGCCGCCAGGGGAAGGAATCCGTCACGGCCCAGGACATGGCGGCCTGGGCGGACACCATCCCCTACGAGATCCTCTGCGGCCTCAGCGCCCGAGTGCCGCGGGTGTATTCGTGATCCAGTCCTCGGTGCAACTTTTCGGCCGCCAGTTGGTGAGGCTGGCCGACGCCGTTGGCGTCGTGATTATTTTTCTGAAGAAAACGTTCTATTGGCTGTTCCGCGTCCGGCCCGACGCGCAGGATGTCGTCAACCAAATGGAGCGGATCGGCGTCCAGTCCTTCCCCGTCACGAGCCTGACGGCCCTCTTCACGGGGATGGTGCTGGCCCTTCAAACGGGGTTCTCCTTCCGGAAAGTCTTCAACGAGCCCCTTTACGTGGGGACGGTCGTGGGCGTGTCGCTCTTGAAGGAGTTGGGGCCGGTTTTGACCGCCGTCGTCGTGGCCGGCCGCGTCGGAGCGGCCATCGCGGCGGAGTTGGGCACCATGAACGTGACCGAGCAGGTGGACGCCTTGTACACGCTCGGCACCAACCCCATCCGGTACCTCGTCGTTCCGCGCTTCCTGGCCTGCCTCGTCATGGTACCGCTGCTCACCGTATACGCCGACGTCATCGGGGTCATCGGCGGATACGTGGTCGCCCACCACCGCCTCGACGTGCCCTCCGCCGTCTATTGGGACGAGATATACGCCATGCACCTGGAGGAACTCTTCCACGGCCTGATCAAGTCCGTGGTTTTCGCCCTCATCATCGTGATCACGGCCTGCCACAAGGGATTGAAGTGCGCCGGCGGAGCCGAGGGGGTCGGCCAAGCCACGACGAGCGCCGTCGTCGTGTCCATGGTCCTGATCCTGGTGGGGGACTACTTCCTTTCGGCCTTGCTGGTTTCTTTCGGCATCGGCTGATTCGCTCTATTTTTCTTTCTCTTTCTCCAAGTCGACCCTCAGTTTGTCGAATTCCTCCTGCAGGACTCCCAGGGGCCCGGCGGCTTCCTTCAACTCGTTCGACCGGGCCAGGTCTTCGATCTTCTCGCACACGGCCCACAAGGCTTTCGCTCCGATGTTGCCGCTGGCGCCTTTCAAGGCATGGGCGGCCTTCTCAAGCTCCCGCGCGTTTTCCTCCTTCGCCGCCCGGAAGATGGTTTCCACCCTCTTCGGCGAATCCTTCAGAAACTGCTCGATGACGTCGCGGACCAGTTTGGTCTCCTCGCCCGCCAGGTCCCGCAAGCTCCGGATGACCGAGGCGTCCAGCGTCACGTCCCAACGCAACAGGATATCGGTCAGTTTCTTCAAGTCCACCGGCTTCGAAAGGTAATCGTCCATCCCCGCCGCCAGGCATTTCTTCCGGTCCCCCTCGAGCGCGTTGGCCGTCATGGCGACGATGGGGACCCGATGTTCGCCGCCTTCGCGCTTGCGGACCTCGGCGGTGGCCTCAAAGCCGTCCATGCCCGGCATCTGGCAGTCCATGAAGATGAGGTCGTAGGTGTGCTCGGAGAGGGACTGGAGGGCCTCCTCGCCCCCGGCGACGATGTCGGCCGCGTAGCCGAGCTTGGCGAGCTGCATCTGGGCCACCCGCTGGTTCACGGGATTGTCCTCGACCATGAGGATCCGGAAGTACCGCCTCCCGGCGCGCGGAGCGCTCGGCGGGGAAGACGCCGCGGCCCGGGGGTCCCCGCTCAGCGCGTTCGACAGGGCGTTGAAGAGCGCCCCCTCCCGGACGGGCTTGGACACGGCCACCGCGATCCCGGCGGCCCGTCGGACTTCCGCGTCCAAAGGTTTCCCGGCGGCCGTGACGGCCACGACCCGAAGACCGGCCGGGGAGTCTTCCGACTTCACCTTGAGCGCGAAAGCCAGAGCCTCCGCGTCGTCGGCCATATCCAAAATGAGAAGGCGGTACGGGGCGGGACCCCGGGCGCTCAGGCGAAGAAGTTCCAGGGCCTTGGAGCCGCTCGCCACGGCGTCGGTCTTCATTTTCCAGGTCAGGGCATAGTGCTGCAAAATCTGGCGATGGGACGCGTTCGCGTCGACGATGAGGATGGGGACGCCCTCCAACCGGTCATGGGCCTCGCCGGCGGCCCCCGGCCGGGACTTCTCGAAGGGAAGCCGGCACCAAAAAGTCGAGCCGGAGCCCACTTCGCTTTCCACCCCGATCTCGCCCCCCATGATTTCCACGAGCCTTTTGGAAATGGCCAGGCCCAACCCCGTGCCGCCGTACTTGCGGCTGGTGCCGGCGTCCGCCTGGGAAAAAGCTTGAAAGAGGCGGCGGAGCCCTTCCGGCGGAATGCCGATCCCGGTGTCGCTGACCGCCAGCCGGACCTCCGCCCGCGTCTCCGTTTGCTTGACGAGGGACACGCGGAGCACGACCTCGCCCTTCTCCGTGAACTTGACGGCGTTGGCGACGAGGTTGATGAGGATCTGGCGAAGCCGCGCGGGATCGCCCCGGAAGGCGGTGGGGACTCCGTCGTCGTACATGGCCGAGAGGCCCAAGCCCTTGGCCTCGGCCCTCGGCTGGAGGATTTCCAATGTTCCCTCGGCGACGGTCCGGCGCTTTCGGGCGGGTCGGCGGGTCCCGAAGGCCAGGGGCGGCGGATCCGCCCCTGCGACGAGTCACTCTGGCAGAGCGCGCTCGCCGCCATTCAGTCG